>Ga0302325_10006302_pt1 | contig 26708 bp, 19 predicted proteins | sample Palsa_T0_2_FD_201948 | JGI IMG/M metagenome (GOLD analysis project Ga0302325, IMG submission 201948) | Peat permafrost microbial communities from Stordalen Mire near Abisko, Sweden - Palsa_T0_2 | ecosystem: Environmental > Terrestrial > Soil > Palsa > Peat permafrost | place: Sweden: Abisko... | reverse complement strand
CAGTGCGACCCGCTCGCCTTGACCGTCGAACCCTGCCGCGTGGAGCGGGTCATAGTCGTTGGCGGTGTTGTACTGGTTCGGGGTGTAGCTGTCGGTGGCGAGGGCGCCGGCACAGCCACTCGGGGTCCCTGTGTACGGGAGTGGTCCACCCGTGCTCGAAACCCCGCTCCCGTCGGGCGCAACCCCGCGGAGGGGCCTCGTGTCGAGCCCGACAACGCTCAGCGCAACGCCACGAAGCGCCGCGGGAACTTGCGGGCCGGCCGACTCGGCGACCGCACTGGCGGGTGCGATGAACGGGGCGCCGCGGCCCGAGCGGAACCGAGCCAGTCGCACGTCAAAGACACGGTCGGCCCGCCCGACGCTCAGCGTCGCGTAGGCGAACAGCCCGGTCGCGTCGACCCGGGCCGCCGTGGCACCTGCCTGCCGCAGATAGCCCATCACCCGTGCCCGGACCGACCGAGAGGCGCCGAACCGCCGGGCCAACTCGGCGACCGACTCGTAGCGACCGTAGTCCGCCGAGCCGGGGGTCGCCACCGCGACCGCGAAGCGCTCGAGCGCCGCCTCGCGGGCGACGAGCGGAATCACGAGCTGCAGGGGCTGCCCCGCTCGCGCCGCTCCGAGATCCGCGGCATCAGCGGTTGTGCGTGCGCCGGCCGAAGCGGTGCTGAAGCCGCCGACCGCGACGACAAGCGCGATGACAGCGAGGAAGCGAGAACGCGCGATGAAGGCATGATTGCGTGGACGACGGTCGCACTGCAATGTCCTCGTATCGCACGGGAGCGCGAACCTGGCGCTCACGACGACGTCACCCGCGCTGCGCGCGGATCCATCTGACCCAGAGCAGGGGTCTGCGCCACAGTCGACCCCTATTTTCGGGCGGCTATGGGCCCACGAGGGCAGCCTGACCGACTAGCGAATCTCGCGATTCATGGTCACGCTCTGACCGCCGGCTGAGACTGTGGGGTAGGCGCGGGTACCTGCGCGGCCGCGTACGCGTCGGCGGTATCGAGCGTCTCGGCGGCTAGCAATGCACGAGCGAGGCTCTCGAGCTGATCGCGGTGCTCGGTCAACAGTCGGGTCACATCAGCGTGGGCTTCATCGATCAGGCGAGTGACCGCCTGGTCGACCATCCACTGGGTCTGAGGGGAGGTCTCGGCCGCGCCGGGCAGCAGCGGCCCGCTGCCGTCGGCGGGGAGAACAGCCACCGGGCCGATCTCGTCGCTCATACCCCAACGGCCGACCATCTGGCGCGCGATCTGGGTGAGGTTCTGGATGTCTGATTCGGCGCCGGTGGTGATCTTGCCGTAGATCACCTCTTCGGCAGCGCGGCCGCCGAGCGCGACCTTGATCTTTGCCTGGAGATCCTCGCGTGAGTACGAGACGCGATCGGCGTCCGGGGTCGAGAGCGTCACCCCCAGCGCCATGCCGCGCGGGATGATCGAGATCTTGCGAACTGGGTCGGCGTCGGGGGTCAGCATCCCCACGAGCGCGTGCCCGGACTCGTGATACGCGGTCCGCTCGCGATCGCCGGGCGAGAGCACGATCCCGCGCTCGGTGCCGAGCAGGATCTTCTCCAAGGCATCGGTGAAGTCCGCCATGTGGACCTTGTCGTGGTCGCGGCGGGCGGCGAGCAGCGCCGCCTCGTTGGCGAGGTTGGCGAGATCGGCGCCGACCATTCCCGGGGTCGAGGAGGCGAGCGCGTCGAGGTCGACGTCGTCGTCGAGTGGCATCGCCCGGGTGTGCACCTCCAGGATCTTGCGTCGTCCGGCCTTATCGGGGGCCTGAACCGAGACACGGCGGTCAAACCGCCCCGGACGCAACAACGCGGGATCGAGGATCTCGGGCCGGTTGGTCGCGCCCAGCACGACCACGGCCTCGGTGCTCTCGAACCCGTCCATTTCGGTCAGGATCTGATCGAGCGTCTGCTCGCGCTCGTCGTTGGCGCCGGTGATCCCGGCCGAGCCCTGGCGGGAGCGGCCGATCGCGTCCAGCTCGTCGATGAAGATGATCGCCGGCGCCGCCTGCTTGGCCTTGGCAAAGAGGTCCCGGACCCGCGCGGCCCCGACGCCGACGATCGCCTCGATGAATTCCGATGCGGCGATCGAGAAGAACGCGGCGTGTGCCTCGCCGGCGACCGCGCGGGCGAGCAGCGTCTTGCCCGTCCCGGGTGGCCCGAACAGAAGCACACCGTGCGGCATCCGCCCGCCAAGGCGCTCGTATCGAGTCGGGTTGCGAAGGAAGTCGACGATCTCGGTCAGCTCCTGTTTGGCGTCGTCGATTCCAGCGACGTCGTCGAACGTGACCCGGATCTTCTCCGGGTCCACCCGCCGCGCCTGCGAGCGGCCGAAGTTGCCCAGGCCGCCCAGCCCACCGGCGCCCGCCTGGGCGCGGCGGGCGAACAGCACGAACAGCCCGACGAGCAACAGGGTCGGACCGAACCCGAGCAACAGCTCGGCCAGCACCGATGTTCCCGTACTCGGATTCTTGGCGTCGACCTGCACGCCCTTTGACTTGAGCTCCTGGGTCAGCGCGGCGGTGCTCCAGAACGACGGGACCTGGGTGGAGAACAGCGTCGTCGCCGTCGCCTTGGTGTCGTTGGCCGGGTATTTCAACGCGACCGTCCAGGTGCCCTGGATGCTGTTGCTCTTCGAGGTGATCGACTTGACGTGGCCGTCGTTCAGCTGTTGCAGGAAGTAGGGGCTGAACGGCACCTTTGTCCGCGGGGTGCCCGAGGGCCCGACTGCAAGCACCAAGATCCAGTTGATCGCGAGCAGCGCGATGACAAATACCCAGAATCCGCGCCAGCGGTGCGGCGGTGAGGGCTTGTGCTCGTCCGGGGTTCCGCGTCCATCCGGCGCCGGCGCCACCCGCCAGCCCCGTTTGTCGCGCGGCATCGACGCCGACGGAGGGCGATCATCGACTTGGCGCGCGCCGGACTCGCTGATAGCACCGGCCGGGCGATCAGCCCGACGGGGCCCATCCTCGCGGCTGGTGGAATCGGGGACGGGTTGCATCACTGTCTCTCCTTGCAGGTCTACGGCCCCGTCTCCGCCACGGGGCGCTTCGTAGTTGCGCATCGCGCGCGGTCGGGGCTCAGGACGGACCATTTCCCTGGCGCGCTGGCATGGCCGCCACACCGCGGCGGCCATGGCAGAGCTATGAATCGGCCATGAAAGCAGGTCGGTCCCGCTGCGGATCCCGGAGGCGCGCCGCGCGGCGTTGGAGGACGCCAAGCGCCGTCTGGCCGAACGCAAGGGTCGCGCGATCACCGAGGAGCAGACCGTCATCTAAATCGCCAGCACAGCCTGACACCCAACACAGCTGGGGTGCGAACGCGTTTCCGCGGAAACGTCGAGCCCGGGTCGGATTCCCGCTCATTCCGCGTATTCCGACAATCTCGCGAGATTCCGAGGCGCACGCGACAGAGCTCTTCGAAGCCAGACTCCGTGTACCGCTCGAGCCTCAGGCGACCAGTTGCATGGCGGCGAACATCCACGCCATCCCGACCGACATTAGGACCATCGACACGCTGATGTCCAGGTCGCCGAGCAGCGACTCCACTCGGGCACTAGCGAGCGAAAGCGACACGCCCGCCGGGGCGGCCGACAGGGCCGAGAAGTTGATCACGGGCGCGGCGCCGTCCGCGCGGCGGTAGGCGTCCACCGCCCATAGTGATGCTTGGACGCTGAGGTAGCTGACCAACGCCCAGCACAGCGACGCCGACACGTTCGTCATCCACATGACAGCCATCGCGCCGAGGTCGACGGCGGTCAGCAGCCACATCAGCGTCGGCGTCCGTTGCACGCCGCTCATCGACCACAAGGCGGCGAGCACGCACGCCACCGCAAACACGATCTCCCAGAAGCGGGCGGGGACGCTGAGCGGGTCGATCGCCGTCGGCGCGTACATGAACGCCATCCCGATGGCGAGCAGCACATGACAGGCGTGCCACGGACGCTGCTGGCCGACGGCCATCGCCAGGTGCCGCAGATGGGATACCGCGATCACGACAAAGATCGCCGCCCCGGCGATCCCCAGCCACTCGGGCACGAGCGCGGGCATCCCCGCGCCGCCCCCGCCCATCCTCATCGTCATCGCGGCATGTGGGCTCACGATGGCTTCCACCGAAAGCTCATCGTCACTCGGTGGGGCTTGAGCCACACGTTGCGGTATTCGATGTGGCGCGCGGAGACCGGCGGGCTGATCAGCAGCGACAGCCGGTAGGTGCCCGGGCCGGGCAGCGCGACGTTGTTCCCGTAGTGGGGACCCATGTACTCAGAGATCATCGGCCACTGGCGTTCGTCATAGACGGTGCGTCCCTGTCGCGTGATTGTCGCCCACACGCTGGCGTAGGGGATCGCCACACCGGTCCGCGCGTCGTTGAGGTCGACCATCAGGTGAAAGCTGACGTGCTTGGGCGGCTTGACCAGTCGCTCCTGGGTGCCGTCGAAGATCACGAACGGGACCGCGGTCATCGCCCTGGCCTGGATCTTCATCTCCTGCCAGTCGGCGGTGCCGAGCGTCTGTGTCGGGATCGCTTTGATCCCGCCCGCTGACATGCTCTTGGCGGCGCCGGTCCCCATCTGCATCCCCGCCATTGACGTCGCGGCCGGGTTGGTCACCGTCCGTGCCCCGGCTCCGGCTCGCTGTGGCATGCCGCCCGAGCCCGTCGACGACAGTCCGGTCGAGCTGCCGCACGCGGCGAGCCCCACGCACGAGACGCCGGCGAGCATGAGACCCACAAAGCGTGTTCGCTTCGGAGTGATCGGTCGCATGGTCAGCTCCCTGCGGCCGGGGCGGTCGTGGCGGCCGAGCGAGTCCGCCGGTCGGACACGATCGGGTACATCGCGTAGGCCAGCAGCACGAACAGGGGAGCTGCGTTTGGGTCGGTTGCGCCGCCGGCGAAGATCCCGCCGAGTCCCTGCGGCACGATCCAGTACACGACGTTGAGCACGATCGCCACCGCCAGAAACGCGCGCGGCCGCCAGTCCGCGGCGGCCGCGATGCCGATCGCGGCGGAGACGGCCGCCAGTACCAGCGCGATCACGAGCCCGTCGCCCTTGGCGACGCTGGCGAGGTGGGTCTGGACACTGTTCACCCAGCCGATTCCTGAGTCGGTCGCGGTCAGCGCGTCGTGGGTCGCGTCGGCGGAGCTGTTGGGCGCCAGCAACCACAGCCACGCCATCACCAGCCACAGCGCGGCCCACATCGTCTTGGCGCCGCGGATTCCGAGCAGACCGCCCGGACGGCCGCTCGGCCAGGCCACGAGGCCGATCAGCGCGTACATCAGCACCCCGCCCGGCGCGCCCGTCAGCGGCTGCGCCATGTCCATGAACAACATCCCGAACGCCTCGCCGAACCACCACACGATCAGCACCCACCCGAACGAGGCGAGGAGCGCGGGCTTGACGAGCGGGCGATAGAGCAGCCCGACGCCGAGCAGCACCTGGGTCAGCGCGAACAGCGTGTTCCAGACCGCGAGGTCGCCGTTAGCGAACCTGGCGCTCCAGATGATGCTGTCGTGCAGCCAGCCCGGCTGACCCGCGGCGCCACTGGCCAGCAGCTGCGCGAAGCCGTGGGAGTACATGAACCCCTGAAACTGCAAGCCGCCGTCCAGCAGCCACACAAGCCCCAGCAGCGTCTGCGTTCGACGGACGTTGTCAGACCAGAAATATGCTCGAAATCGCTCCAGTGCGGAGCGGTCCCCGGCGTGGGTGCCAGCCGTCAGACCAGCGCTGCTCACGCTCATCAGATCTCCTTTGCTCAGCTTGAAACGAGTCGGCCGCGCGGGCCGGCAGGACGCCAGAGACGGCCGCGTCAGACGGCCGTCAGCTGAGACGTGGAGGTGGTCCTCGGTCTGACCAACCGGCCAGCAGCGGCGCTGGCACCGGCGCGGTGAGCGTCAAGGCGCACGGGATCAGAACAGCGGACGCGCGGATGCGCACGGGGATTCGGCTGCGCAACCGCGCCAACGACCACAGCAGCCGGCGGGCTCCGTGCAGCGACGCGGCCAGCACCAGTCCGAGACAGACAGCGAGCGGGATCGAGATCCACGCGCCGGGGCCTGGCGAGCCGCCGGATGCCATCAGCACCGTCAACAGCAGCCCCGAGCTGCCCGCCCAAGTGCCGGCGAACCTCGCCGACCACCGCGGCCGCGGCAGCCGCAAGACAAGCCCGCGACCGGCCTCGCGCAACATCACGCCGGCGCCGAGCGCCACCACGATCAGGATCCACGGGGCGGCGATATGTAACCGGGTTGCGTGTTCTGAGCCCGACACCAGCGCACGCAGCGCCAGCAGAGCGACCAGCGCGGCAGCCACCCGCGCGCACCGGACGACGGGCCCGCTGTCGCTCTCGGGTTCAAGGCAGCGCTGACGCGACAAAGCCACTGCAGGATAACTGTGGCGGGGCATCACAGCCGCCGATCACCGGGAATCGACCGCGTAGCGGCCGAGATCGGCATCCAGCGTGCTCTGCGAGTCGTACTGGCCATCGTGGACCTCGACGATCCGTCCGGAACGGTCGATATAGATCGTCGTCGGATATCCCTCGATGCCGCCCGGTACCAACTTTCCGAGATCGGATGTCGAGGTCGGGTAGCTCGGGTAGCTGACGTGGTGCTCACGCAGGAACACGCGGGCGTCCCCGGGAGTGTCGTTCGCGTCGGCGCCGATGAACGCGACCTGACGGCCGTACTGGATCGAGGCGTTGGCGAACAGGCCGAACTCCTTCTGGCACGGCTGGCAATAGGACTCCCAGGCGTTGACGACGATCGGGTAGCCGCGCAGCGCCCGGATCCGCGCCGCAAGCGCCGAGTCCGATCCGATCAGCTGGCTCGCTTGGGCGTGCAGGCGGGCCAGCGGCACCGGCGACCCGATCAGGGCGGTCGCCGTGGGCTGCCTCGCCTTCCCGGTCAGCGCCAAGCGGACCTGCGAGCGCAGCCGCGCGAGCGTCGGCCACCGCGAGGTCCCCACCTCGTCATACCAGACGATCTTGCCGGCAGCGTTCGTGAGCACCAGCCACGGCTCGCCCTGCACCTCGTAGCCGTCAGCGACCCGCCCCGTGGTGTCGATCGCGACCGGATAGCGCAGGCGTTGCGGGAGCTGACGCAGGAAGATCGGCAACGCCGAGGGCGACGGCTCGACGCTGCCCTCGTCGACCGCGGTCAGCGCCGGCAGGCGAGTAGCACCCGCGTGCGCCGAGTAAGCGTTCAGCGCGTCCAGCTCCCCTGCGATGCTCGTCACCTCGCGGTCCCACGTGTCAAAGAACAGGTACAGGTGTGGCTTGCCCGGGCCGAGCGCGATGCGGCCTCCACCTGCGCGCGGCAACGTCACCGACTCGGTCGGCGGGATCGACGGGACCGGGCGATAGGAAAGATGCGAGCGCACCGCGGGGTGCCCGGGCAGCAGGCTCGCGACCTCACGGGCGAGGATCTGCCCGAACTGCCCGACGGCGGAGTAGCTCTGCTGGGTCATGTACAGCCGCCGCAACCGACCCTGCCGGTCGATCACGTACAGCGCCGGCGTGTGCGAGATCAGCCCGCGCTGGATCGAAGCCTGAACCCCGTACGCGTGCCACACGTGGCGCAGTTGAGCCAGCGACCCCGTCAAAAACTGCCACTTACCGGTCAGGCCGTGCAACTGCGTGTAGCTCAGCACGTCGTCGATCGCGGTCGCCTTCGGGTTGGCATCGACCCCGAGCAGCTGCACCTGCCGGGCCGCGGGGCCGAGCATCCGCTTGGCGTCGAGCATCGCGGTCGTCGTCAGCGGACAGATCGTCGTGCACTCCGAATCGTTGAAATCCAGCAACGTCACCTTCCCGCGAAACGAGCGCAGCGAGACCGAGCGGCCGAACTGGTCAGACAGCGTGAACCCCGGGGCGCGACGTCCCGACAGCGCCGACCCGGGGTCTAGTGAGGGGTTCAACGCGAGCGCGGTCGACGGCGAGGCGGTCCGCGAGGAGAGGCCGACGATCAGTAACGCGGCGAGCGCCGCGGCCCCGACGAGCGCGGCTAACGGCGGCCACCAACTGGCCAGTGGCCGGCGAGCTCCACGATCCGGCACGACCTGGGGCGGCGCCGGTCCGTCGACCGCCAGCGCCGGCGACCCGGCCCGCGTCAACGCGAGCAGCCCGGCGAACCGCGGGCGACGATGACGAACCGACTCACGTGCTCGGGGGGGAGCACGCCGGCGCAGCGAGCCGGGACGGCGGCGGCCGAACTGACGCACCACGACCGCGAGCACGCCGAGCCCAAAGACGACCGCCGCGGCGACCGCGATCACCTGGTCCGCAGCGCCGCCCGGCCATGCACCCGCAGGCTGCGCGGCGCTCGGCACCGGCGCCGGCCCGGTCGTGATCGTCGGGATCGACGCCGTGTGGCGCGCGGTCCGGGACACACCAGACCGCGGCGCAACGCCAGGACTGATCGTGACCCCGCGCTGCGCGTCAAGCCGCTGCGCCGCCATCTGCGCCGCGGCCGCCAATCCGGCGCCCCCCGGGCCGATCCGCACACCCGACACCGACGCCACCGCCGCGGCGCTCGAGTGCCCTGCCCAGCTGACGCCGAAGCCGTTGGGCATCACGACCAACAGTGGGCCTTTGTACGCCAGCGACAGTTCGATCCCGAGAAACCGCGCATACGCTCGCGGCCGGCGCCACAGCGCGGTCACCGAGCCGAGATCGTCGCGTCGCGCGATGATCGCCACTCGGATCGGCGCCCCGGACCTGGCCGCCGAACGCAGCATGCCGCCCAGCCGCAGCTGATCCGCGATCGAAACGTGCGCGTCAGCGGCAACGAACAACGGCTGATACACGAGCACGTCGCTGCCGGGATCCCCGTCAGCGGCAGCCATCGCGGGAAGACAAGCAGCCCAAAGCGTCGCGACCAGCAACAGCGCCAAAACGCCACGGCCAGCCCTAACGAGCTTCACCGGATCAGACCCAGATCGAGAGCAACTCCGTCAGGCTACCGCCGAGGCCGAAGCAGCGCGCAGGAGCACCCGGCCTCCACTGCCACGAGCTACATCTTCGCCGGGTCGCACGTCGGGATGATGCGCGAGCTGGGGGAGCTGGTGGTACTTGGCGCCGGGGTCAAGCTCGACGCGATCCGATCGTTGGAGGAGGGGCGGATCGCCGCCTGCCTGCCGTTCTTGCTCGAGGCTGGATATTCAGCACGCGACGCCCGGGACCACGACGTGGTGCTCGCGGACCTGATGTCGCTCCCCAATGTCTCGATCTGGCGCGGACTGCAGATTCTGCGGAAGGGTTCAGCAGCGATGGTCCGCGCGCGGATCGCGCCGCGGAGCCGCCGCCACGTTAGCCTGAACACCAGGTATCTCTGCCCATGCGATTCGCGATCTCGATCCCGCAGTACGCTCGCGACGGCCGCTTCGACGATGACGCGTTCCGCGTGCATCTGGGGCGCGTCGAGGAGCTCGGGCTGTTCGAGAGTGCCTGGGTGCAGGAGCAGGTGATCGGCGCGGCCGGCATCCTCGCGCCGCTGCAGACGCTGACCTACGCCGCGGCCTGCACCCAGCGGCTGCGGCTGGGTTGCGCGGTGTTCGTGCTGCCGCTGCACAACCCCCTGCACCTGGCCAAGGCGATCAGTTCGTTGGACTGCCTCAGCCATGGCCGAGTTGAAGTGGGTGTCGTGACCGGCGGCCGGGGGCGCCCGTTCGACGCGTTTGGCGTCGACGCGGACAGGCCCGTCGCGCGGTTCAACGAGGCCCTGGCGCTGATGAAGGCGTGCTGGACCGAGCGTGAGATCAACTTCGATGGCCGGTTCTGGAAGCTCCAGGGCGCTTCGATGGAGCCCAAGCCGGTGCAGAAGCCGCACCCGCCGGTGTGGTTCGGTGGCAGTGCGCCAGCGGGGATGCGTCGCGCGGTTCGGCACGGAGACGGGTTCATGGGCGCCGGCTCGCAGACAACGGCTCAGTTCGCCGAACAGGTCAAGGTCGTGAGGAAGGAGCTGAGCGCGCAGGGCCGCGACCCGGACACGTTCCGGATCGCCAAGCGTGTCTATGTCCACGTCGACGACGATGCGGCGCGTGCACGCCAGCAGCTCGAGGACGCGCTCACGCGACACTACGGTGGGGGCGACTGGTCAGAACACATCCTCGCGGGCCCAGCAGAGATGTGCACCACCGGCATCCGCGCGGTCGCGAACGCCGGAGCGGAGCTGATTCTGCTCAACCCGCTCGTCGAGGACGCGCAACAGCTTGAGCGGCTCTCCGCCGAGGTGATCCCAACGCTCAGCTGACGTTCGGTCGCGAGGAAGCATCAGACCTGGTGCTCGCGGTCAATGGGTGGCCCGACGGACTGCTCCCGTTCCGACGGAGTCGGTGCTCCACGGTGGGCGCATTCGGCTGTCTCAGGGTTGGGACGTGTCGCTGTTGGCGTCTGCTGGGTCCTTAAGCTTCTGCTCGTCGGCGAGCATGCCGAACAGATTTTCTCGGGTCAGCGCGGGGTGTTCCTCGTCGGTCAAGTCGTTCACCGCTTCTATCGCCGGTTGAAACTGGGCCTGTCAGGCGGATGCTCCTGCCAGGAGAAGGCCGCCCTACCGACAGTACGTGAGAACGTTTGGTCGCGCGCGCGTCGGCCGGCGGCGAGATGGCGGTCTGCGACGAATGCGGGCGGTGGGTGCCGTGGCAGCCACGCGGGTAGCCTGACTGCGGTGGGGTGTGATCGGATCGTGGTCTTAGACAGCGGCCGTGAGGTCTCGTTCTCGTTTGATGAGATGCTCAACTACCACGGAGGTGGGTCGCCCGGGGGTGTTGCTCACGCGTTCAAAGTGCTTGAGCGCGCACTGCCGTTGCTCGATACGACCTCGCGGCTGGAGCGTCGCGCGATCTTTATCGAGACCGCATTTGGCGGTCCTGGCGCCCGGGACGCGTTCGAGCTCGTGACGAGAGCCGTGAGCGAGCAGCGGTTCAGTCTCAATCCGGCACTGGCTCGTCCCCAGCACGGCCGGGCGCGTGAGCGTTTTGTCTTTTGCCTGCGGTACGGCGAGCGGTCGGTGACGGTCGCTCTGCGAGAAGGGTTCGTGACCGAAGAGTTCATCGACCTGACCAGACGCGAAAACCGCACCGCTGTCCAAGAGCGCCGTCTGACCGCGATGAAGTCCGGGATGGCCGCGCGGGTGATGGCTGCGCCAGCCAACGACGTCTACCAGCTCGTCCCGGCATAACAGACCAATTCAGCGAAGCGTGCGGTCGCTTCTACCGAACGTGCGCTGCGCGAGAACCGGAGCGCCTGCGTCGGCGTAGAGCCGCGAGTGCGCCCTGCTGCCGCCGCAGCCACCGTGCGCGGGAGGTCCTTGACGAAGATGTCCAGCCAGCCACTCGTCCTCACGCGCTATGCCGGGACGGGAACTTCTTCCGGCGGTTGGGCGGGCTCCGGGTTCGGCTCCGGCTCGATCGGCAACGGATCTTGCGCGGGCAGCGGCTCGTGCGGCTGGTCCGGGATCACCGCCGGCTGCGGCTCCTCCTCCGGCGGCGGATAGTCCGGGACAATCCCCGGCTCCGGCTCTTCTGGCATCTCCTCCGGCGGCGGCTCACCCGGACTGGCGGGCGGAGTGATCGGCGCCGGGGTCCCCGACGGAGCTCGCATTCCTCGAAACTACACCGTTCGACGCGATCGCAATCGCGCCGACCCATGGCGACCCGCACTGCGCGCCAACAACTTCGAGCACAGCGCGGCCGCGGCTCGCCGGCGCGGATGACTTGGTTTAGCCGCGGTTGATAGTGGGGGTCCGGGAACAGTGGTGTGGTGATGTACCGCTCGCCGGTGTCGGCGAGCAGCGCGACGATCAACTGGCCGTCTGCCTGATCACGAGCGGCGATCGTCAGCGCGGCGTGGATCGCTGCGCCAGAGGAAGCGCCGGCGAGGATGCCTTCCTCATGCGCGAGGCGGCGGGCCGCTGAGAACGCGTGCTGGTCGCTGATCGCGAGCACCTCGTCGATCAGCGAGCGGTCAAGCACGGCCGGGATGAAGCCGACACCGATGCCGGGGATGTGATGTTCGCCGGGCCTGGTCGAGCGCGATCGCGTCAGCGCGCTCGGCGACGATCTCCCGTGCGCGTTGGACGGCGTCGCACACGCTGCCACACGGATTGCGCATCTCAAGCTTGGCCGCCACGCGACCGGGAAGGCCCTTGCCGAGGCGGCTGAGCTGCACCAGCGGCGTGCCGCCGACCGTCGTCGTCAGATCGCGATGTAGACCCGGGTCGCCCGCAGAGGACACCGCGCCATCGTCGCCGATCTCAGACACCGGTCGACAGTCGCCGAAACCGGGGGGGCGGCCCCGCGCGAACGACCGGGCACTCATCGCCGACGAGGACGCGCGACCCGGCACGCCAACCGACCGTCTCTGTCGAGGGACGCGTGGTCCAGGAGCGAACCGATGCTTCCCATTGCACGCGAGCAGCCGCAGCAAGTAGATTCGCGCTCAGATCGACGGGATCGAGGTTCCGATGGCATTCGCCGACGTCAACGGGCAGCACATCCGCTTCGATGACAGCGGTGGAGACGGTCCGCCGGTGATCCTGTCGCACGGCTTCCTGATGGACCGCGAGATGTTCGCGCCCCAGGTCGATGCGCTCGCCGCGGAGTTTCGCGTCATCACGTGGGACGAGCGCGGGTTCGGAGAGACTGAGTTTGATGGCCAGCCGTTCACCTATTGGGACTCGGCGCGCGACTGCCTGGGCTTGCTCGACCACCTGCGGATCGAGCGGGCGGTGCTGGGAGGCATGTCGCAGGGGGGATTTCTGTCGCTTCGCGCAGCGCTTTTGGCCCGCGAACGGGTAGCCGCACTCGTGCTCATCGACACCCAGTCAGGGGTGGAGGATCCGGAGCGTCTGCCCGGGTACCGCCAGATGCAGGAGGTCTGGCTCCAGGTCGGACCCGTTGACGAGTTGGCTGAGACGATCGCCAACCTGATCATCGGCGACCCCGTCCTGAATCAGGCCTGGATCGCGAAGTGGCGCAAGCTGCCGCGCGAGATGATGCGTGCGACGGGCGACTGCTTGATGGAACGAGACGACATCTCGGATCGTTTGATCGAGATCTCGTGTCCCGCCATCGTCTTCCACGGCACCGCCGACCAGTCGATCGAGTTGCACAAGGCCGAGGAGCTTTGCCGAGGACTGGCCGGCTGCGCGGGCGTCGTGCGCATCGAGGGCGCCTCCCACGCCGCCAACCTCACACATCCTGACCAGGTCAACGGGCCACTACTGGATTTCTTGCGAGCCCTTTAGCTCTCGTCGGCGCCGACCGCCGCCGACTGGCCGCGACCCCTCTGGCCCTACGCGTGAGCTTCGAGTAGTCGAAAAGCCACCGGTGGTGGACTCGGCAACGTGGATCTCCTGCCGAAACACGTGCGGGCCATCCAGCTCGACGTGACCCCGCGGCACGATTGGCTCGTTGCCGATGCAGCCGTGCCACGACATTGGATGGCGCGTCCTCGTCGCACTGGCGGGCAGCCGCTCCGTAGAGGCCAATGGCTTCGTACACCGACTCCGACAACGACGAGACGGGGGGCGTCCAGGCGCCGAAGGTGTCCCGGTAGCGCGAGATGAAAGCCTTGTTTTCATCGGTGGCGAGTTGCTGGAAGTAGCCAAAAGCGGTCCATAGTCCGGCTGACGCGCGGTCCCCGATGAGCTCTCGATATGTCAATACATGTCGTCTCATCGTCGGGTTTAGCGGCATTCACTCGACAGTCGAGCACCGCCGCGAGCGGTTCTGCGCGGTCGTGAGCGTCGCCTGGACACGGCGGATAATCTGTATTTGCGGGCGAGCGGGCCTGAACGATGACCGTCTATGACAGTTCGAATCCCGGTAGCGGTACTCCGGCTCGCCAGCTCGTGGGCGCCGGTGATCCAGCGGGAGGTAGCAGGATGATTGGGACCGGGATCCGGCGAGGCGCTCGCACGATGGTGCTGACGATCGCGTGCGCGTTCTGCTGGCTTGTCTGTGCATCGCCGTGGACGGCCGGCGCTGCGGCTGCGACAGGCCCGTTGGAGTGGTCCGCGCCGCTGCTGGTCGACCACGCGACCGTGCCCACCCGGCCTGCCGTCCTCTACGGGCTGTCGTGTCCGGATACGGGTCTGTGCGTCGGCGTGGGGCCGCACGGCCAGGTGCAATCGTCGCTTGACCCAGGCCCCGCGGGGGCTTGGCGCGGCGCGGCCGTCGATGCCGGCGCGACGCTGCAGAGCGTTGCGTGTCCGTCGACGACGTTGTGCGTCGCGGTCAGCACAGGCGGCGACCTGGTCAGCTCCGTCGACCCGGGCGCCGCGGCATGGAGCGCGCCGGTCACGGTGTTCTCGCAGCCCGGCGCCGGCTTGGCCGGCGTCGCGTGCGCGGGTCCGTCGCTGTGCGTCGCGGTCGATGGCGGCAACCAGATCGCCACCTCGACCGATCCGGCGAGCGGGGTCTGGTCGGTGACCGAACTCACGGGGTCCTTCTACCAGCTCGATTCGGTGTCGTGTCCGTCCCTGTCGCTGTGTGTGATCGCGGACTTCGACGGCAACGTGTTGACGACCACGGACCCAGTGGCCGGGGCCTCCGCCTATACGACCACCGACCTCAGCCAGGTCGTCAAAGCACCCGACACCCTGTTCACACTGCTGTCGGTGTCGTGCGGATCGGCGACGCAATGCGTGGCGAGCGACGACAACGGCGATCTGCTTGCAACCGACAACCCTGGCGGCGGCGCGTCGGCGTGGAGCGCGGCGCACGTCGATGGTGCCAACCTGCTCGATTCGGTCTCCTGCGTGGCGAGCGGCCTCTGCCTGGCCGTCGACGGCGTCGGCAACGTGTTCGCCTCTGCCCATCCCGACGGCTCACGTCAATCCTGGTCGGCGACCCACAACGTCGATCCCAGCGGCTTTGACGCGGTCACGTGTCAATCGGCGACGCTGTGCCTGGTCAGCGCGGGCGACGGTACCGTGGCGCTCTCACACGACGCCGACGCCGCCGCGCCCACCTGGTCACACACGTCGCGGCTGGGCTCCGGACCGACTCGGCACCCCGCGCTGGTGACGATCTCGTGCCCGGGCTCGTCGTCCTGCGTCGCGCTGGACAGCGCGGGCAATCTGCTCAGCACCGGGCGACCAGCCGCCGGCGGTGGGAGCTGGAGCTCGAAGCCGCTCAACCCCGGCCTGGGCTCCGCGAGTTCGATCGGCTGCGTCGCGGGTGGGTTCTGCGTCGCGGTCGGGCCGCAGAGCCATGTCGCGGTCGGCGACGTTGGCGGGCGGGCGGCGTGGAAGCTCGCAAACCTGAACCTGTTCTCAATCGATGACAACGGCGACAATTCGCCCGATTCCCTGGGCTCGGTTAGCTGCGTCTCGCGGTCGCTGTGCGTGGCGAACGACTTCTCCGACGGGGTCGGTAGTGCCGGTCTGCTGGAGGTCTCACGAGATCCCGCCGCCGGATCGTGGAGCCAGGTGTCGCTCGGGAGCCCCGACTTCGATTACTTCACCGCGATCTCCTGTCCCTCGAGCAGGCTGTGCGTCGCCGGTGACGGTCAGGGCGGCAGGTTTGCGGTGTCGACCGACGCCGCCCGTCAGTGGCGCTTTGTCAACGCCGGCGGCGGCGAGGGGATCGTCGGCGTCTCGTGTCCCACGACCTCGTTCTGCGCGGCCGTCGATCAGAGTGGCTACGTGTTCACCACGGCCGATCCAAGCGGGGGGCCCAAGGCCTGGCATCAGGTCAGGGTGGAGCGCCGATCGTTCGAGGCGATCGCCTGCGCGTCACGGTCGCTGTGCGTGGCGTTCGATCGGCGAGACCGCGTGCTCGTCTCGACGGACCCGGGTGGCGGCGCGAGCTCCTGGAAGCCGGCGACGCTGGGCTCGGGGCTGACGGGCGTGGCGTGCCCATCCTCGCGTCTGTGTCTGGTGACGACCAAGGCCGGCACGGTCAGGGTCGGTCGCCTGCGGTCCTGAGCGAGCGCCGGTGCCGGCCGGCTCGTGCCTCGATTCGTCGGCCGCACGTGACCACGCCACAGCGGGCTCGGTGGGTAGCCTCCGCGGAATCGTGGCCGACCGGACACCGAGCGTCGCTGACCCATCGGTCGCGGCGGTGCTCGGCTGGTGGACCGCCCACGCAAGGCCGCTGCCGTGGCGCCTGACACGGGACATCTATGCGGTCTGGGTCTCGGAGGTCATGCTGATCCAGACGCAGGTAGACCGCGCGGAGCCCGTGTGGCGATCGTGGATGGGCCGCTGGCCGACGGTGCAAACGCTGGCGACGGCGTCTCTGGCCGAGGTGCTGGCGCAGTGGCAAGGCCTCGGCTACCCGCGGCGCGCGCGTGATCTGCACCGCTCGGCGCGGATCGTCGCCGAGTCCGGCTGGCCGGACGACCTGACCGTGCTGCCCGGGGTTGGAACCTACGTCGCGGCGGCGATCCGGTGCTTCGCGCTCGAGCAGCCGGTGCTTCCGGTCGACGTCAACGTCGCACGGGTTCTCCGGCGGCGCTTACCCGGTGGCGTCGATGGCTCCGGCGATCCGTGGCAGGTCGGCCAGGCGCTGATGGAATTTGGGCAGCGGATCTGCACGGCCCGTCCGCGGTGCGGTGAATGCCCGGTGCGCGATGGCTGCGCCGGCGTCGACGCCGACCTCGAGCTCGCGTCCCGGCGGCCGTCGCGACGGTTCGCGGGCAGCCTCAGGCAGCGTCGCGGGCAGTTGCTGCGCAGGGTCATCGCGGACGGCGCGGTGCGGGCGGCCGATGCGGATGCCGAGGCTGCGGCGGGACTCGCCGACGACGGACTGGTGATCCTCGCCGACGGTTGGCTGCTCGCGCCGCGTTGAGTCAGTCGGCAGGCGACGAGGGTCCGGGGTCCGGCTCCGGACGAGGGTCTCGCTCCGGGGCGAGAAACACGCCCATCTGGCGTGTTCGCCGCCCCGGTACACGCTCGTACCCGCGGCCGATCGATCCGAGTCAGTCGGCAGCGGCGATCGCGCGGGCCTCCAGGACGACGGCTTCGCGTCTTGCGCCGGGCGGTCCGGTAGACGGCCGTGACGTTCATCGCGGGTGCCGTGATCCGGCTCGGCCAGCGATCAAGGCTCCCGGCACCGCGCTCGGCCAGTCCGTCGACCGGCCAGGGGCCGTCGGGGAACGGTTGCGTCAGTTCACGCGCGATCAGGACGCGGTCGTGCAGGTCGTACATATTCGAAACGGATGATCGCGGTCGCACACGCTGCCGCCGCCGTACGTATCCTCGTCTCCGATGGCGATCGAGGGAATCGCAAGCGCCGTGATCATGGCGCCGCTCGATCAGGTCTATGCAGTCGCCGCCGACATCGAGCGCTCGCCGCGCTGGCAGCCACAGTTCAAGCGCGCCGAGGTGATCGAGCGCGACGCCGACGGGAATCAGACCCTGGTCCGGATGATCACCGACGGCAGGATCCGCGACCTCAAGTCCGACATGCGGTTCAGCTACGACGCGCCGACCGGCCTGCGGTGGCGTCAGGTCAAGGGCGATCTGAAAGCGATCGACGGATCGTGGACGTTCGAGGACCTCGGCGACGCCACGACCCGCGCCACTTACGAGCTGAGCGTCGATCTCGGCCGGGTCCTCGGGACCGTGTTCCGCGGGCCGATCGTCGGGATCCTGCGCGCCCAGCTGATCGAGTCGATGCCGGGCAAGCTCAAGCGGGACGTGGAAGGCTGACGAAACGGGCTCACAAGCACACCTCGAGGACACGCGGAGCGGAGCAGAGCGGCTGACCGCGAACTACGGGCGCTTGGGCGATTACCGTCGGGAGTCGACGGCAATCGCCCACCGCGAAGTCGGGGCCGAGGTGGATATCCATCTCCGCAGAGACGCCTCGCCGCTGTGACAGAACCGTCACCGATGACGGCGCGTCGCCGCAAGATACGGTTGTGGGCGTCGTGGCGCGAGACGCGGAGCATCGGCTGGCCCGGCGATTCAACGTCAGGATCCCGATGCGTGACGGGGTCACGCTGGCGTCCGATCTGACTTTGCCGGCCGAGCTGTCCGCGCCGGCGGTCGTGTGCCGGACGCCGTACGGTCGCTGCAACGAGCGCCAGGTGGGGCTGGCGGACAGGTTTGCGCGGGCCGGGTACGTGACGGCGTGGGTCGACGTCCGCGGCCGGGGCGATTCGGACGGAGCGTTCGAGCCATACCGCAACGACGGGATCGATGGCTACGACGTGATCCAGTGGGCGGCGCAGCAGTCGTGGTGCGACGGCGAGGTCGCCACCTGGGGTGGCAGCTACGGCGGGCGGATCCAGTGGCTGGCCGCGCTGCAGCGGCCGCCGGCGCTGAGGGCGATGATCGTCGAGGTGGCGCCGTCGGACCCGTTCGTCGAGGACCCGACCGGCGTGCCGGGGCCGATGCGGATCAACTGGCACCGGCTGACCGATGGGCGGATGCCGCAGTACACCGAGGCGGTCGATTGGATGGAGGTCTACGGCCACCGCCCGCTGCGCGAGCTCGATCGGGCCGCGGGGCTCGAGTCAGAGCGCTGGCGTGCCGAGGTCGGCCACGACGCCGGCGACGACAGGTACTGGGAGCCGCTGCGCTACCAGCACCGGATCGGCGAGATCGATCTGCCGGTGATGCACGTCTCCGGCTGGTACGACGACGAGGAGATCGGCACGCCCGCGAACTTCGCGGCGATGACGGCGGCGGGCCGGGCCGGACAGCGGCTGCTGATGGGGCCCTGGGGCCACCGGGTCAACTCGTCCCGAGCGCTCGGGCCGGTCGACTTCGGCCCTGAGGCGCTGATCGATCTCGACCGCGCGCTGATCGCGTTCCTGGACGAGCACGTGCGAGGTCGGCCGCCCGTGAGCCCCAGCGCGCCGGTCAAGATCTTCCTGATGGGCGCCGGCGAGTGGCACGATCTCCCGGCCTGGCCGCCGCCCGACGCGACCGAGCTGGCCCTGCACCTCGACAGCGCCGGTCATGCCAACTCCCGCTTCGGCGACGGTCGGTTGCGAGCCGGCGGCACGCCGGCGGGGAACGCGCCGGCCGACGCATGGCTGCACGACCCCGACCGGCCGGTGCCATTCATCACCGAGGCCTCCTCGGCGCAGATCGGCGGCCCCGACGACTACGCGGGCGTGCAGGCGCGCGGCGACGTGCTCGTCTACACGGGCGAGCCGCTGACGGAGCCGCTGGACGTGATCGGCCCGGTGCGGCTGGTCGCCCACGTCGCCACCAGCGCGGCCGACACCGACATCTGCGCGATGCTCCTGGACGTGCAGCCGAACGGGTTCGCGCAGCGGCTGTGCGACGGGATCGTCCGTCTCAGCCGTCGCGGCGACCCCGGCCGTCGCGCCGAGGTCGTGCCGGGCGAGGTCTACGAGGTGCAGATCGCGATGTGGGATACGGCGCAGCGATTCCAGCCGGGCCACCGGATCGGGCTCCAGGTCGCTTCCTCGGCGCACCCCAAGTACGCGGTCAACCTCGGGACCGTGGGTGACCAGACGACCCAGGTGGCCGGCGCGACCGCGCACAATCAGTTGTTCCACGACCGCGAGCGGCCGTCCCGCCTGTTGCTGACCGCGGCCGGCTGACCGCGGCCGGCTGACCGCGGCCGGCTGACCGCGGCCGGCTGACCGCGGCCGGCTGACCGCGGCCGGCTGACTGCCGCCGGCTGACAACTGGCGGCTTCCGGCCGGGACCGGTGAGCCGCGAGTGCTGGGAAAGCGCCTGGTTCTTGACAATCGGGTGCTCGGTGCACCACGCTGCACCGATGGCCAACAAGAGCAACGGCGGCGACGGTCCGCAGGGCGGGATCCCGTCGCTGGTCGACAGTCTCGAGGAGTACCTGAAGGACGTCCCCAAGAGCAAGCGCGCAGACGCGCTGCACCAGGTGTTCTACGGGTTCTACACGCGTGTGGCGATCATCGACCGCACCACCAGCGAGCTCGCCGAGTGGGCCCGGACCGAAGCCCAGGAGCTGGCCGATGTGCCCGAGGCGCTGGCCGAGGCACTGCGGGACAACTCGCTGTTCGTCGGGCAGGAGCTGTTCGCCGGCCGGATGCGCGCGATGAGCGCGATGGGCTACATCGCCAAGCGACTGCGATCGACGCTGAACGGCGCCGAGCCGACGACGCCGTACTCGCTGACCCGTGCTGTCGCTTTCGACCAGGAGTCCGGTCAGCTGCGGTCGTACGACCTGTCAGAGCCCGGAGGGCACCCGGAGCTCCCGTACGACCCGGTCGACTACGATCCGCGCGAGCCCTGAGCTTCAGCCGGGCGACCGTTCTGGGGCAGAGGGATGAACGTCTGACCGATGACACGGTCGCGGCCGTGCGTGCTGGATCACAAGCCGTCCAAGCGACACAGGAGACGCGATGCAGCTGCCCGACGACCTCAAGGGCCGAGACCTCTCCCGACGAGAGATCCTCAGCTATTTCGGAATGCTCGGGGCCGGCGCGGCCCTGCTCAACCCGGTGTCCGCCTGGGGGGCGAGCGCCGCGGGACAACGGCTGATCGCCCAGGCGGCGTCGGTCACGCCGCACGGATCGGATCTCGGCGCGGTCGAGCACATCGTCTTCCTGATGCTCGAGAACCGCTCGTACGACCATTACTTCGGCGCCTATCCCAGGGGCCGCGGGTTCGACGACCATCCCAAGCATTCGCTCGGGGTGTTCGCCCAGGAGTTCCCCGGCGCGGCGGGCGCCGGCGTCTTTCCCAAGCACAAGCTGCTGCCGTTCCACCTGGACTCGAAGGCCGGCTTCGAGTGCACCGATGACCTCACGCATGACTGGGGCCCGATGCACGAGTGCTGGAACCACGGGAAGATGAACCAGTGGGTCAAGATCCATACGGAGCCGCAGTGGGAGGGGCCGAACGGCGCGATGACGATGGGCTACTACGAGCGCGCCGACCTGCCGTTCCACTGGGCGCTGGCCGACCACTTCACGCTGTGTGACGCCTACCACTGCTCGATCCTCGGTCCGACGCACCCCAACCGGCTGATGGCCAACTCCGGCACGATCGACCCCGCCGGCACCCACGGCGGCCCGATCGTCGCGACCAACGGCATCCCGGATCTGGACACCGCGTTCAGCTGTACGTGGACGACGATGCAGGAGGTCCTGGAGGACGCCGGCGTCTCATGGAAGGTGTACAGCCCGTCCAACGCCGACGTCAGCGGTAAGTACTCGGTTCTGACGCAGTACCCGACCTGGAGCCCGGCGCTGTATGACCCGATCACCAACCCAGAGGTAATGGGCTTCTCAGACCATGTGCTGCCGTACTTCACGGCGTTCCGCGATCCGAGCTCGCCGCTGTTCGCCAAGGCCTTCCAGCAGACCTTCCCGAACACGTTCGCCGCCGACGTCAAGAGCGGCACGCTGCCGAAGGTCTCCTGGATGATCCCGCCGCTCGGCTTCGACGAGCATCCGTCGGCCTCGTCGCAGAACGGCGAGTACTTCACTTCGCTGGTGCTCGACGCGTTGGTCGCCAACCCGAAGGTGTGGTCCAAGACCGCGCTGTTCGTGATGTACGACGAGAACGACGGCTGGTTCGACCACGTCGCGCCGCCGACCGCGCCTGCGGGGACGAAGGGCGAATATCTGACGACCGGCACGTTCCCGTCCGGTGAGACCAACCCCGAGACGCTCGGCATCACCGGGCCGCTCGGGCTCGGGGTGCGCGTCCCGTGCCTGGTGCTGTCGCCGTTCAGCCGCGGCGGCCATATCGCGACCGAGGTGTTCGACCACACCTCGCAGCTCAAGCTCGTGGCCGAGCGATTTGGCGTGCACGTCCCGAACGTGTCGGCGTGGCGCAAGAAGACGGTCGGGGACCTGACCTCGGCGATGTTCCAGTCAGAGCCCGACGCGACGGTTCCGAAGCTGCCCAAGACCTCGGTGCTGCTGCCGACCACGGGTGTGTGCGCCGCCCCCGACCAGGAGACCGAGTCCGGCGGCGCCGCGCCGAGCTTCCCGACCAAGCAGCGGATGCCCAACCAGCAGGGTGGGACCGCCGCGGCTTCGACGTTCTTCAAGGAGACCGACGATGCAAGGGCGATCGAGGACGATGCGCGGACCGAGATCCTGAACGATCCCGCCCACCCGCGGCCGGTCACGACCAAGTCCAAGTACAACGCGCTGGCGGCCATCTAAGCCTGGATCCACGATCCTGCGGTCGTCTCGTCACCGGATGACCGTCGTCATACGCCATCGGCGTCGCTCATCGGGTCACCCTTATGGTGCTCCGCCGATGACGTCTGACTCGGCCCCCGGCACCGAGACTGCGCCCAGTATCGGCGGATCCAGGCTAGGCCGTCGCGCCGAGGCGGATCCAGCGGCCGGAGAGAAACCTCCGCCCGCAGGTGGCCAACCGCACCAGCATCAGCACGTTGAACCCGGCCCAGACGCCGACGACGCCCCAGTGCAGCGCGAGCGCCAGCAGCGCCATGCCGATGTAGACCGCGCCTGACAGGAGCATGCTCTGAGCCAGGTAGGTCGTCTCGCCGGCGCCGAGCAGGATCCCGTCCAGCGCGAACACGGCGGCGCCGAACGGCTGCATCAGCGCCAGCATCGGCCAGAGCGCCTCGGCGCGCCCGATCACGCGGTGGTCGGAGGTGAACACGCGTGGGATCACCCCGCGCAGCGCCATCAGTGCGATCGCGATCACGATCCCGCCGGCGACCGACAGCTCGATTATTCGCTTGGCCGACGCGCGTGCGGCCTCGCCGTCGCCCGCGCCGAGGTTGCGTCCGACGATCACCTGTCCGGCGATCGCGATCGCGTCGAGGACGAGCGCCAGCAGGTTGAACATCTGCATCCCGATCTGATGGGCGCCCAGCGACCACGAGTTGACGCGCGCGAGCACCGCGGTTGCCACCAGGAACGCCCCGTACAGCGACGCGGTCCGCACGACCAACGCGCCGCCCATCTTCAACAGCGGTCGCATCAGGCTCCATCTCGGGCGGCGTCCGTACCGACCGGTCGGCGCGCGCAGCAGCGTGACCGCGAACACGGCCGCCATCCCGATCTGGGCGATGACCGTTCCCCACGCCGAGCCGACCAACCCCCAGTGCAGGCCATAGACGAACAGCAGCTCCAGTGCGACGTTGACGACGTTGGCGGCGACGATCACGATCAATGGCCCGCGCAGGTCCCCGACGCCACGCTGATACCCCTGGCCGGCCATCGCGATCAGCGCACACGGCAGCCCGATGCAGCCGATTCGCAGGAACGTCGTCGCCATCGCCGCGACGTGGCCGGACCCGCCGAGCACGCTGATCTCGATCGGCGCCAGCCCCGCGGCGAGCGCCGCGACCGGCACGCCGATCAGCAGCGCCAGCCACAGCGCCTGCGGCCCGACGGCGCCGGCTCGGTCACGCTCGCCGGCGCCGTGCAGGCGAGCGACCTGGGCGGTCACGCCGTAGGTGAGGAAGTTGCAGAACGTCGAGAGCCCGTCGAGCAGCGTCGCGGCCAACGCCAGCGCCGCCAGCTGCGGCGTGCCGAGGTGGCCGACGATCGCGGTGTCCGCCAGCAGATACAGCGGCTCGGCGGCGAGCGCACCGAGCGCCGGCAGCGCCAGGGTGAAGATCTCCCGGTCAACCGGCGATCGGCGCAGCGCCCGGCGCGACCGGTGCACGAGCCGGCCGCCGGCGCTAGGCAACGATCATCGCGCGCGGTCGTGCGTCGCGGCCTGCTGGTCCACGCTCGGCCCGCCGTCGGCGCTCGCCACCGCCGCGTCTGATGACCCCGGCGCCGCGGTCTCCTCGTCGGACGCGCGCGGCAGGCCCGCCAGCGTATTGCGCAGGCCGAAGAACGAGATCGTGCCGAGGACGGCCGGCACGCCCAGCTGGAACGCGCGGTACGCCAGCACGGCGGCGGTCGCGGTCGACAACGGCGCGCCGTAGAGCACGAGCGCTCCGATCAGGCCGCCGTCGGTGCCGCCGATCCCGCCCGGCAGCGGGATCAGCCCGCCGAGCTGGCCGATCACGTAGCCGAACACCAGCGGGCCGAGCGGAATGCCCGAGCCGAACGCGGCGAAGCCGACGCAGAGCGCCGCGATGTCGAACCCCAGGTACCCGCATGCGCCGAGGATCGCCCGCCAGCGCCGCGTGCGCAGCAGCTCGCCGACCTCCCGGATGCCCTCCTCCAGCGACGTCGCCGCGACCCGAAGCTTGCCGGCCCACCCGCCCCGGCGGTCGCCCGCGGCCCCGTAGCGGTGCAGGATCCGCGGCAACGCGAAGATCACGAGCGCGATCGTCCAGGACAGGACGCCGAAGACGATCGTCGGCACGGCCGGGATCGTGCCGTGGAACAGGCCGGTCAGCAGCAACGGCGCCAGCACCATCGCGCAGCCGAAGTTCGGCAGGCTCGTGAGCACGAAGAAGCAGACGCTGCGCCGGGCGATCTTGCTTGTCGGCATCCCCTCCTGGTGCAGTGCCCACGCGCCGAGCGCCAGCCCGCCGGCGCCACCGGTCGGTACCAGCACGTTGGTGGCCTGCTCGGCCATCCCGAGCTGGTAGCTGAACCGCCACCCCATCGACCGGCAGAACACGTCGCGGAAGGCGACGATGTTCGACAGGCATGAGCACAGCTTCAGCAGCGCGATCACGATCAGCAGGCGCCAGTCGGCCTGACCGAAGCGATGGCGCAGGCTGCCGAGTCCCGGTAGCGACACGACCAGGATCGCGACGATCGCCAGCAGCACCACCAGCATCAACAGGCGGCGGACCAGATGGCCCGAGCTCAGCTGCTCGGGCGACGATCCGGCTGACCTGTCGCGATTGCGGTCCCGCCTGCTGGTCGCTGCCATATAAATAACTTATCTCGCTCTTAGGCGGCGCAGACCTCGGATTGGGGGTCGGGGCACCGGGGGGCGACCCGACCCGGCGTCTGCGACGGCCGGGTTGGATAGGCTCGAAGCCGATGGCAGCTCTCAGAGCGCGGTGGACCTGGCGTAGGGGCGCGAGCCGATCCGCGGCGCGAGTGATGGGGCTGATCGCGGTGGCCGGCGTGCTGCTGTGTGGTTGCGGGACCTCGTCCAAGACGCTGTCGACGGCGACCGATGCGGCCGCCACGACCAACCCGGCGGCCCCGAGCGCGATGGGCCAGATGAGCGGCGGCTCCGGCTCGATGAGCGGCGGCTCGGGCGCCGCCGCCAAGCCGGTCGACGGCGTCACACCGATCCCGACGCAAACGCTCGGGAGTGCCGATTGGCAGCACATGAAGATCATGGCTCAGGCCCGCACCGCGGTCCCGTTCGTGGTCTACGACGGCACCAGCGAGAGGCTCATCAAGCCGTCGGCGCGCACCTCGTTTCACCTGATGGTGATGCTGACCGACGACCGGACGAACTTTCCGATCCCGTATGCGTCGGTCTGGGCGACGATCCGCAGCGGCTCGAAGATCGTGTTCGACGAGCGCCAATGGCCGATGCTGTCGGAGTACATGGGCCCGCACTACGGCAACAACGTCACGCTGCCCGGGCCGGGGACCTACCGGCTCAGCCTGCTCGTCAGCCCGCCGGTGGCGGCGCGGCACATCGAGTACAAGAACATCTGGCTCCAACCCCATCGGGTCAGCTTCACCTTCCGCTGGAACCCCCATTCGTGAGGCGGCCGCCGGAGCATGCGTCCGGCGCCGAGCTGACGCGTCGGCGCTTTATCGCCGGCGGGACCGCGCTCGTGGTCGGCGGCGGCGCCACGGGAGTGGCGGGATGCGGCTCATCTAGCCACGGGTCGGCACGCGCCACCCCGGTCGCGCTTGGCGCGCAACCGACGGGCCTGCCCGATCGGCAGTTCGCATGGACCGAGACGCTGACCCGCGACGCGGACGGCAACCCGGTCGCGCCCCGCCACGCCCGGCTGCTGATGTTCGATGTCAACGGCCGTCCCGGAGCTGATGATGCGCGCGTGCTGGAGGCGGCGCTGCGGACGCTCGAGCGACGCTACGCGTGGGGTCCGAAGGGGCTGTTGTTCGCCGCCGGATGGGGCGTGCCGTACTTCACGCGCGCGCTCGGGCGACCGTCGCCGATCCCGAACGCCCGTGCGCTGTCGGAGTTCGAGCTTCCGGCGATCGACGCCTACGACCTGTGTCTGCATCTGGCCTGCGACGATGAGCCGCGGCTGGCGGAGATCGAGGAAGCGCTCGTGCACGGCCGGCGCCTGTCCGGCGCCGACGGTCCGCTCGACGTCTCGCCGGCGTTGGTCTGGCGTGAGACCCGCACCGGGTTCACCGGCGCCGGGCTGCCCGCCGCCCACCAGAACGTCGGCGGGATTCCACCCGGCGAGCCGGTCGCGTCGAGCGCTCCGCTGTACATGGGCTTCAAGTCCAGCCTGTTGCGAAACCAGGCCGACGAGGGCGCGATTGCGCTCGAGTCCGGACCGTTCGCGGGCGGCACGACGATGGCCGTCAGCTACATGCGGCTGCGGCTGGACAGCTGGTACGACGGTCTTTCGGAGCGCGAGCGCGTGGCACGGATGTACGCCCCGCAGGTGTCGGTGGCGCAGGCGTCCCGGTTCACGACCGACGCGGCGAGCGATCCGGGCCGACTCGTGCAGGCGATCGACCGCTACGGCGTGATCGGACACGCTCAGACATCCGCTCGGGCCCGTCGCAATGGCAAGCCGCTGATCCTGCGACGTGACTTCAACACCACCGACGGCGGTCAGGCCGGGCTGCACTTCGTCTCGCTGCAGCGCGACATCGCCGACTTCGTCCGGACCCGCGCCGCGATGAACGCCGCATCCGCGCAGCTGCGCAATCCGGCG
>Ga0302325_10006301_pt1 | contig 26710 bp, 20 predicted proteins | sample Palsa_T0_2_FD_201948 | JGI IMG/M metagenome (GOLD analysis project Ga0302325, IMG submission 201948) | Peat permafrost microbial communities from Stordalen Mire near Abisko, Sweden - Palsa_T0_2 | ecosystem: Environmental > Terrestrial > Soil > Palsa > Peat permafrost | place: Sweden: Abisko... | reverse complement strand
CTATCGCTTTGGGTGTGGAATTTCGGGTGTTGCGCCAACGCCCCAGTCCACTTTTTTCCATCCCCCTGCAATGGAAGGCTGTTTTGCGCGGGGCGACAGTTGCGTAAGGTGCGAATTCAGTGGTGTACTCTGTGTGGGGGCAGACGCGGGTTACGCGTTGATGTGGTGAGGAATGCATTTGGGGGCCGGGGTTTTGCGGCGATCTATTGTTTTCGGCGTGGTCGTGTGGGCGACCGGCGCTGGCGGCACGTTTGCGGCGTGGGCGGACACTTTGCCGGGCGCCCTCATTCAAGCCTATGTGAACAATCCCCAGCTCAATTCTCAGCGTGCGGTGGTGCGCGCGACCGATGAGGGCGTCCCCCAGGCCCTGTCGGGCTACAAGCCGCGCGTGACGGCGAATCTGTCGACCGGTCAGCAATACGCGAGCGGTGTGTCGAAAACTCCCTTCACGGCCGCGCAGGTCGGTACCGGTTCGCCATTGGTCGGCACGCCCAACTACCCTCGCCTCGGGGCCGGCTTCACGCCGAGCATCGCCGGCGTCACCGCGACCGAAACTCTCTACAACGGGCTGCAAACCGCCAACCGGACCCGGCAGGCCGAATCCAACACGTCGGTTGCCCGTGAGACCCTGCGAGTGACCGAGCAGACGATTCTGTTGAACGCCGCGACGGTCTACATGGATCTGCTGCGCGATGGCGCGCTGTTGGAATTGCAGCGGCGGAACGTCGAAGTTCTTCAGGAGCAGTTGCGCCAGACCCGCGACCGTTTCATCGTCGGCGAGGTCACGCGCACCGACGTTGCCCAAGCCGAATCGAGCTTGGCAGCCGGCCGTGCATCGGTGCTCTCGGCGGAGGCGCAATACTCGAGATCGAAGGCGACCTATCGGCAGGTCATCGGAGTGGAGGCCGGAACGCTCGCGCCCGGCTCGCCCGTCGACCGTCTCTCGCCGTCCCGTCAGCCGGTCGCGATCGAAATCGCCCGCGCCCGCCATCCCAGCGTCGGCGTCGCCATGTTCGGCATCGACTTCGCGGTTCTGCAGGTCAAGATCAACGAAGGTTCATTGTATCCCACCGCGACGCTCACCGGCACCGTGTCGCAGACCTGGGAATCCGACCTCACCAAGCAGGCGTTGCAGCAATTCAACGCCTTCGTGCTCGGCCAGCTCAGCGTGCCGATCTACCAGGGCGGCGGGGAATATTCGCTGATCCGCCAAGCCAAGGAGACCGTCGGGCAGAAGCGAATCGATCTCGATACCGCGCGCGACGCGGTGCAGGCGAACGTGGTCACGGTCTGGGCCCAATTGGAGGCGGCCAAGGCGCAGATTTACGCGACCCAGGCCCAGGTGGCCGCCTCGGAGATTGCGCTCAACGGCGTGCGCGAAGAAGCCCGGGTCGGCCAGCGCACCACCCTCGACGTCCTCAATGCGATCATCGTGCTCGTGAATGCGCGCACCGCGCTGGTGACCGCGCAGCACGATCGTGTCGTCGCCTCCTACAACTTACTGGCGGCGGTCGGCGAATTGAACCTGCCCAAGCTCGGACTGAATATACCGCTGTACGATCCGATGGTTCACTACGAGCAGGTTCGCGACGCCTGGGCCGGGGTGCGCATTCCCGACGGCCGGTAAGGCGATCCGCGCGACGGCGGCGGGCCGCACGCGCATGATCCCGAAATCTGCGGGCTTTCGGGCCGGATCATGCCCGTGAGTCAAAGACTTCAAAGCCACCCTGCCGGGCGCGCGGCGAAAAGGCTTGGGCGCAATTTCCTCGCCTCGGTTGCGTTTGAGCATTCGATCGGGATACTGCGAATCTGATAAGAGGTGATCCGCCCGACGTGATTCGCAGTCGGATGCCGTGTGCGACTGGCTGGTCGCAGTGGGAAAGTCGTGATGTCTCAACCGGCCAAATTGCAAGAACCGTCGATGGAGGAGATCCTCGCCTCCATCCGGCGCATCATTGCCGACGACGATGGCGTGCGGGCGGCTCCGGTCCCGGCCAAGCCGGAAGTGGTGCCGGCGCCCGAGCCGGCACCTGCCGACGCCGACCGCGCCGACGTCGAGGAGATGATGTTCGGCTTCGATAACCCGCAAGCGCCCGGGGTCGCGGCGAACGACGTGTTCGAACTCAGGGAATCCGTGCCATCGAAGCCGTCCGAGCTCTCCGGCAGCGATGCCCGGTCCGACGAAATGTTCGAAGACCCGCAGGACGCTCCGGAGGAGTTGGCTGAGCCGGCCAAGCCCGAATCGGCCAAGGCGGGACCAGCCGTGGCGGAACCAGCCAAGCCCGAGTCAGCCAAGCCCGAGTCAGCCAAGGCGGAACCTGCCAGGCCGGAACCTGCCAGGCCGGAACCGGCGAGGCCGGAACCGGCGAGGCCGGAACCGGCCAGGCCCGAGTCTCGCTCCGCTCCCGCCGCTTCGCCCGCCATTCTGCGAACCCCGAGCGAGGCTGCCCTGCTGTCGCCGCGCACGAGCGCGGCGGTCGACATGGCGTTCAACACGCTCGCCCATACCGTGCTGGTACAGAACTCCCGCACCCTCGAAGATCTCGTGCGCGAGATGCTCAAGCCGATGCTCAAGGCTTGGCTCGACGACAACCTGCCGAACATGGTGGAGCGCCTCGTCCGCGCCGAGATCGAGCGGGTGTCGCGCGGACGGGCTTGACGGCGAGCTGGTTTATACCTGCTTGCGGTGCGCGAGCCTTCCTGCAAACCACAGGCCGAGCGCGGGCAGCAGCACCCCCGCCATGAAAAAGGCGGGGCGCGCGCCGAACCGGTCGACCACCGGGGCGACCAGCGAGACGCCGACGGGCTGCCCGATGTAGAGGGCGGCGGAAAACAGGCAGACGCCGGTGGCGCGCGCGTCCGGCGCCATCTGTGTCGCGTTGGTCTGCAGCGTGTTGTGCAGCATGTAGAAACCGAGCCCGATCATCATCACCGCGGCCGGGGTTGCCCACCACACCGGCGCGACCGCCAGCATCAGGTAGGCAATGCCGAGGGTGACGGCGCCGTAGCCGGCCAGGCCGATCTCGCCGAATCGGGCGAACAACTGCCGCACGAAGACGGCATAGATCAGCCCACCGATCCCGAACGTGCCGATGACGAGGCCGACCAGGGTGAAATTGAGCCCGAATCGGCCATGAAGGTCAGCGCCCACATAGGCGAATGCGCCGAACATGAAGGCGCCTTCGAGAAACACCGCCAGCAGCATGACCCGCACCCAGGACGACCCGAGAATCCGCCTGTAGTCCGCCACCACGCTGGCAAGGGTCGCCGGCGAGCGCGACGGCTCGCGGGTGAGCGGATTGACCTTGAGTTCCCGCGCCAGACCGAGCGCGGCCGCCGCGAACAGGCCGGCCAGCACGAAAAATACCGTGCGCCAGCCGAATGCATCGCCGATCACGCCGCCCGCCGCCTGGCCGAACAATTGGCCGATGATCTGGCCGGACATGTAGCGGCCCAGCACCCGCTGGCGCCGGTCATAGGGCACGACATCGCCGATATAGGCCATGCCGAGCGGGATGATCCACGCCGCCCCGATGCCGGACGCGACCCGGGCGGCCAGCAGCATCGGCAATGAGGCGGTGAGGCCGCAGGCGAACACCACGACGGCGCAGAACGCCGTGGCGATGGCGATCATGCGGTATTTTCCGACGCGGTCGCCGACCGGTCCGCTGACGAGCTGCATCGAACCGTGCATGACCGAATAGGCGGAAACAACGATGGAGGCGGCCCCGACGGTGACGCCGAAATCGGCGGCGATCTGCGGCAGCAGCGAGTCGGTCGAGCGCACCATCGCCTGGCTGGCAAATCCGGCGACGGCCAGCAGCACGATGGCGCGGGTCTGCGACGGGACCGGAATGGAAGGGGAGGGTGCGAGCACGTCGTGCCGATCGGATTCGAGGTGGGATTGGCGGCGAATTCCGCGACGAGTATTTGACGAGGCAGTAGGGCGCCGCCGTCGCCCGCCACTTATGAGCAATGTCGTGGCCGCATGTGGGCAAGCCGATGAATTTTCAATGATCGGCGGGTTCCGATCCGATTTGGGCTGCGCGCCGCCCGTGCCGGCGTTCGAATGCGCGGCCTTGCCGGGCCGGGGCGTTGACAGCAGGTGCCGCGATAGGCTTGTTGCAGCTCCAGACGCCGGGTGCCCGCAATGATCGAGAAAAACTATCGACCTGCCGAGATCGAGCGCCGTGTCTGGGCCGCCTGGGAGGAGGCGCAGGCGTTTCGGGCCGGCCGCCCGGAGCGCGCCAAGGCCAAGCCCTATTGCATCATCATCCCGCCACCCAACGTGACGGGCTCCCTGCACATGGGGCATGCCCTCAATAACACGCTGCAGGACGTGCTGTGCCGGTTCGAGCGCATGCGCGGGCGCGACGTGCTGTGGCAGCCGGGAACCGACCACGCCGGCATCGCCACCCAAATGGTGGTCGAGCGCCAGCTGATGGAGCGCCAGGAGCCCGCCCGCCGGGTCATGGGCCGCGAGAAATTCGTCGAGCGGGTGTGGGAGTGGAAGGCCGAATCCGGCGGCATCATCGTCAACCAGCTCAAGCGGCTGGGCGCCTCGTGCGACTGGTCGCGCGAGCGCTTCACCATGGATGAAGGCCTCTCCAAGGCCGTCCTCAAGGTGTTCGTCGAACTTTACACTGAAGGCCTGATCTACAAGGACAAGCGGCTGGTCAATTGGGACCCCAAGCTGCTCACCGCCATTTCCGATCTCGAAGTGCAGCAGGTCGAGGTCAAGGGCCATCTCTGGCACATCAAATATCCGATCGAGGGCTCGCACGAGTTCATCGTGGTCGCGACCACGCGGCCGGAAACCATGCTCGGCGACACCGCGGTCGCGGTGCATCCCGACAATGAGCGCCTCAAGCACCTCATCGGCAAGACCGCGGTGCTGCCGCTGGTCGGCCGTCGCATCAAGATCATCGGCGACGACTATGCCGATCCGGAGAAGGGCACCGGAGCGGTGAAGATCACGCCGGCCCACGACTTCAACGACTTCGAGGTCGGCCGGCGGCATCATCTGGCGATGATCAACGTGCTCGATGTCGAAGCCAAGCTCGACCTCGACGGCAATATCGAGTTCCTGGAAGGCGTGCCGGCATCGCCCGAACTCGACGAGACGCTCGCCTTGCACGGCCTCGATCGTTTCGCCGCGCGGGAGAAGATCGTCTCGCGCCTCGAAGCGGCGGGGCTCCTGGACAAGATCGAGCCGAACACGCACATGGTGCCCCATGGCGACCGCTCCGGCGTGGTGATCGAGCCCTTCCTCACCGATCAATGGTACGTCGACGCCAAGACACTGGCGCGCCCGGCGATCGCGGCGGTGCGCGACGGCTCGACCGTGTTCGTGCCGAAGAACTGGGAAAAGACCTATTTCGAATGGATGGAAAACATCCAGCCCTGGTGCATCTCGCGGCAATTGTGGTGGGGCCACCAGATTCCCGCCTGGTACGGACCCGACGGCAAGGTGTTCGTCGCCGAGACCGAGGACGAGGCGGTGTCGCGCGCGCTCGGCTATTACGCCGAGACCGAGGCGATCACGCCGATGCAGGCCCACGACATGGCGCTCGACCCGGAGAGCCGCGCGCCGTTCCTTATCCGCGACGAGGACGTGCTCGATACCTGGTTCTCCTCCGCGCTGTGGGCGTTCTCGACGTTGGGCTGGCCGGACCGCACCCCCGAGCTCGCGCGCTATTACCCCACCGACACGCTCGTCACCGGCTTCGACATCATCTTCTTCTGGGTGGCGCGGATGATGATGATGGGGCTCCATTTCATGAAGGACGTTCCGTTTCGCACCGTCTACATCCACGCCCTCGTCCGCGACGAGAAGGGCGCCAAGATGTCGAAGTCGAAAGGCAACGTCATCGATCCCCTCGCACTGATCGACGAATACGGCGCCGACGCGCTTCGCTTCACGCTCGCTGCGATGGCCGCGCAGGGCCGCGACATCAAATTGGCGAAGTCCCGTGTCGAAGGCTATCGCAATTTCGCGACCAAGCTGTGGAACGCCTGCCGCTTCGCCGAGATGAACGGCTGCGCGACCTTGCCCGGCTTCGAGCCGGACGACGTCGAGGAGGTCCTCAACCGCTGGATCGCCCATGAGACCGCGCGCACTGCCGCCCAAGTCACCGCGGCGCTCGAAGCCTACAAGTTCAACGAGGCGGCGAGTGCGGTCTATCACTTTGTCTGGGACGTCTATTGCGACTGGTATATCGAGCTGGCCAAACCCGTCCTGCTCGGCCCCGAGAGTCCGGCCAAGACCGAAACCTGCGCCATGGTGGCGTGGGCGCGCGACCAGATCCTCGCGCTGCTCCATCCCTTCATGCCGTTCATCACCGAGGAGCTGTGGGCGGTCACTGCCGAGGGCGGCGTCGCCCGCGACGGCCTGCTGGCGCTCTCTCCATGGCCGTTCCTCACCGGGCTCCATGACGAGGAGGCGGAAGCCGAGATCGGCTGGGTGGTCGACCTCGTCACCGCGATCCGCTCGGTGCGCGCGGAGATGAACATCCCGCCGGCGTCGCAGATTCCGCTGGTGCTCGCAGCAGCGTCCGAAAAGACGCGCGCCCGGGCGGATCGCTGGGCCGACATGATCAAGCGGCTGGCGCGGATCGCCGACATCTCCTTCGTCGATGCGCCGCCCCAGGGCGCCGTCCAATTGCTGGTGCGCGGCGACATCGCAGCGCTGCCGCTCAAGGGCGTCATCGACGTCGCCGCCGAAAAGACGCGGCTGGAAAAGGAGCTGGCGAAGGTCGCCGCCGACATCGCCCGCGTCGACGCCAAGCTCGGCAATGCCGATTTCATCGCCCGCGCCCCCGAGGAGGTGGTCGAAGGCGAGCGCGAAAAGCGCGACGAGGCGCTGGCGCGCCAGGCCAAGATCCTCGAGGCGCTGGAGCGGCTGAAATCGGTCACGTGAGCTTCGCTAACCCGACACCTGAGTACAAGGCATGCCGAACCTTCCCCTCTCGCTCGCCTGCTGGGACTATGATCGCACCCGGCCGCTGTTCGACGGCAGCGTCAAGGCACAGGGCATCGATCTCGACTTCAAGGTGATGCGGCCGCGCCAGATTTTTCCGCGCATGCTGGAGCACCGGGAATTCCAGGTCTCCGAGCTGTCGTTCGCCTCCTTCGCCTCGCTCAAGGCGCGCGGCAATTGCCCGTTCGTCGGCCTGCCGATCGCGCTGTCGAAGATCTTCCGCCACTCCTGCATCTATGTGCGGCCCGGCGCCGGCATCAGGACGCCCGAGGATTTGAAGGGCAAGCGTGTCGGGGTGTCCCAATACGCCGCGAGCGCCATCGTCTTCATGCGCGGAATGATGCAGCACGACCACGGCGTGATGCCGGGGGACACCCATTGGTTCATGGGCGGGCTCAATGCGCCGGTGGCGCCGCCCCAGGTGCCGCTGAAGCTGCCGGCGGATGTGCGGCTCGACTACCTCAAGGCCGATCAGACCCTGGAGGGGCTGATGGAGAGCGGCGGCCTCGATGCGCTCTATTCGGTCTACATCCCCTCGATCTTCCGCAGCGGCTCGCCGTCGATCGCGCGGCTGTGGCCGAACTTTAGGGAGATGGAGACCGATTATTTCCGCCGCACCGGGATCTTCCCGGTGATGCACATCATGGTCATTCGCGAAGACGTGCACCGCGACCATCCCTGGGTGGCGAACAGCGTCTATCGGGCGTTCTGCGAGGCCCGCGACATCGCGCTCGAATGCTTGCCCGACAGCGATGCGCTCCATGTGGCGCTGCCGTTCCTGCTCGACCATGTGGAGGAGACGTGGCGGGTGTTCGGCAAGCATTATTGGGACTACGGGATCGAACCCAACCGGCCGGCCTTCGAGGCCATGGGCCGCTACATGTTCGAGCAGGGCCTCGCCCCGCGCGTGGTGACGCCCGAGGAGATGTTCGTGGCGTGCGGATAGATCGTCGAGACCTATGCGTAGGATGGGTAGAGCGAAGCGAAACCCATCCCACGTAGCTACGGCCCCCGTCGCATCGTCCATAAAATCGCGTTGGTCAGCATCTGCTGATAGCGCGGGTCGCGCCACACCGCCTCCTCGTGTCCGAGCGCGGTATAGAACACGCGCCCGCGGCCGAACGAACGTGTCCAGGCGAGCGGCCAGCCGTAGTCCTGCCGGTGCACGTTGGGCGCATCGAGGTCGACCGACGCGGGGTCGAGACGCAGCAGGATGCGTGAGCCCTGCGCATCGAAATCCCGGATCTGGTAGATCTCGTCGTCGACCGCGAACGAGGGTGCGAGAAAGGCGACCAGCGGGTTGCCGGGATCGGCGACCTCGATGGTCACTTTCTGATGCCAGGGATGCTCGTTGAAATAGCCGCCGATGAGCTTTTGGTATTCCGGCCACATGTAGAACGTGTCGGTCGCGGAGTGGACGCCGAGGAAGCCGCGGCCGGACCGCACGAAAGCAAGAAGCGCGGCCTTCTGGGCGTCGCTCATGGGCAATTCGCCCGTGGTGAAGAACATCACCGCGGCATAGTGCCGGAGGTTCTCGGCGGTGAACGCGGCGACATCCTCCGTCGCCGTGACACGGAAGGCACGGGAATTCTCGCCGAGCTGCGCGAGCACCGCCTGGGAGGTCGCGATGACCTCGTGCCGGTAGCCGGCCGAATGGGTGAAATAGAGGATGCGGTTGGGCCAATGCTCGGCGTGTGCCGGTGATGCGGCCGACGCCGCGGCGAGTGCGATCCACAGGGCGCCCTGGATTGCAGCCCGCGCAATGATGGTGGCGGCATCGAACCAAGCCCGGATCAGAATTCGACCGTTCGGACTCATGACCCGTTCCGCCCTTGCATGCTTCTTTGGCGTCAGGATAGTCGCCTTGGCCTATGAATGCCAAACGGCGTTCGTCCAGGCGGGTCGGCCCGGCTTTCTTTCGCTCCGCCGTCCAAGGTCCTGTCATGGACCGCATCGGGGAAATGTCTACTTTCGCAGGCGACGCCGGGCATGATAGCGTTGCATGTGTATGTGCCGCCTGCATCGGGGCCGAAATTCGCCGGCCCGCATGCTGCACCGGAGACATTGATGGGAAAGACCCTCGCATACGCGATTGCGCTGGCCGGAGCAGGCCTCATGGCCGGTTCGGTTGCGGTGTTCGGCGTGCGCGCGCCCGCCGATCCCAGCGCCGTCGCGTCGGCCTGGACCGAGGTCAAATGGCCGTTCCTTTTGGATCAATGGGGCATCGGCAAAGCCTTCACCTGCCTGCCGGCGGATTGCGGGGTTAAGGTCGACGTCTATATCCGGCCCAAGATCGGCTTCTGCAACTGCTCCACCGGCGTCGCCGACGACGCCGAGCTCGAGCGGGTCGCCGACACCGACCTCGTGAGCCCAAAGACCCGGCCCGTCGGCGCGAGCCGGCCGGTGAAGATCGGCTGGATGAGGGGCTTGGCGCGGCCCTATTGGGTGTCCGACGGCGAAGCCAGCGAAACCCTGCTGTCGGTCGCCTTCAATGACGAGTGCGACGTGGTGGTGGCGGTCGCCGCCATCGGCGACGGCGATCCCGCCGTGGTCGAGCCGGCCGTCATCGCCTTCCTCAACAGCACCCCGATGGTGCTGTGGGCGAAGAAGGAACTCGGCCTGGAGTATACACGCCGGGACTGATGAGGTTTGCTCCCCTCTCCCGCTTGCGGGGGAGGGTCAGGGAGGGGGCAATTTTTACGGCATAGGCTCGCCTTGAGAGCCCCCTCCCCAACCCTCCCCCGCAAGCGGGAGAGGGAGCAAGAACCGTTCGATCACGCGAATTGAAGCGATGAACGTCCGCGTCCTCAATCCCGCCCCTTGAACGGCCGGCTCAGGAAACGCGACCCGGCCACCCCGTAACGCCAGGGCCGCTCCACCGCCTTGGAAAGGCCGATCCGCGGCCCGGTCGCGATCTCCACCGCCGCGGTGCGGGCATAGAGCGCGAACGGCGGCCGGTCGAGCCGCAGGCCGTTATGGGCGTGGGTCACGGCGAGCGCCTCGCACAGCCGCCCCGGGCCCGCGCACAGAAGTCGCTCATCCGACAAGCCGCGGCGCCGGCGCATCGTCGCCAGGCCGGCGATGGGCTGGAGCGCGCGGATCAGCACCGCGCTCGCGCTGCCTTCACCCTCGCAGACGAAGTTGAGGCACCAGTGGATGCCGTAGGAGCGGTAGATATAGGCGTAACCGGCCGGCCCGAACATGATGGCGTTGCGGTCGGTGCGGCCGTGATAGCTGTGCGCGGCGGGATCGGTGTGGTGATAGGCCTCGACTTCGACGATCACTCCGCCGACGCCGCCGACCAGCAATGTGGCACCGATGAGGTCGGGTGCGACTTCATGGACACTGCGGTCAAAGAACGGCCGCGTCAGTCGTTCCCGGAGGCTGTGCATTGGGGTCACATCTGTGGCTTGTGCGCAACATATTCACAACATCTGGCATATTTTCTTGACCCGAGCACACCCGCCCCTATTCCGCCACAGCGCTGCATGATTTCGATACCGCGTGGCGTGGCCGCAGGCACACACGGGCGGATCGCGTTTGCTGATCCGGAGTAGGACACAGATTTCATGGACGCCAAGACCAGCCTCAAAAGCAGACTTCCCAGCCGGCATGTGACCGAGGGCCCGGAGCGGGCGCCGCACCGCTCCTACTATTACGCCATGGGGCTGACGACCGAACAGATCCACCAGCCTTTCGTCGGGGTCGCGAGCTGCTGGAACGAAGCGGCTCCGTGCAACATCTCGCTGATGCGTCAGGCGCAGGCGGCGAAAAAGGGCGTCGCGGCGGCCGGCGGCACGGCGCGGGAATTCTGCACCATCACGGTCACCGACGGCATCGCCATGGGCCATGACGGCATGAAGTCGTCATTGCCGTCGCGCGAGGTCATCGCCGACTCGGTCGAGCTTACGGTGCGCGGCCACGGCTATGACGCCCTGATCGGGCTCGCCGGCTGCGACAAATCTTTGCCGGGCATGATGATGGCCATGTGCCGCCTCAACGTGCCGTCGATCTTCATTTACGGCGGATCGATCCTGCCCGGCACGTTCAAGGGCAAGCCGGTCACCGTGCAGGACGTGTTCGAAGCGGTCGGCAAGCATTCGGTCGGCCAGATGTCCGATGACGACCTCGAAACCCTGGAGCAGGTTGCCTGCCCGTCGGCGGGCGCCTGCGGGGCCCAGTTCACCGCCAACACCATGGCGACCGTCTCCGAGGCGATCGGGCTCGCTTTGCCCTATTCGGCCGGCGCTCCCGCCCCTTACGAGTTCCGCGACAAGTTCTGCATGATCGCCGGCGAGCAGGTGATGGAGCTCATCAAGGCCAACCTGCGGCCGCGCGCCATCGTCACCCGCAAGGCGCTGGAAAACGCCGCCGCGGTGGTCGCCGCTTCCGGAGGATCTACTAACGCCGCCCTTCATTTGCCGGCCATCGCCCATGAATGCGGGATCACTTTTGATCTCTTCGATGTCGCCGAAGTGTTCAAGCGCACGCCCTATATCGCAGATCTGAAACCGAGCGGCCGTTATGTCGCCAAAGATTTATTCGAGGCTGGCGGCGTTCCGTTGCTTATGAAGACCTTGCTGGATCACGGTTTTCTGCATGGAGAATGCATGACCGTGACCGGCCGTAGCGTGGCTGAGAACATGAAGCGCGTGGTGTGGAATGACGATCAGGACGTGGTCCGTCCCGCCGACCGGCCGTTGCTCGCCACCGGCGGCGTCGTCGGGCTCACCGGCAACCTCGCGCCCGAAGGGGCGATCGTCAAAGTCGCCGGCATGTCGAGCCCGAAATTTGCCGGCCCGGCGCGATGCTTCGACGGGGAAGAAGCCTGCTTCGAGGCGGTCAAAAATCGGACCTACAGGGAAGGCGAGGTGCTGGTGATCCGCTACGAGGGCCCCAAGGGCGGGCCCGGCATGCGGGAGATGCTCGCCACCACCGCGGCGCTGTATGGCCAGGGTATGGGCAGCAAAGTAGCCCTCATCACCGATGGCCGGTTCTCCGGCGCCACCCGCGGCCTGTGCGTCGGTCATGTCGGCCCCGAGGCCGCGGTCGGCGGTCCGATCGCCCATCTGCGCGACGGCGACATCATCGCGATAGATGCCGACGCGGGCACGCTCGAGGTTCGGCTCGACCAGGCCGAACTCGACCGGCGACGGGCGGCGTGGCGGCCGCGCGAGTCCGCCTTCGCCTCCGGTTACATCTGGAAATATGCGCAGCAGGTCGGGCCGGCGCGCAATGGGGCCGTCACCCATCCGGGCGGCGCAGCCGAGAAGTCGTGTTATGCGGATATCTGATCACATCTTGCCGGTCGCGTTGTTCGCCGTCGGGCTCGGGCTCGCTTCGGCCTTCGCCTTCGACGGCACGCGCACGCCGGGCGACGTCGCGCCGGCGGTCGGCGCCGAGGTACTCCCGCACGGCGTGGCGGGACCTGCCGCGGGCGCGGGCGCACTCCGCGCGCCGAACCAGCCGGGCAGCCCGACCACGTCCGAAGCGTTCCAGTCCGGGACCCGGGCGCTTCGCGCCGGCGACACCCAGACCGGGATCAGCGCGCTCGAATATGCCGCCGCCAACGGCCATACGATCGCGCAATGGAAGCTCGGCCGCATGTATGCCGACGGTGAGGGCGTCAAGCGGGACGACATGCGGGCGTTCGAATATTTTCGCGGCATTGCCGATGCCCATGCCGACGAGGTCCCCGGCACGCCGCAGGCGCGGTTCGTCGCCAGCGCCTTCGTGGCACTGGGCAATTACTATCTCGCAGGCATCCCGGACACGGCGATCAAGGCGGACCCCGATCGCGCCCGGGAAATGTTCGCTTATGCGGCTTCCTATTTCGGCGATCCCGACGCCCAATACCGGCTCGGCCGCATGTATCTCGACGGCAATGGCGGACTGAAGGAACCCAAGCGCGCGGCGCGCTGGCTGTCGCTGGCGGCGCGCAAGGGGCAGTATCAGGCCCAGGCTGTGCTGGGTGCGATGCTGTTCAAGGGCGAATACACGCCGCGCCAAGCGGCCCGCGGACTGATGTGGCTGACGCTGGCCCGCGACGGTGCACCCTCCGCGGACACCTGGATCGCGGATCTCTATACCGCCGCCATGAAGCAGGCGACCGTCGACGAGCGGGCCGCTGCACTCGCCGATCTGGAGCGCTGGCTCAAGGGCGGCCGGGAACCCTGACGGTTCAATTCGCGTCAGCCGATTCACTCAGTCGATTGCAAGCTCGACCCACACCGGCACGTGGTCGGACGGCTTCTCCCAGCCGCGCACGTGCTTGTCGACGCCGCTGGCGGTGAGCCGGTCGGCGGCCTGCGGCGACAGCATGACGTGATCGATGCGGATGCCGCGGTTCTTCTGCCAGGCACCCGCCTGATAGTCCCAGAATGAATAGACGCCGGCGGCATCGGTGGTCGCGCGCACCGCGTCGGTGAAGCCGAGATTGGCGAACGCATGGAAGCGTTCCCGGGTCTGCGGCAGGAACAGCGCGTCGCCGCTCCAGGCGGCGGGATCGTAGGCATCGGCGGCCGCCGGGATGACGTTGTAATCGCCCGCCAGGACGAGCGGCTCTTCGTGCCGCAACCGTTCACCCGCATAATCAGTCAGGCGGTCTATCCACCTGAGCTTGTATGGATATTTCTCGGTCTCCGGCGGGTTGCCATTGGGCAGATAGATCGATGCGACGCGCACCGCGCCGGATCGGGTGGACACCACCGCCTCGATGAAGCGGGCATGGTCGTCCGCGTCCTCGCCGGGCAGCCGCGGCGTCACCTCGTCGAACGGCAGCTTGGACAATATGGCGACGCCGTTGAAGGTCTTCTGCCCATGCACGGCGACGTTGTATCCGAGCGCCTCGAACGGCTCCCGCGGGAAGGCGTCGTCGACACATTTGGTTTCCTGAAGGCACACGATGTCGGGCTCGCGCTCCCTGATCCAGGCGACCGCATTGTCGACGCGCTGCTTGATTGAATTGACGTTCCAGGTCGCGATTCGCATGGGCCCGCCGAAAAACTGGTCGTTCCAGGTGATTCCGGGAACGGCTGAACATGCCGCGGCCAAGCCAAGCTGGGAAGTGTCGGATCGGCTAATTTTTGATGGCAGACTGGTGACACCCGGACACCGCCTGGGAGCGACCGGCTGATATGATATGGAAATTTGTGCTACGGTAATCTGGCAAAATTTGCGGCAACAGCTAAGGTGACGGACCAACCGGCCAATCCGGCGCGTCCGCAGGCCCGGTCGGGTGAATGCAGCAATAAAGCCCAGGCGGGACGCAAAGCCTGGGCGGGGCGGAATAATGACCAGAGGCAAGGCGGTATTCGGCTTGGTGGTGGTGCTCGCCCTGGCGGTGGGGGCGGCACGCTCGGGGTTGCTCGGCAATACCGACGAATTGGCGAAATCCTTCCCCCCGATCAAATTCATCCTCGGCGATCATGAGGCCGCCCAATCCCAGCAGGCGGGCCCCCGGCCGGTCGCGGTCGAGGTGGCGACCGCAGTGAAGAAGAAAACGCCCTTGCTGGTCGAGGCGCTCGGCAACGTCACCACCATCGCCAGCGTCGCCGTCAAGCCGCGGATCGACGACGAAATCGTCGGCATTCATTTCGCCGACGGCGCCTTCGTCAAGCAGGGCGATCTCCTGGTCACCCTGGATACCCGTGCGCTGCAAGCCCAGATCGGCCAGGCAGAGGCCAACGTCGCGCGCGACCAGGCCCAGCTGGAGATGGCCGAGCGTGATTTCCGCCGCTACACCGAGCTGGTCGGCAAAGGGGCGACGCCGCAGATCAACGTCGACAATGCAAGGACACAAGGCGACACGCTCCGGGCCGCCATCAAGGCGGACAATGCGGCGCTGGAAAACCTCAAGGTCCAGCTGAGCTATTGCTTCATCCGTGCCCCGATCAGCGGCCGGATCAGCCAGGCCTCGGTAAAGGTCGGCAATTTCGCCCGCTCGGCGGACCTGGTGCCGATCGCCACCATCAACCAGATCGCGCCGATCTACGTGACTTTCCTGGTTTCGCAGCGCAGCCTGCCCGAGATCAGGCTGGCTTTGGCCGAAGGCGAAGCGACCGTGGAAGCCGTCGTCCCGGGGGAAACCCGCGTCGGAAGCGGCCGCGTCACCATGATCGAGAACACCGTCGATCCCACCACCGGCATGGCCACGATCCGGGCCACCATGCCGAACCAGGATGAGCTGTTGTGGCCGGGCACCCTGGTATCGGCACGGCTCACGCTGCGAACAGAGGATACCGTCGTGGTGCCTTCGCTCGCGGTGCAGGTCAGCCAGCAAGGCAATTTCGTCTATGTGGTCAAAGACAACATTGCCACCGTCACCCCGGTCAAGGTGGCGCGGTCGCTCGGTACCGAAGCCGTCATCGAAAGCGGTGTCAAGGAAGGCGACGTGGTCGTGACCGACGGGCATCTTCTGCTGACGGATGGCGCGCACGTCGCGGTACGCCAAAGCAGATCGGGGGCGTGACCGTGAACATTTCGGAGGCTTGCATCCGTCGTCCGGTAATGACGACGCTGATCACGGCGGCCTTGATCGTGTTCGGTGTGTTCGGCTACCGGCTGCTGTCGGTGGCGGCGCTGCCGGCGGTCGACTTTCCCACCATCCAGATCACCGCCAATTTGCCCGGCGCGAGCCCGGAAACGATGGGCGCGTCGGTGGCCGGCCCGATCGAGCGGCAGCTTTCCACGATTGCCGGCATCACGTCGCTGACGTCGACGTCCTCGCTCGGCCTGAGCACCATCATCATCCAGTTCGACCTCAACCGGAACATCGACGGCGCCGCGCTCGACGTCCAGACCGCGCTTACGGTGGCGGCACGACGGCTGCCGGTCGAGATGACGATCCCGCCCTATTTCCGCAAGGTGAATCCGGGGGATTTCTCGATCCTGCTGTTCAGCCTGATCTCGCCGACGCTGCCTTTGTCGGTGGTCGACGACTACGCCGAAATCACCCTGGCGCAGCAGATTTCCCAATTGCCGGGCATCGCCCAGGTCCTCGTCTTCGGGGCGCAGAAATTCGCCGTCCGCGTCCAGGTCGATCCGATCGCGGCGGCCGCCCGCGGGATCGCCCTCGACGATGTCCGCAACGTCGTGGCGAAAGCGAACTCGAACACGCCGGTGGGCACCATATCCGGGCGTGACCAGAACACGACCATCACCGCGACCGCCGCGATGCTGCATGCGGACGAATACCGCAATGTCGTCGTGGCCTACCGCAACGGCCTTCCCGTCAAGATCGGCGAAGTCGCCAAGGTTGTCGATTCCGTCGAGAACGACGTCGTCGCCAATCTGTACAACAATCAGCAATCGATCGTGCTGGCGATCTTCAAGCAGCCCGACGCCAATACGGTCAAGATCGTCGATTCCATCAGGGAGCGCCTGCCGATCTACCGCGCGCAGATCCCGGCGGCGGTCAAAATGGAAATCCTCGCCGACCGTTCCATGTCGATCCGCGAGTCGGTCGAAGACGTGCAGGTGACGCTCGTCATCGCGATCGGGCTGGTGGTCCTGGTCATTTTCCTGTTCCTGCGGTCCGCGGTCGCGACCATCATTCCCGCATTGGCGGTGCCGATCTCGCTCATCGCGACCTGCGCGGCAATGTACGGATTCGGTTTCTCCATCAACAACATGACCTTGCTGGCACTGACCCTGTCGGTCGGCTTCGTCGTCGACGACGCCATCGTGATGCTGGAGAACATCGTCCGCCACATCGAAGCCGGCATGCGGCCGTTCGAGGCGGCGCTCAAGGGGTCGCGCGAGATCGGCTTCACCATCATCTCCATCACCTTCGCCCTCATAGCGGTGTTCATTCCGGTGCTGCTGATGGGCGGCATGGTCGGCCGCGTGTTCCGCGAATTCGCGGTCACGATCGCGGTGGCGATCATCCTGTCCGGCTTCGTCTCGCTGACGCTGACGCCGATGCTGTGCGCGCGGGTGCTCAAGAGCCATCACGAAGGCGAAAACCAGAACATCGTGTTGCGGATTTTCGAGGCGATGTTCCGGGCCTGGCTGCGCGGCTACGAGGTGACGCTCGATCTCGTGCTGAAGTACCGCTTCGTCGTAGTGCTGGCGATGCTCGGAACCCTGGTCGGCACGGTCTGGCTCTACATGGTGATCCCAAAGGGCTTCTTCCCGACCGAGGACACCGGTTTCATCAGCGCCACCGTCGAAGGTCCTTCGGACATCTCCTTCAAGGCGATGTATGTCCGCCAGCAGGAAGTCGCCGAACTGCTGCGCAAGGATCCCGCGGTCGACTACATCAATTCCACCGTGGGCAGCGGCGGTCCCAATCCGACCAACAACAACGGACGCCTGTTCATCGCGCTCAAGCCGCGCAGCGAGCGCGGCGAGAACTCGACCGCGGTCATTCAGCGCCTGCGCGGCAAGGCCAATTCGCTGACCGGGGTGCAGACCTTCTTCCAGAACGTCCAGAACATCAACATCACCGGCCGCGTTTCCAAGAGCGAGTTCCAATACACGATGCAGTCGAGCGACACCGCCTCGCTCTACCGGGTCGGGCCCGAAATGCTGGAAAAGATCCAGAAGCTGCCGGGGCTGCGCGACGTGACCGGAGACCTGTACATCAAGAACCCGCAGATGACCCTGGAGATCGACCGCGAGGCGACCGCGGTCTATGGCGTGACGGTCGATCAGGTCCGCCAGGAACTCTACAATTGTTTCGGATCACGCCAGGTCGGGACCATCTACACGGCATCGAACGATTACCAGGTGATCCTGGAATGCGACAAGAGCATCCAGGTCGATCCCACCGGCCTGAGCAAGATCTACCTCAAAACCAATCTCAACGGCACGCCGGCCGGAGGGATCGCCGCTGCGGCGGGCTCGGGCGTCAGCGGCGCGACCGCGCCGACCGGACCGGCCATACCGCTGTCGGCGGTGACCAAGCTGGTGCCGACCGTCGGCGCCTTGCAGGTCAATCACCAGGGCCAGCAGCCTTCGATGACGGTGTCGTTCAACCTCGCGCCGGGCTTTCCGCTCGGGGCGGCGGTGGATGCCATCAAGGAGATCGAGCGCGATGCCAACCTCCCGGCGGCGGTCGTGACCGGCTTCCAGGGCTCCGCCCAGGTGTTCCAGGATTCGCTCAAGGGGCAGGGCGTGCTGGTGCTCGCGGCGGTGTTCGCGTCCTTCGTGGTGCTGGGGATTCTCTACGAGAGCTTCATCCATCCCATGACGATCATCTCCGGGCTGCCGTCCGCCGGCGTCGGCGCGCTGCTCGTCCTCATGGCCTTCAGGATGGATCTCTCGGTCATCGCCATGATCGGCATCGTGATGCTGGTGGGCATCGTCAAGAAGAACGCCATCATGATGATCGATTTCGCGATTCAGCGCCGCGCGGTCGGCCTCGGTGCCGAGGAGGCGATCCGCGAGGCGTGCCTGCTGCGGTTCCGGCCGATCATGATGACGACCTTTGCGGCCATCTTCGGTGCATTGCCGATCGCGCTGGGGGCGGGGGCGGGCGCCGAACTGCGCCAGCCGCTCGGTGTCGCGGTGGTCGGCGGCCTGTGCGTGTCGCAGATGCTCACGCTCTACATCACGCCGGTGATCTATATCTATCTCGACCGGCTCGACCGCATCCTCAAGCGCCGCCTCGAGCCGCCGGCCGATCTGCAGGAGCCCCACGAGCCCTCGGCGCCGCGAGCCGTCGCCGCGGAGTGACGGGGATTGCCGGGCTTGCTTCGCCTCGCCGACGGGCGAGGTTCGAGGCCGTAGCCCGCATGGGAGCGTAGCGGACATGCGGGGAGGCGGTCCCGGATTTCGCTGCCGCTCAATCCGGGCTACCGTTTGGCATGTGCCGCGTCACAGCGAAAAGCTGGTCCCGCAGCCGCACGACGAGGTAGCCACGGGGTTGTTGATCTTGAACGACGCCCCGATCAGATCGTCGACGAAGTCGATCTCGGCTCCCGCCATGTATTGCACCGAAACCGGGTCGATCAGCACGGTCGCGCCGTCGCGGCGCAGCACCAGATCGTCATCGGTGCTGGCGCCGACGAAATCGAATTTGTATTGAAAGCCGGAGCAGCCGCCGCCCTCGACGCTCACCCGCAGCATCGCGCCGGCCGGTTCGCTCTTGAGGATCTCGCCGATCCGACGCGCCGCCCGTTCCGTCAAAATGACCGAATTCGCCATGGACTCTCGTCCTCTTTGCAGCCACCCCGCGGCCGCGAAAACCCCTCGGACCGTCGATCCGCCCGCCGGCCTGATGGCGCGGCGCTCGATCGATAGTTATGTGCGATGCGGTGCCAGGTCAACGGCGAGCGGGGTGACACAATGGCGGTAGGCGGCAGCCGCCCGCGCGCGCCCTATGCCGCGGACCCCGCGGCGAGCCGGGGCCGGCTCCATGCGGAGCCGCCGAGCGCCACCCGCAGCGATTTCCGCCGCGATTGCGACCGGATCATCCATTCCGCCGCCTTCCGCCGGCTTGCCCACAAGACGCAGGTGTTCATCTACCACGAGGGCGACCACTATCGCACCCGGCTCACCCACACCCTCGAAGTCACCCAGATCGCGCGCTCGCTGGCGCGCGCGCTCGGCCTCGACGAGGATCTCGCGGAGGCCTGCGCGCTCGCCCATGACCTCGGCCATCCGCCGTTCGGCCATTCCGGCGAGCGCGCACTCGATGCTTGCCTCGCCGCTCATGGCGGATTCGACCACAACGCCCAGACGCTGGCGGTGGTCACCCGCCTGGAGCGCCGCTATGCCGGCTTCGACGGCCTCAACCTCACCTGGGAGACCCTCGAGGGCCTGGCCAAGCACAATGGGCCGCTGATCGACGCAGCGGGCCTGCCGGCGGGCCGCCGGGCGGCAAAGGCGATAAAGCGCGGCGTGGCCCAGGAGATCAGCGAATATTGCGCTCGCCAGGACCTCGCGCTCGCCCAGTTCCCCAGTGCGGAGGCCCAGGCCGGCGCCATCGCCGACGACATCGCCTATGACGCCCACGACATCGATGACGGGCTGCGCGCCGGCATGTTCTCCATCGACGACCTCCGCGAGCTGCCACTCATCTCCGATATTCTCACCGAAATCGCGGAACGCCACCCCCGGATCGAGACGTCGCGGCAGGTCCATGAGCTGATGCGGCGGCTGATCACCCGCATGATCGAGGACGTGATCGCCTGTTCCGAGCGCCTGCTCGCGGCCTGCGGGCCCACCTCCGCCGACGATATCCGCGGGGCCGGCGCCGCGGTGGTCGCATTCTCGCCGGCCATGGCGGCGGCGGACCGGACCATCAAGGATTTCCTGTTCCCCCGGATGTACCGCCACCCCCGCATCATGCGAATCATGGGCGATGCCGAGGCGGTGGTGCGGGACTTGTTCGAGCGCTACCGGCGCGATCCCGGCGAGCTGCCGTGGCGCCGTCAGCCGCTCGTGGCAGATACGCCCGTGTCGGCGCGGCAGATCGCCGATTTCATCGCCGGGATGACCGACCGCTACGCGCTTTCCGAGCACATGCGGCTTTTTGACTCCACCCCGGAATTGCGTTAGGCCGCGCCCGCCGCGCACCTGAAATATGTGTCACATGAACGTTTTTTCCATCTTCACCGCCCATGTCCAATCGGCCGTGAAAGCCCTTGCGGCGGCGGGCGTTTTTCCCCATCCGCCCGATCTCTCGCGGATCGTGGTGGAGCCGCCGCGGGACGCGAGCCATGGCGACCTCGCCACCAATGCGGCGATGGTCCTCGCCAAGGAGGCCGGCCTCAAGCCGCGCGATCTCGCCGAGCGCCTGGCGGTTGAACTCCGCAAGCGCGCGGAGATCACCGGGGTCGAAGTGGCGGGCCCGGGCTTCATCAACCTGGCCCTCGATCCCGCGGTGTGGCGGGATGCGCTGCGCGCTGCGATCCTCACCGGGCCGGACTACGGTAAGAGCGACATCGGCAAGACCGAGCCGGTCAATGTCGAATACGTCTCGGCCAATCCCACCGGGCCCCTGCATGTCGGCCATGGCCGCGGCGCCGTGTTCGGCGATGCGCTCGCAAATCTGCTGGCGTTCGCCGGCTTCGCGGTGACCCGCGAATACTACATCAACGATGCCGGCGCCCAGGTCGATACTCTCGCCCGCTCCGTCTTTCTGCGCTACCGGGAGGCGCTCGGCGAGGACATCGGTGCGATTCCGGACGGATACTATCCCGGCGAATACCTCAAGCCGGTCGGCACCGCCCTGGTTGCCGAATACGGCCGCGACCTCAACCAGATGCCGGAGGAGAGATGGGCACCGATCGTGCGCGCCAAGGCGATCGAAATGATGATGGCCGAGATCCGGCAGGACCTCGCCGCCCTCAACGTGCACCACGATGTTTTTTTCTCCGAGCGCTCACTGATCGAAGGACCCGTGGACGAAGTCGCCGCGACGATCGCGGCGCTACGCCAGGAGGGCAAGGTCTACGAGGGTCGCCTGCCGCCGCCCAAAGGCGCGCCGGTCGAGGACTGGGAGGACCGCGAGCAGACCCTGTTCCGGGCCACCGCCTTCGGCGACGATGTCGACCGGCCGCTCATGAAGTCGGACGGCAGCTATACCTATTTTGCCTCCGATATCGCCTACCACAAGTCGAAGGTCGAACGGGGATTCCACAACCTTATCGACGTCTGGGGCGCCGACCATGGCGGCTACATCAAGCGGATGAAGGCGGCGGTGGCGGCGGTGAGCGGCGGCACCGCTGAACTGGACGTCAAGGTCATCCAATTGGTGAAGCTGCTGCGGGGCGGTGAGCCGGTAAAAATGTCGAAGCGTTCCGGTGACTTCGTCACGTTACGTGAAGTGGTGGATGAAGTTGGGCGGGATGCTGTCCGGTTCATGATGCTTTACCGCAAGAACGATGCGGTGCTGGACTTCGACCTCGCCAAGGTCAAGGAGCAGTCGCGGGACAATCCGGTGTTCTACGTCCAATACGGCCACGCCCGCGGCCAGTCGATTTTTCGCAATGCCCGGGAGGTGGTTCCGCAGCTTTCCGAAGAAGGCGTCGAACGCGCCCGCCAATTGGCCACCGCGGGTCTCGGCCGACTCGACGACCCCGCGGAAATCGCCTTGATGCGCCGCATCGCCCTCTATCCCCGGCTCGTCGAGGCGGCGGCGAGTGCCCATGAGCCGCACCGGGTCGCCTTCTATCTTTACGAATTGGCTAGCGAATTCCATGCTCTCTGGACCAAGGGAAACGATTCGCCTCATTTACGCTTCATTATCCAGAATGATCCAGAAATGACCAAGGCTCGTCTCGCACTGGTGCAGGGCGTCGTCACGGTGCTGGCTTCCGGGCTTGGTTTGCTCGGGGTCGGCGCACCCGATGAGATGAGGTGAGCCCGGCGTCGCCGGTCGCAATCAGGTTCTTGCGATTGACGGGGCGTCATCGCGCAGCTCAATGGCTGGCGCCGAACGAGGTTGCGATAGCACAATGTCCGACGGCCCATTCCCTCGCCCCCCGCGCGCATATCCGCCGCACGCGCCCGATGGTTCGGATCGACGCGAGCCGTCTTCCGATCCGTTGCTGGAGCTCGCCCGGCTGATCGGTCAGAGCGACCCGTTCGGCCCGCCGCCGGTGCGGAGCGGCGATTCGCCGCGCAAGCCCGACCTGCCGACGCGGGGGCCCATGGCGAGGCCATTGTCGCGCGAGGTTTCGCCCCGGCTCGATCGTTACGAGGTGGAGCAGGAGCCCGAGGAGCCGCCGGCGCGGAGCCATCCGTTTCCTTCGCTGCAGACCTTTCCGAGTCGCTCCTTCGCGGTCGATGACCGCGGCGACGACGGCTATTCCGAGCCCGCCCGGGCCGGTGCCCCGCCGGCATCCCACGAACGATTCGAATTTCCGACAATTGGCGCCTCGGATCGGGCGCCTCGCGGTGCCTCCGCATATCCGGAAGACACCTATCCGACCGTGCCCGATCAGCATCATCCGGCCGAGCCGGAATCGGCCCATACGGCCCCTATGGAAGACGATCGCTACCCGCGTCTCGGAAGCGCCCGGCAGGAGGCGTTGCACCCGGATGCCGCCTACCCTCAAGAGGGCGAGCACGAGGGGGAATATGACGCCCAATACGCCGACGCCCAAGACGATGCCGCAGCCGATGCCGAAGCCGATCGGTACGAGGAATACGACTATGCCGATGGCGACGACGGCGCGTATGAGGACGACGAACCCGGCGGCAAGCGCCGCAACACGATCAAGATCGCACTTGCGGTCCTGGGGGTTGTCGTGTTCGGGAGCGCCGCCGCATTCGGCTATCGCGCCGTATTCCATGGTGGCACCAGTGGGCCGCCGCCGTTGATCCGGGCGGATACCTCGCCGACCAAGGTCGTGCCGGCGCCGTCCTCCGCCGATGGCAGTTCGAAACCGATCAACGACCGGCTCGGCGGCGAACGCATGGTGTCGCGCGAGGAGCAGCCGGCCGATCTCAGGGATGCCGGGCGCAACGCCAACGGCGCCCTGGTGGTCCCGCAGGCGGGAGGCGGTACCGGCGTCTCCCCCTATCCGGCAGCGCCAGTGGCCGGCGCTGCGGCGCCCGCGTCCCCGACTGAGCCGAAGCGAGTCCGCACCGTGACCATCCACGCCGATCCCGCGGCACCGGCTGCGGTTGTCGCGCCGCTGGCGGCAACGGCACCGGCAACGACGGCACCGGCGCCGCCGCGCGTGGCGGCTGTTCCCCGCCCGGCTTCGCAGCCGCCCCAGGCGCCGCAGCCGGCGGCCGCCCCGTTGGCGCTGACGCCGCAATCTCAACCGTCCGTGGCGGCCGTCGACACCGCCCACCCGGCGGCGCCCGCGCGCGCAACGCCTCGCGGCGCCGATTGGATGGTCCAGCTTTCAGCCCAGAAGACCGAGGCGGAGGCGCAGTCGGCGTTCCGGGCAGCGCAGACGAAATATTCCGTGCTCAGCGGCTATCAGCCTCAGATTCGCAAGAAGGACCGCGGCGAGCGCGGCATATTCTATGGGGCGCAGGTCGGTCCGTTCTCGCACGAGGAAGCCAACCAGTTGTGCGATAACCTCAAGACCGCCGGCAGCGACTGTTTCGTCCTGAAGAATTGACGTGTGCCCGCTTGCCCTCGGCCGGGGCGCGGGCTAAGCCGCGCCCATGGCGCCACGGGCATTCATCACGGGATTGGCGGGCACGGCGATCTCGCCCGACGAGCGGTCGTTCATAAGCACGGCCGCGCCGTGGGGCCTCATCCTGTTCAAGCGCAACGTCGTCGATCCCGCGCAACTGCGCGCGCTGACGGATGAATTCCGATCGATTTGCGGGCGGGACGATGTCCCGGTCCTGGTCGATCAGGAGGGCGGCCGGGTGCAGCGGCTGAGTCCGCCAAGATGGGCTGCCTATCCCCCCGGTGCAGTCTATGGACGGCTCTATGGGCGCGATCCGGCCCTCGGCTTGCGGGCCGCGCGCCTCGGCGCCCGCCTTATCGCCGCCGACCTCGCCGCGGCCGGCATCACCGTGGATTGCCTGCCCTTGGCCGATGTGCCCGTCGCAGGCGCCGACCGGGTGATAGGGGACCGTGCTTATGGCAATACCCCGGACCAGGTGTCCGCGATCGCCGCAGCGGTCGCGGCGGGCCTCGCCGGCGGCGGCGTTCTCCCCGTCGTCAAGCACCTGCCCGGCCACGGCCGCGCTGCCGCCGACAGCCATAAGAACCTTCCCGTCGTCACCACCGATCGTCATACGCTCGAACGGACGGATTTTGCCGCATTCAGGCCGCTCGCCGCGCTGCCGCTGGGCATGACCGCCCATGTCGTATTCACAGCCCTCGATCCGGGGCTTCCGGCCACCACGTCGGCGGTTATCATCCATGAAGTGATTCGGACCTGGATCGGGTTCGCTGGAGCGTTGATGAGCGATGACGTGTCGATGGGCGCCTTGACGGGCTCGATTGCGGAACGGACCCGGCAATCCCTCGCGGCGGGCTGCGATCTCGTGCTTCATTGCAATGGGAATCTGGGCGAAATGGACGAGGTGGCGTCGAACTGCCCGGAACTCGGCGGCGACGCCCTGGCGCGCACCGGCAAGGCGCTCGCGTCCCGCGGTCCGCCGGACGGTATCGATCTCGACGAGGCACGGGCCGCATTTGCCGACCTGCTCGTGCAGGCGGGACCGGTGGCGTGATGACGAGCGACGTGAACCCCGACGAAGCGCCCTTCGCCGAGGATGCCGCGGTCGATCGCGGCACCGACGAGCCCACCCTCATCGTCGATGTCGGTGGCTTCGAGGGCCCGCTCGACCTGCTGCTCACGCTGGCGCGCCAGCAGAAGGTCGACCTCGCGAAAATCTCCATCCTGGCGCTGGCCAACCAGTATCTCGCCTTCATCGAACAGGCGAGGCGGACCCGGCTCGAGCTCGCGGCCGACTATCTCGTCATGGCGGCGTGGCTCGCCTATCTCAAATCCCGCATGCTGCTGCCCGAGCCGGTCGCTCCGGAGGGGCTGAGCGCTGCCGACTTGGCGAATGCCCTGGCGCTGCGCCTCAAGCGCCTCGATGCGATCCGCGATGCGGGTGTGCGGCTGTTGGAAAGGCCGCTGCTCGGCCGTGACGTGTTCGGGCGCGGCGATCCCCAGCCGATCGCCGAAATCAAGCGGCCGGAATGGTCGGCGACCCTTTACGACCTCCTGTCCGCCTATGCCGCGGAGCGGCAGCGCCGCGCTTTGGCGCATGTGCGTTTTGCGAAGCGAACGGTGTGGTCGCTCGCCGATGCCCGTGCCATGCTGGAGCGGATGGTCGGTGCCGGCGGCGGCGACTGGAGCCGCCTCGACGATTATCTCATCGCCTATGTCGTGGAGCCGGCGATGCGTGCCACCGCGCTTGCTTCTTCGCTCGCGGCGACGCTGGAGATGGTGCGTGAAGGTGCGATGGAAGTTCATCAGTCGGCCGCATTCGCTCCGATCTATCTGCGCAAGCGGATCGGGGGAAATGCCGGCGAGGCTCCCGCCGGAGCGGCGCCATGAGCGGGGCAGGGGAGATGGGACGTGGTCATGACCGGGAGGGTTCGTTGATGGCGGTTTTTGCGGAGCTGCGGGTGCAGAGCTTCGAAGAGGACAATTCCGAGGAGCCGGATATGGCTATCGAGGCGCGGCCCGAAGAGCTTCGGCTGCTCGAGGCGCTGCTGTTCGCCGCCGCCGAGCCGCTCGATGAAAAGACGCTCGCCAAGCGCCTGCCTGCCGGTACCGACGTGCATGCGAGCCTGCGGCGGCTGCAGATCGAATACGCGCCGCGGGGGGTGAACCTCGTCCATGTCGGCAACAAATGGGCGTTCCGCACCGCCAACGACCTGTCCTGGCTCCTCACCCACGAGGCGATCGAGCCGAAGAAGCTGTCCCGCGCCGCCATCGAGACGCTCGCCATCATCGCCTACCACCAGCCGGTCACCCGTGCCGAGATCGAGGAGATCAGGGGCGTGTCCGCCGCAAAGGGCACCGTCGACGTCCTCCTCGAAACCGGATGGATCCGTCCGCGTGGTCGCCGCAAGGCGCCGGGCCGGCCGCTGACCTACGGGACGACCGCGGAATTCCTCTCGCATTTCGGCCTGGAAGCGGTCGGCGACCTGCCGGGCCTCGACGAGCTCAAGGGGTCCGGGCTGTTCGACGGCACCCTGCCGGCCGGGTTCGACGTCCCCGAGCCGTCCGACGATCCGGCGCTGCGCGACAATGAGGAGCCCCTGGAGCCGGGCGATCTCGATCTCGGCCTCGCCCCACCCCCCGATACCGCGGAGGAGTGAGTCCTCGTGCGCCTGCCCCCCGA
>Ga0302325_10006300_pt1 | contig 26716 bp, 24 predicted proteins | sample Palsa_T0_2_FD_201948 | JGI IMG/M metagenome (GOLD analysis project Ga0302325, IMG submission 201948) | Peat permafrost microbial communities from Stordalen Mire near Abisko, Sweden - Palsa_T0_2 | ecosystem: Environmental > Terrestrial > Soil > Palsa > Peat permafrost | place: Sweden: Abisko... | reverse complement strand
TCTGGAGAAATATGGAGATACCATCGTACGGCAGTACGACGCTTTTCTGAGCCAAGAGCCATCGATGAAATTTTACACCGATGGCGCCAAACGCCTGACGCCGGTGATTAAATACCAGAACTATCAACTGATCTCCGAAAAAATGTACGGCCCCGGTTGGGTGATGGCCGGGGATGCCGCGGGGTTTCTCGACCCGATATTTTCGACGGGGTTGTATCTGGGCATGAAGGGGGCGTTTGAGATCGCAAAAGCGATCGAAAGCGGTTCGCCCAATGCCATGCAACGGTACGAAAAGAGACTCAAATGGGAACTCAGAATGTGGCAGCGTGTCATCGACAGTTGGTACAACGGGAGACTTTTCAATCTTTACCGCGCCGGGCAAAAGCTCAAGAACGGCCTGATCGGCCGGAGATTATCGCGCCGGGTTCAGAAACGGCTTCTAAGAATATTCAGCGGCCAGGCCGTGGACGACGTTTATGCGATGCAACTGTTTGAATATCTGATTTCGTTCGGCCAGGTGCTGAGAGATCCGCGAGACCTCGTGGTGGAGTGAAGGTTTCGGTTTTTAGTGGATGTTCTTTTCCGCCAGCCAGCGCTCGGCATCGAGCGCGGCCTTGCAGCCCATGCCGGCGGCGGTGATCGCCTGCTTGTAGATTGGATCGGCCACATCCCCAGCGGCAAACACGCCCTCCACGCTGGTCAGCGTGCGGAACGGCTCATTCAGCGCGATGAATCCCTTGGGATCGAGTTTTAGCTGGCCTCCGAGAAATGCGGTATTGGGCGTATGGCCGATGGCCACGAACATGCCATGGGCATCAATCGTGGAGGAATCGTTCGTGACGATGTTGCGCACCCGCACGCCGGTCACGCCCACCTTCGCGTCGCCGAGAACTTCTTCGACCACCGAGTTCCAGACCGGCTTGACGTTGTCGATGGCGAGCAGCCTGTCGGCCATGATCCTGGAAGCGCGCATCTTCTCGCGGCGATGAACCACATACACCGTGCTGGCGAATTTGGTGAGATGAATCGCCTCTTCCGCCGCGGAATCGCCGCCGCCCACCACCACCACCGCCTGTTTACGGAACCGCGGCAACGCCCCGTCGCAGACCGCGCATGCCGACACGCCGTGATTCTTGAACTTCTCTTCCGATTCCAATCCCAGGTAGTTGGCGCTGGCGCCCGTGGCGATGATAACGGATTCCGCGGAAGCGGAACTGCCCGCGGAATCCTTCATTGAAAACGGACGCTGGGACAGATCGAGACTGACAATGTCCTCCGTGACGATGCGCGTCCCAAACCGCTCCGCCTGCCGGCGCATCGCTTCCATCAGATCAGGCCCGAGAATCCCGCTGGGAAAGCCGGGATAATTCTCCACATCCGTGGTGGCATTGAGCTGGCCCAGCGGAAGCGTCCCCTTGAGGCGGTTTTCCTCGCTGATCGCGCCCTCGTAGACCAGCGGATTCAGATTGGCCCGTGCAGCGTACACAGCGCATGACCAGGCGGCGGGGCCGGAACCGATGATGATAATTTTTTCAGGCATCGTTCCAATTCTAGGCTCGAAAGCAAGCCAGGGGAATCCACCGCCAGTTCTCCGGGAACAAAGGCGATTGAACTGCCAAGACGCCAAGAGACTTGATTTCATTCTTGGCGTCTTGGCGGTTCAATCCATCGGAGAATGCCAAAACGCTTCAGATCATATTTTCCCCACAACCGCCTCCGTTACCTGCGTCGTCGTCGCGGTCCCGCCGAGGTCGCGGGTGTGATTCTTTGTATCCGCGACCACGGCCCGGCAGGCGCTGTTGATGGCCTCGGCGGCTTTGGGTTGATTCAGGAAATCCAGCATCATTGCCACGGATAAAAATGTGGCGATGGGATTCGCGAAATTTTTACCCGCGATGTCGGGAGCACTGCCGTGAACCGGCTCAAACATACTAGCGGTTTGCCGCGTCGGATTCAGGTTTCCACTGGCCGCCATGCCCATGCCGCCCTGGATGGCCGCGCCGAGGTCCGTGATGATATCGCCGAACATGTTCGTCGTGACGATCACATCGTACATTCTGGGTTTCGTGACCATGTACATCGTGCAGGCGTCGACGTGGTGGTAATCGGTCTCGATGCCGGGGTAGTCTCTTTTCACGTCTTCAAACGCCCGCAGCCAGAGATTGTGGGCGAAGCGCAGAACATTTGTTTTGGCGACAAGCGTGACTTTTTTCCGATTAAAGCGTTTGGCGTAATCGAATGCGTAGCGGATGCAGCGTTCGACGCCGCGGCGCGTGGTGACTTCGATCTGGTTGGCGACCTCGTGAGGCGTGTTTTTATAGAGAAACCCGCCGTTGCCGCAGTACAGCCCTTCGGTGTTTTCACGGACGATGACCATGTTGATATCGTCCGGGCTGGCCACGCGGATGGGGCTGGGGACGCCGGGCATGAGCCGCGTGGGGCGGAGGTTGATGTACTGATCCAGCTCAAAGCGCATTTTGAGGAGGATTTCGGTTTCGAGAATCCCCTGCGGAATCTGGGCCGATCCGCGCGGATCCACGCCAACCGCGCCGAAGAGAATGGCATCATGGGCGGCCAGCTCCTTAAGAGCCGAATCGGGCAGGGTTTGGCCGGTTTTCAGATAATACTCACCGCCGAAGGGGTAATCCGTGGTGGAATATTGGAAGTTGAACGTTCGCGCCGCCTGCTGGAGAACCGACAGCCCGGCCGGGATGACTTCCTTGCCCACGCCGTCGCCGGGCATTACCGCGATTTTCATCGATCACTCCTTGGAAAACGAGAGAACGCCCAACAATAGCGAGCGAAGCTTGGAAATAAAGGCGATAGGAGTCAGCGGAACTATTTTTGTCGGTTTTTGCCGTACGGATTTATGTTGCAAATGGAGGCGTGATTCTATGAGAATATGGGAAAGAACCTTGGCCGTCGCGCGGCCCACATGTCCAATAAATGTCCTATTCCTGATGCAGGCAAAGAAATCGGCAAGAACTGCACCACTGGTCTAAAGGTTGTAAACGGCAAGTCGATAGAAGGGATGTTGTCGGGACGTGATCGGCCGCCGTTGCAACCAAAGGGGCGGCAACCAGCGCCGCCGTCCTGGCCAGGGAGAAGATGCACAATGAATGCCACGACCAAAGTTAAAGACGTTCTCACCACCGGTGAGGTCGCGAAAATATGCAATGTCGCGCCGCGCACGGTCAGCAAATGGTTCGACAGCGGAGCGCTCCACGGCTACCGGATTCCCGGCAGCAAGGACCGCCGCATTCCGCTGAATCAACTCATCCGCTTCATGAAGCACCACGGAATGCCGCTGAACGGTCTGATGACCGGCTGCACCCGGGTTCTGATCGTGGATGAGGAGCAGGACATCGTCGAGGTTCTGGAAAAGATCCTCGAGGACGAAGCCAAGTACGAGGTGGAGGTCGCCAAGGGCGGATTCGCCGCCGGCATCACCGCCGAAAAGTTCCGTCCCCACGCGATCCTGCTCGACATGCACCTTCGCGACATCGACGGCCGCGAGGTCTGCAAGCATGTGAAGTCCAACCCCGATCTGCAATTGACCAAGGTCATTGCCATGAGCGGAAAGATGACTCCCGAAGACGCCAAGGGCCTGCTGGCCGGCGGATTCGACGGATTCCTCCGCAAGCCGTTCCATGTGCGGCAGGTGATCGAAGCGATCGAAGATGTGATGGCGGTGGTTTACTAAAACCCCCCGCGACTGAAAACTGATATTAGAAGACACGAGGGCCGAGTCCGGAGGGACGGCCCTTTGTGTTTTTAATCCCCCGGCATTGCGCATTGAATTTCAAAAATGCAAAACGCGATGAGGTGGAGGCGGCGGAAACCCCATAAGGCCCCCGCCTGCGGCAGCTTCCGCAGGATTCTCCCCCACACCCCCTTCACCACCTTCCGACTTCCCCTCAACCGCCCGTGGAAAAGACGATGGATAACTTTCGTTCTGGGGTAAAGTGCGTCCTCAAGTAAAATATCCGCGAGTTCCTCTTCACTGGACGGTTGAGGGGAAAAGGAAAGGGTGGGAGGGTGCGGGAGGGCGGGAAAAACTGTTGGGGCCTTATCTGGTTTTCCCGCCCTCCCGCATTGCATTTGAATTAATAAGAAAGCGCACGAGTCGGCTTGACACGGCCGGTCGCAATATCGGCCGCCTTCCGATAATATTCCCCATCTCATGGATCCACTTCAACGCATTGCCTGCACGTGGTGCGGAGCGCAGAGTCCGGCCGGCGCGACTTCCTGCGTGACGTGCGGAGCGCCGCTGGATGTGAAAAATCTCGTCAGCGATTCCGGCTGGCGGGAAGCGCCGCGGCTTCGGGACATGTCGGAATTGAAATTCGGGGCCAGCACCTGCCAGGTCGAGGGAGAAATTGTTCCCGTCGCGGAGATCACGCTGGGAGGGACCGATTCCATCTTCTTCGAGCATCACGTTCTGCTGTGGAAAGATGACACCGTGCGAATGGACGTGATGCCGCTGCAGGGCGGCATCAAGCGGGCGCTGGCCGGGATGCCGTTTGTGGTTTCCATCGCCTCCGGTCAGGGCCGCGTCGCCTTTTCGCGCGATGCGGCCGGTGAACTGGTCATGTTGCCGTTGCATCCGGGAATGGAGATGGATGTGCGCGAGCATGCGTTTCTCCTCTGCTCGCACACGGTGAACTATTCCTACACCCGCATCGCGGGATTGCGCAACATTCTCTTCGGCGGGCAGGGAATGTTCATGGATCGCTTCATCGCGCAAAATGCGCCCGGATTGCTGGTCCTGCACGGCTATGGGAATGTGTTCGAGCGCCGGCTGGCGGCCGGCGAAAGCATTATCCTCGAGCCGGGCGCGTTCTTGTACAAGGATGCTTCGGTCACGATGAACGTCGAGACACAGAAGCTGACCACCGGCTTTTTCGGCGGCGTGGGGATGAATTTGGCGCGGATGACCGGGCCGGGCCGGCTGGGGATTCAATCGATGTACCATCATCATCATACGGAATAGGCAATGTCCACGACGCCCATGCCGCAGAAGTCGGATTCACGCGCTTACCGCTGCCCATGGTGCGGCCACGGCAGCGACGCGGGCGGCACAAGCTGTCCGCGCTGCGGAGCGCCGGTGGACGTGCGCTTGGCCACGACCGATTCCGGATGGGCCGAATTGCCGCCGATCAGGGACATGGCCAGGATTCAGTTCGGGCAATCGTTTTGCCAGATCGAAGGCAAATATGTTCCAGTCGCGGATTTCAATCTGTCGGCCGGCGATGGGGTTTATTTCACGCACCATCTTCTGCTTTGGAAAGACGAGCAGGTTCAGATCAGCAACATGCCGCTGGCCAAAGGCTGGAAACGATTGTTCGCCGGCCTTCCGCTGATCATGACCGAGGCCAAGGGTCCAGGACGGATCGCGTTTTCCAAGGATGCCGCCGGGGAATTGATCGCGTTGCCATTGGATGCGGGGCAATCGGTGGATGTGCGGGAACATGTCTTCATGATCGCGACCAATCAGGTGACGTATGACTGGTTCCAGTCCGGAATCTGGTTCACCACCCAGAACGGCAAGGACACCGAAACGCATTATCCGATCGGCATGTTCATGGACCGTTTCACCGCCGCCGGATCGGCGCCGGGCTTGCTGCTGCTGCACGGCAACGGCAATGTGTTTGTGAGAAACCTTCAGCCGGGGCAGAGCATTGTGATCAAGCCGACGGCCCTGCTGTTCAAGGACCCCACCGTGTCGATGAACCTGCACCTGGAATATCCGGGTAAAATGTACGGGACTTTTCAGCCGTGGGGGCGATGGAGCAGCCGATATGTGTGGCTTCATCTGCGCGGCCCCGGCCGCGTGGCGGTCCAATCGCATTTTGAGAAGATGGAAGATCCCGGATTCAACATCCGAAACTCCGAGCCGATGACGACGACGCGGCAGTGGTGAGGGGATTTTTAGCTGCGATTGCAGCGGTGGGCGAGGATGAGTACCCCGGGCAAAGCAGGTCAGGGTGTGGATCGATCCCAAGCCAGGCTTTGGCTGACCGCACTTGCGCTGTCTCCCTTTCCGTACCTGGTTTGCCTGATCGGATTTGCTTTTTGGACGGGAACGGCGTTTGGCAGCCTCGTGGGGGCTGTGGCGATTTTTGGTCCGCTTGCTTTTCTTGTGTTTGGCGGCGGGGAAGGGCTTTCTGCCGATTCAAAGCGATACTTACGATGGGCACTCTTCTCGGTGGTCCTGCTGCCGGTGGGTGTTTTGTTGCGTTTTGTCCCGGTGATTTCGACGCAGCAGGGGGGCGGGGCGATTCGGCTGGACCCCCCACCGCATGAGATGCCGGCCCAAGGCGCGATGATGCTTCGCGGTCTGAGCGTCAGGGACGGGGTGATGATCCTGAGGACCGATCCCAAGATGCTGGCTAACATCGCTTCGCCTTATACCGCGTGCGACAACCAGGACTGGGTTTATCCTCCATCGCACTTCCTCGATCCGGACGGGAACGGAATGGACTTTACATTGAACGGCCCCGACCTGCTCCATTTCCAGGATGACAAGGGGGGATTTGCTGACATCGAATGGGAGGGAAGCCGGTTTGTTCTCGTGGACAGCCATTCGGGCGGAGTGTCGCAGAGCGCGAGGTTGCCGAGCGTGTTTGGGGTTTCGGCCGGGCGGGCTGGGGACTTTCTTCTGATCCTGTCTCCGCTGCTTGCATTTGTGCTGATCACGTGGTTTGCGCGGCAGCAGACCGGCGGCGCGGCGGCGGGGTCGCTCGTTTTCTCCGCGACCCTTCAGCAATTTGCGATCATCGTACTGATCTTTGTGGCGTGGTCGGCGCCGGCTCATTTTGATGAAGTTTCGGGCGGCCTGATGATGCTTTTCCTGCTGATTATTACGGTTTGCTTTGGTGCGGGTATCGCAATCCTCGGCTGGCATCTGCGTCGGATGGCGAATCAGATTGAGAATCAGGGGCACAATGGCGTTGATTCTGACCACAGGAATCCCGGGGTAAACTGCTGAATTGACACCCTTTTCCACCACTCCTATACTGCCCCGCTCGTTTAACGGAAATTCCAATTTTTCCCCGAAAAAAGTCACTGTAATTTCAGTGGAGATGCCAACATGCCCAAGAAGAAGCGTTCGATCAAACCCGCTAAAAAGTCGAAATCATCAACAAAAAAACCAGTGAAGCGCGTGTACTTCTTCGGCAACGGCAAAGCCGAGGGCGGCGCGCATCTGAAGGATTTGCTGGGCGGCAAGGGCGCAAATCTCGCGGACATGACCACCGTTCCGCTTCCCGTGCCGCCGGGCTTCACCATCACGACTGAAACCTGCGGCGATTACAACGATCTGGGCCAAAAGCTCCCCAGGGGACTGATGAACGAGGTCAAGGCGCATCTTCTCCGCGTGCAGAAGGCGACGAAGAAAAAATTCGGCGATGCGCGCAATCCCCTCCTGCTGGCGGTGCGTTCGGGCGCGAAGGTCTCCATGCCGGGCATGATGGATACCGTGCTGAACATCGGCATGAACGATCGGGTGGTCGAGGGGATTGCCGGGCTGACTGGCAACCAGCGGTTTGCCTACGACAGCTATCGCCGATTGATCAATATGTTCGGCGACACGGTCATGGGCGTGGACCACCATCATTTCGAGCAGGAATTGACCGCCGTGAAAAATGCCCGCGGGGCGACGGTGGATACCGATCTCGATGCAACCGGACTCATCGAAGTTGTGGATCGATACAAGAAAATCTATCGCCAGATCGTGGGCGAAGATTTCCCGCAGGATCCGCTCGTGCAGTTGGAACATGCCATCGAAGCGGTGTTCAAAAGCTGGATGGGCGACCGGGCGATCAAATATCGCGAGCTGAACGAGATTCGCGGTCTGCGCGGAACGGCCGTCAATGTGCAGTCGATGGTGTTCGGCAACATGGGCGATGATTGCGCCACCGGCGTTGCCTTCACGCGAAATCCCTCCACGGGCGAGGACAGGTTTTACGGGGAATTCCTGGTCAACGCCCAGGGCGAGGATGTCGTCGCCGGCATCCGCACGCCGCTGGATTGCCAGAGTGAGATGGCCAAATGGTCGAAGAAAAGCTGGAAGGAATTGCTGAAAGTGAAGGACACGCTGGAGAAGCGTTACAAGGACGTGCAGGATTTCGAGTTCACGATTGAAAAGGGCAAGCTGTACATGCTGCAAACGCGCAGCGGCAAGCGCACCGCGGCGGCGGCGGTGCAGATCGCCGTGGACATGGTGAAGGAGCGGTTGATTGATGAGAAAACCGCGATCCTGCGGGTCGACCCCCAGAGCCTGGATCAGTTGCTTCATCCGACGTTCGATCCGAACGCAAAAAAGAACGTTCTGACGCGCGGGCTGCCCGCGTCGCCGGGCGCGGCGGTTGGGAAGGTGGCGTTCACGGCCGAGGAGGCCGAGAAGCGCGTCGCCGCTGGAGAAAAGATTATTCTTGTCCGCCGCGAAACCGAGCCGGCGGACATCGGCGGGATGCACGTTTCCGAGGGAATTCTCACCAGCACCGGCGGAATGACTTCGCACGCCGCCGTCGTCGCCCGCGGCATGGGCACGCCCTGCGTCGCCGGCGCCAGCGCGGTCGTCATCGACGCGGTCAACCGGCTGGTGAAAATCGGCGAGGCCACCTTCGGCCCGGAGCATGTCATCAGCATCGACGGCGCCACCGGCGAAGTGATGGACGGCTCGGTCCCGCTCGTCGAAGCCACGCTCTCCGGCCCGTTCGGCATCATCATGAAATGGGCCGACAAATATCGCACCCTGAAAATCCGAACCAACGGCGACACCCCCACGGATGCCCGCGTCGCCCGCGAGTTCGGCGCTGAAGGCATCGGCCTGTGCCGGACCGAGCACATGTTTTTCGATCCCCAGCGGATTCATCACATGCGCGAGATGATCCTGGCCGGAACCATCGAGGCCCGCAAAGCCGCGCTGACAAAATTACTGCCGTATCAGCGCGAGGATTTTCTGGGAATCTTCAAGGAGATGAACGGATTGCCGGTCACGATCCGACTGCTTGATCCGCCCCTGCACGAGTTCCTGCCGCACAACGAAAAGGACCAGCAGGAACTGGCCACCAGCCTGAACATGAGCCTCGATCAGGTAAAGGCCCGCGTCTCGCAGCTTCACGAGTCCAATCCCATGCTCGGCCACCGCGGCGATCGCCTGGCCGTCACTTATCCGGAAATCCTGGAGATGCAGGTGCAGGCGATCATCGAAGCCGCCTGCGAATCGAAAAAAGCCGGCATCAAAGTTCTGCCGGAAATCATGATTCCCCTGGCTGGCACGAAAAAGGAATTGGATTATTTGAAGAAATATACCGACGAAACCGCCGCCCGCGTGATCCAGGAGACGGGCATCAAGCTGCAATATTTGTACGGAACGATGATCGAGGTTCCCCGGGCCGCCGTGGTGGCCGATGAACTGGCGCAGACCGCCGAGTTCTTCAGTTTCGGAACCAACGATTTGACGCAGATGACCTTCGGCTACAGCCGGGATGACGTCAACAGCTTCCTTCCCGATTATCTCAAGAAGGAGATTCTGGAGCGCGATCCATTTCAGACATTGGACACCGATGGTGTTGGCCAATTGATCGAGATGGCCGTCCGCAAGGGCCGTAGCGTTCGCCCCGACCTGAAATGCGGCATCTGCGGCGAACACGGCGGCGATCCCAAGAGCGTCCACTTTTGCCACAAGGTGGGACTCGATTATGTGAGTTGCTCTCCCTACCGCGTCCCGATCGCCCGCCTGGCGGCGGCGCACGCGGCGATTCTTAATAGCGGCAACGTGAAGAAGAAGCGCGGGAAATAGATTCTTTTCACGTTTTGAGGTGCATCCCGACATCCGTCTGAAAACCCAAGCGTTCGTAAAAGCTCGGTTTCAAGGTGAACAATCCGACAAACGCGCCCCGGGGCGCGGAAGCGCGCAGCCATTTCAATGCCGTTTCAACGAGTGCCGTGCCGATGCGCTGGTTTTGATGCGATGGCATTACAGCAACGTCGTGAACGTAAAAAACCAGCAGGCCATCGCCGACGATCCGCAACATGCCGACCGTTTTAGGGTTGCCGCGATGGGAATCGTCGACCGCGACTACGCCATAGATCGATCCCCGCAGTGCCGCTGGTACGGCATCGGCATTGGGGCTCCAGTTCACTAATTTTACCAGAGCCAGGTATTCTTCGGCAGTCGGCATTCGTTCGATGACGCGGATATTGGACGGCAGGGAATCGCGGGCATCGGGAGGCTTTTCATATTTTTCCGCCCCCGCGAAACGCAATTCATATCCCCATGGATCGCGCACGGTATATTCACGTAAACCCCATGGTTTATTTTCGATCGGAGAAATAATTTCAGCATTGTTGGCGCGATGCAGCGCGTGCCAACGCTCGACGTCGCTGACGAAAAGAAAATATTGCATTCCCGAAGCGCGGGCGGCCATGGCCGCGTTGAGACCAAGCTGAATCTGGACGCTATCGCGCCGGACCGCCCCATGGGCGGGCGGATCTCCCCAAAGCCAATCGAGTTCGAACCCGAGCACGCGCGTGTAGAAATCCACGGCCGCCCGAATGTCGGTAACCGCCAGGATAGGCGACAATCGGTTGATTTTCACGTCGGAGGTTTCACTTGGCATATTGAGTTCCCATGTTTCTGGAGAAGAATCTCGTCCAGTTCTCGCCCATAATTGCGGCCACATCCTCGTCGCCGAAGCTGGCGCCCGAGAGGGCGTCCGCCACACGATGCAAATCCGCGGACGTTTCGATCTCGACGGGGATTTGCTCCCTGCCCAGGCCGCCGTCCATGTCGGTGCCGAGTCCGACGTGAGCGGCGCTGCCGGCGATGTCGCAGATATGTCTGATGTGGGTGGTTACGTCCTTCAGAGTGGCGCGGCGTTTGCCATGTTCCTGGGGCGGGACAAGAAATTTGTCGTAGAAGTTAATGCCGATCATTCCACCGCGGGAGACGATCGCGCGGATCATCTCATCGCAGAGTTGCCGCTCGCCGGGGACGATTGAGCGGCAATTGGAATGGGATGCGATCACGGGGCCGGAGCTAAGCTCCAGCAATTCGCGCAACGCTTGATCCGCCAGGTGAGATACATCGTGGATGATTCCGAGCCGGTCGAGCGATTTAACCAACGCGATCCCATCCCGGGTCAGGGGGCCCGGGCGGGCGTTGCCGCCGGCGTAGCGGGTGCCTTCTTTCCAGGTCAGGCCGATGATGCGAACGCCGGCGCTATGGAACATTTGCAGATCGGTTTCGTCGCGGATCGGGTCAGCGCCCTCCATGAGGAGAATCGCCTGGGTGGGGGACGCTTGCCGATTAAACTCGGCAGGCCGGTGGAGGATTCGCAGATTTCCAGCGGAATCCTCATGTCGATACCATCCCAACTGATTCAACGCCTCGGCATGGGCCTGATCGGGCGTTTGATAGCCGGGCTTGTCATCATATTTTGGCTGGCAGAAAATTGTGGCGCAGATCAGACAAACTCCGCCGTCCCGAAGATCGGGCAGGCCAACCGTGGGAATCCCGTCCTCATCCGGTTTCTGCTGGCGCGCCGGCAGAAGCACCTGCCGGCCACGAAGGGCATTGTCGGCTAGGTCGAGATGGGCATCGACGATCAACAACCGTGCCTCAGCGTTTCCAGATGCCGCACCACGCTTCGGCCCAGGGCTCCGAGATGGTATCCGCCTTCCAGCGCGCTGATAATCCTGCCCCCGCAGTGCGCGCCGGCGACATCGACCAGCATTCGCGTCATCGTCTCGAACCCTTCTTCCGTCAGTTCCATCTGTGCCAGCGGATCATCCGTGTGTCCGTCGAATCCGGCGGAGATCAGCAGCATTTCCGGTTTGAATTGATCGAGCTTGGGAAGAATCTTCGCTTCGAACTGGGCGAGATATTCCCCGTCGCCGCAGCCGGGGGCCATGGGAATGTTCAGCGTCGTTCCCCGGCCGGCGCCTTCGCCGGTCTCCCAGTCGTAGCCGGTGCCGGGGTAACACGTTTTGGGATGCTGGTGGATGCTGATGAACAGGACGGAAGGATCATCTTCAAAAGCCGCCTGCGTGCCGTTGCCGTGATGCACGTCGAAATCCACGATGGCGACGGTATGCACGTCATATTTGCGTTGCAAATATCTGGCCGCGATGGCGACGTTGCTGAAAAGGCAAAAGCCCATCGCTTGATCCGGCTCCGCGTGATGCCCCGGCGGCCGGACGGCGGCAAACGCCCGGCGGACGCCCCCATCCATCACCGCATCGCAGCAGCTCAGCACCGCCCCGCAGGAAAGAAGCGCGACATCAAAACTCTTCGGCGACACCACCGTGTCGCCAAGGTCCAATACTCCGCCGCCATTTTGGCAGACGTGCCGGGTCCGCTCGATCATTCCGCGGCTGTGCACAAGTTCAAGATGTTCCACATCGGCGGCAACCGGCGACAGTTCGACCAATTTCTCGCCGCCCAGGCGTCGAATGTGAAACCCCGGAGAAAAATCCGGAAACGGATTTGGCGAATCGACAAGCCCAGCCTGCCGCACGGCGTGAGCGATTGCGCGAATGCGGTCCGGCCGTTCGGGATGGATTTCCCCGGTCAGATGATTCACGAATTCGGGACTGGTGCAAAAACCGAGCACGCGGCCATTATTTTCCGCCGGAACTCAATGGCTGTCCAGAATGCGATGCTTCACGAGGCAATAGCCGAGTTCTCCGGGTGCTCACTTTTTCTACCCCAGAAGAAAAAGGTCGGTGTGACCGTGACCATCGTGGGAATCATCGCCCAAAGGATCGCAACGCGCAACCCTCCCGGCGTGAATTCAAAGCGAGGCAGAACAAACCGCACAAAGAACACAAACCATACTCCGCCCGAAACGACGCAGGCTGACACGATCGCAGATTCGATGCGTTTGTTGCCGATCATCGGCAAAACCCGAGGTATCAGTTGCCAGGCGGCGAATACAGCCAGCAGCGTGGCCGCGAGCGCGGCAAATCCCATCGCTCGCTCGTGGCCGCTGAAAAACGCAAAGCGCAAGAGTAAGCATGTCACGACGATGACATAAAATCCGTGGAAACAGGCGAATCCCCACGCCGCATATCGATCACCAAACTTTTGACCCCATGGCAAGTCCGATGTCGAGACCTTTTCGAACTCGGACCTGAGTTCGCCCGCATGTCCTATTTGCCTGGATGCCGCCTCGAACGCCCGCTCTTCGCTCAATCCCAAACGCATCTGCTCGTCCACGGCATCCCGCAAATGGCTTTCCAGCTCATCGAGCGGCACCGGGGCGTTGATGCCCGCGTCGGTCATCTGTTGTCGCCACGTCTCAATCGTCCGCTCGAGATCAAACATGTTGCTCCTTGTTTCAGATGGGAATCAGGCCGGTAAACACCCTATGAATCATCGCCCACTCTTCGCGGTGCGCCTTGAGTGCACGTTTGCCTCCCTCTTTCACTGAGTAATATTTCCTCTTTCGCCCGCTGTCACTCTCGCGCCAGCGCGATTTGATCAGGCCTTTGCCCTCCATCCGATGCAAAACCGGATAAAGCATTCCATCAGTCCACAGAAGCTCTTCCTTTGATCGCGCTTTCAGCTCTTGAATCATCGCATAACCGTAACTCTCGCCGCCGGCGAGCAACGCCAGAATCAATGGCTCAACCGAGGCAGCGACAAGTTCTTTGCGGATCATCGTCGCATTATACATAGCAGCACTATGTATTGTCAATAAAAAGCTTACCGATTCGCGTACATCCACCCGCGCATACCGATCCAATAGGTGTTGAACAGGTATCCCGCCGAGACGATGACTTCGCCGCAGAGGACGTAAAGATATGTCAGTTCGAATTTGGAGTAGACCGGCTGATGCCGAAGGAGAAAGTTATATCCGGCACATGTGAAAAACACCGTCATCGCAACCGGGAGGACATGGGCCGAATGATAATAGAGCGCGCGTAGAACCACGTTATGGGGCAGCCGGAATCCGCGATAGCGGGCCTCCCATGTGGTGAGACGGGCGGCCACGCCGATCGTGCCGGACAGCGCCACAAAGGCGAGCACCGGCAGCGCGAGCAGCAAAGCCGGGCTGAACCAGGCAGGGAACTCGAACGTATGGAGAGTCATTTCGGATTCCCAGTGAATCCAGGCCGCCACGCCGAAAAGCAGGGCGGAGATCATCCAGTGAATCTGCGCAAATTGATAGGCGATATCGATCTGCCCGCGGCTCGTGCTCGACCGGTAAAATCGTTTGGGATGGAAAATATTTTGCGCCGTGGTCAAAAGAAAACGGAGCCATTTCGGGCGCGGATCGCCGGTCATTTCCCAAAGCGATGGCTGACGGAATCGCTCGGAAACGCTGATGTCGATGGTGGTTCCGCATTCGGGGCAATTGCTGGAGACGGGCAGGCCGTTGAGCATGTATCCACAATTCTCGCAGAGGATGTCGGTTTCTTCGGGGGCTTGGGTGGGCATCTGGTATGATCCCGGTTTCCGCCGCCGCATTCGCCGGCGGGAAGGTTGCCATGCGGAGTTTAATCACGCCGGCGTGTGTTTGCAGTTTCCTCCTGATTGTAGGCTGCGCCAAGACCGAGGATGCGCCGCAGGCCGCCAAGAGCGCTCCCTCCACGCAACCGGCCGCTGTCGCCAATCCCCCGGATATGTCCGCCAGCGAAATGACCCCCGCCGAACCAACCGCGTCCGTGATGCGGATCGGCGCCGTCGCCCAGTGGTTTCCACCAGCCCGATTGCGGTTGACCTCTTCGGATGGGAAGGTCGTCGCGAGATTATACAGCGACGATCCCAGGGGCGTCCTGACCGGCAAAGACACCGTCAATTCATATGACATGAAAATGGTTCTGCCGGATATTTCCGATCCGGCCGACGTGTCCGGCAGGGTTTGGGCCATGGGTTCGCAAAGCATGGAAATGCAGGATGCGAAGTACGGAATTTTCCTCAACAGCCAGCACGATATTCTTCAACCCATGAATGTCACGGTCAGCTTTCAAGGCGGCGCCCCGCGGATGAACGTGATTATTCGCGGTACATTCAGCCTCTTCCACATCAGCGATCAAACGCCCAATCCAGCGCCGACGATGGTCAGCGTGGACGCGTTTCTGGATGCGAAGGTGATGGAGAATTAATCGGGATCATTTCCGCGAACGAACCGCTGTCGGGAAACCAGCGGCTGAATATCGGCGTCCATCCAGGCAGATAGTTGGGTCCATCCGTTCCCGCGGCCGGCCCCACCAGCCAGATTTTCCTGAAGCCCTTCAATTGCCCCAGCGCGGACGCATCGGCGGGGGCGTTCAGATACATGATCGGACGATGAGAATCCCGCGCATAATGCGCGAACCCAAGATAATACATTCCCGCCGGACCCCAGAATGGATGAGGATAAAAAATCAGCGGCTCATCCGGTCCGGCCCGGCGATCCAGCGCAACCGCCAGTCCGCGCCAGTCGCCGTTGACATCCGGCGGCCCTTCCTGAATCCGCTGAACTGCCGCGATCGCTGTACCGGCCAGCACCAGCCAGGGGACGGCCCATCGCCACGATTTCAGCATCGGCATCGGGACGGCGCAGAGCGCGTAAACGGCCGGGGATGCCAGGGAAACATACCTCAGTGTCGCGAGTAAACGGGCATCATTGATGGAATCATAGAGGATGAGCGATCCAACGATTCCCACAATCCAGAGCCACCACAAAAGGTTTAGTGGATATCGCCGGATCAGCAAAAGGGGCAGCAGATAGGCGATGATGCCGGGGGCGATCCAGTTCAATTTATTTTCAAAGCGGCCGTACAGCAGGGCCGAGGGAATCGCGGCGGATTTGATCCAGGGTGTGGCGGCATTGCCGGTTGGGTCGAGCGACCACGACTGCTGGTGAAAGAAACCCTGATGCTGTTGCCAGAAGAATGGACCCCAGATGATGAGCGTGAACATCGCCGAGACGCAGAGGACCGCGATCGTTTTTCGCCGGGTTGGTCCGCGAAGACGAATAAATGCGTAACACATGATCGCCAAAAGTGCGCCCAGCGAGAAATAATGGGTGAGCGCCGTCGCGGCCGTGAAAAGTCCGAGTTGAAGAAGACGACGGGTCGATGCGCCATGGCGTTCGATGCCGAAGAGAGCATGGCAGGCGAGAAGGCCCAGGAGCGCCAGCAACGGATAAGGCCGTGACTCCTGGCTCAAATTGATTTGCAGCGGGGAGATGGCCATTAACGCGGCGGCGATCAATCCGGAATTGACATGGATCGTTTTGCGAACGATGTCGAACAGCACCACCGCTCCGGCGAGGGATGCGATGGCCGAGAACGCCCGCGTGGAAAAATCCGAGGAACCGAACGCATCAATCCACCAGCGAAGAAGGATCAGATATACCGGCGGATGCAGCACCCCGCGCAGGCCGGTCCAGATATGCCACCACGGCGGGGCATTTTCAAAAAGCGTGGGCGGCGGCGGTTGGATCAGAACACCGGCGGCCAAATCGAACAGCGCGGTTCCGCGCCCTGTCGCCAGATGCACCGATGACCAGAATTCATCCGGCCAGAGTCCCACTTTGGTGATTTGATGAAACCGCAGGCCCGCCCCAATGACCAGCACGGCAATCAGCGCGACCCAGTGAAACCAGTGTATCCGTGACCCCGCGACGGGATTGGTTTCGCCGGCGATCATGCCATCGCTTTTTCCGGCTTGGCCGCCGCGGCGGCGGGGGGGTCGGCTTTCTTGCCGTATTCGCGCGCCCGCGGCGGGGCGAGGCTGATGTCCACCGCGGCATAGCTTATTCGCGGCGAATTCGTCGCCGGATCGTGCTCGGCGATCGTCGCCTTCAGAAATTCCTCGTCATTGCGATGCGGATACTCCGGCTTGTAGTGCGCCCCGCGCGATTCGTTTCGCAGCAGCGCCCCCTGCAGGATGGCCTCGGCCAGCACGATCATATCCCCAACCGCCCGGGCAAAGCTGAGGTTCTGATTGGTCCACATCCCCGTGTCGGAAAGCTTGACGCGCTGGTATCGCTCTTTCCATTCCTGACAGCGCTGAAGGGTTTGCTGCAATCGCTCGTTGTGGCGAACCACCGTGCAGTTGTCCGTCATCCACCGGCCCATTTCCTGCCAGAGAAGATACGGGTTTTCATCCCCCGGGTTGGACACCATCCGGTTTTGCCGGTCGATCTCGCGCTGGCAGGCCGCGTCATAAACCGATTGCGGCACATCATCCGCCGCGCCGGCGACATCGGTGCAGTAATTCTTCACGCATCGGCCGCCGAACAATCCGTCGAAAATACAGCTCAGCAGCGAATTGGCTCCCAGGCGGTTGGCCCCGTGATACGCGAAGGAAACTTCTCCCATCGCATAAAGGCCCGGAACGCTGGTCATCATGTTGGCCGGATCGCCGAACTTCAGGCCGCCGGTCTTTTCGTCTTTTTTGAATCCCGTCCAGAGCCCGCCCATGGAGTAATGAACGGCCGGGAAAATCTTCATCGGCTCATCGAGCGGATCGGTCCCGACGAACTTTTCATAAATCTCCAGGATTCCTTCCAGCCTGGCGAGAACCGCCTCGCGCCCGACTTTCTTGACCAGGTCCGCCAGATCGAGATAGACCATATTTCCCCCGCCGATGCCCAGTTTCATTTCGGTGCAGACCTGGAATATTTCGCGCGTGGCGATGTCGCGCGGGACCAGGTTTCCGTACTTGGGATAGCGTTCTTCCAGGAAATAGAACCGTTCGGATTCGGGGATGCTGTTGGGCTGGCGCGGATCCGCGGGACGCCGGGGAACCCAGACTCGCCCGCCTTCGCCGCGGGCGGATTCGCTGATCAGCCGGCATTTATCCTCGCCGGGGATGGCGGTGGGATGAACCTGGATGAATTCCGGATTCCCATATTTCGCCCCCGCCTGATAGCAGCGCGACGCCGCCCCGCCGGTGCAGATCACCGACATGGTGGATTTACCGAAAACCATTCCGCATCCGCCCGTGGCCATGACGACGGCATCGGCCCGAAAAGCGCGGATTTGCATCGTGCGCATGTCCTGCGCCACGATGCCGGCGCAGCGACCCTCGTGAATCACCGGACCGAGGAATTCCCAGAACTCGTATTTTTTGACCAGTCCATCGGCTTCAAACCGCCGGGTCTGTTCGTCCAGTGCGTAGAGCAACTGCTGGCCGGTGGTCGCGCCGGCGAAGAACGTGCGCTTGACCAGCGACCCGCCGAAGAGACGCAATTCCCGCTGGCCTTCCGGTGTCCGGTTGAAGGGGACGCCCATGCGATCCAGCAGATCGATGATTCGGGGTGCCCAGTTGCACATTTCCAGCACAGGCGGCTGATCGGCTAAAAAATCACCGCCGAGGACGGTTTCGTCAAAGTGAATCCATTCGCTGTATCCCTGCTGCCGGGCGATGTCATTGCAGGCGTTGATCCCGCCCTGGGCGCAAACGCTGTGGCTGCGCTTCACGGGAACCATCGAGAAGAGATCGACATTGACGCAGTCCTCCGCCAGCTTGACGCTGCACGCCAGACCCGCCAGTCCGCCGCCGACCACGATCACTCTTTTGGGTGTTGCCGACATGACTATTCCAGCGGCTTTCCGAGCCGGTCCCGTTTCATGACGATGTAGAGTATATGGTGGTCGAGATGCTCATTGGTCCATTGCACGCTCTGTCCGAGGGTGATGACGCCCAGATCATTGTGCCGCGCCGTGCGGGCGAACGCGGAATCCGGCAGCTTGCGCAACACCACCGAAAATAGCCGGCGGTTCATGTCCAGAATCCGCACCGCCAGTTCCGCATCCTGCTCCTCGCTGAAAAGTTTGGCGGCGAATTTGCTTTCGTCGAAGCCGACGACCTCCGGATTGTCCTCCGCGATGATCCTTTTCATGCGCGCCGTCCAGATCAGCTCATCATCCATCAGATGCAGCACGACCTGCTGGATCGACCATTTCCCAATGCCCGCGCCGGGCGGCGGAACCCAGAGCAAATGTGTTTTTTCCAGCCCGCGAATCGCGCTGCCCAGTTTCGCGCCGCCGGCTTCAAACTCATCTATTTTTTTGCGATCCATGGGCTAATCCTTCAGCGGCTTTGCCAGCTTTTCCCGCTTCTTGGAAATAAAGCCCAGATGATGATCGATATGCTCGACCATCAATTGCACAATCTCACGGAGGGCGATGGTTCCGCGCTCGCTGTGCCAGCCCGTGCGTGAGAAGGACGAATCCGGCAATTTCCGTAAAACCTTCGCGAATTGCCGGCGATTCAGGTCCAAAAGTCCCGCGGCCGATTCCGCGTTCTGATCCTCGTAAAAGAGGCTGGCGACGAATTTGTTCTCATCGAAGCTGAGAATGGCCGGATTGTCCTCGGCGATGATCGACTTCATCCGGCTGCTCCAGATCAGATCGCTATCCATCAGGTGAATCACGATCTGCTGGATCGACCATCGTCCGATCCGGGCCTCCGCCGGCGGGACCCACAGCAAGTCCTGGCGCGAAAGCCCGGCAATGCTCCCCAGCAGTTTGGCTCCGCCGGATCCATATTGGTCGATCAGCTTTGGGTCCATGTCGAGACTTTCTAGTGCACGAGGATCGCCTTGTTGCGGATCGCCGCCCCGAGGGCCAGGAATCCGCAGCAGAGCGTGAAGCCGAAAAGAGCGGTGCACACATATCCCCACCGCCGCTGCGATCCGGCGCTGATCGTCACGCCCCAGGTGATCGCCGCCGTCCAAAAACCGTTGGCCAGGTGATAACACGAGGCGATAATGCCGATCGGATAGACCAGGTACGCGACCCACAGGCTGGAATTAATGTGCCGCGCCGTGCTCCGCGTCGCATCCTCGGGAACAAATTGCAGAGTGCTTCCCAAAAGTCCCTTCATCCCCAGCACATGGAACAAAACGAAAAATGCGATGATCACCGCCGAGATTCGCTGCGCCAGATAGAAATAATTTTTTGCGAACGGATATTTCTCCACATTCGGCTGCCCGCCGAGAATGATCCAGACGCCGTAAACGGTATGGAAGATGATCGGCAGATAAATAAACAGCCATTCCACGCCCCACAAGAACGGCAGGGCATGGATCTTGTCCACCTGAAGCTGAAAAATATCCTGTGGCGAAGTGCCCTGGATCATCGTCGCGTTCACTACCAGGTGAACGACGATATATCCCCCGAATACCAGCCCGGTGAGGGAATGAAGCCGGCGAAGCAGAAAGCTCCAATTCCCGGCATGGGTGGGAACGCCGATGGACGTTGCGGGTGCTTCTGACAAGTTAAATATTCCTCACCAAAGTATTGTAATGATATGAAGGCGGATCGCTATCTCGACAAAAGGATTCAGTCACTTGTCGAACTTGACTTGCTCCAATCGCGGCGACAGAATCTGAATCACAAGAGTTGCCAGCAGATACGCCGATCCCGCCGCGATGAACAGTGGCAGATAAGTGTGAAATTTATCCACGATTCGTCCGGCGGAGGATTGAAAAATCATGCCGCTGACGCCTCCCATCATGCCGCCTAGGCCGACCACGGAGCCGACCGCGCGTTTGGGGAACAAATCACCGCTGAGCGCGAACAGATTGGCTGAGAACCCCTGATGCGCCGCCGCGGCCAGCCCGATCAGGAGGATCGCCATCCACTCGTTGCTCACCCATGGCGTCATCATCACCGGCAAAACGCATACAGCGCAGATGAGCAGGGCCGTTTTCCGGGCCGCGTTTTTGCTCCATCCGAGTCGCGCAACGCCCGTCGGGATCCAACCCCCGGCGATGCTGCCCGCGCTCGCCAGATTATAGATGACGATCAGCGGCAGCCCGATGTGCTTGAGATCGACGCCAAACTTCTCATGGAAAAACGGGGCGGCCCAGAACAGCCAGAACCACCAGATCGGGTCAGTCAGCAGTTTACCGATGCCGAACGCCCACATCTGCCTGTGGTTCAGGAGCTTTCTCCATTTCACCGGCTCGACCGATTCGTGCGGATCGCCGGCGATGTATGCCAGCTCCTCCTTCGACACCCGCGGATGCTCGGCCGGGCGGCGGTAGATCGGGAGCCAGAATAAAACCCAGACCATGCCCAGGGCGCCGGTCACCACGAACGCCCATTGCCAGCCGAATTTGATGGCGATGAACGGCACCACCAGCGGAGCGATGATCGCTCCTATGTTCGCTCCCGAATTGAACAGGCCGATGGCGAACGACCGTTCCTTGTTCGGGAACCACTCCGCCACGCTTTTGACAGCCGCCGGAAAATTCGCCGCCTCAAAAAATCCCAGCGACAGCCGCGCGATGCCGAATCCCAGCACCGTGCGCACCAGCGCGTGGCTGATGCTGGCCAGCGACCAGCAAAGCAGCGCCAAGGCGTATCCCAGCCTCACGCCGATCGCATCGACCATTCGTCCCGCCGCCAGAAGGCCGATCGCGTACGATGCCTGGAACGCGGCGTTGATATCGCCGTAGTTGGTGTCCGTCCAGCCGATCTTTTGCTTCAGCGTCGGCGCCAGAACGCTCAGGACCGACCGGTCGACATAATTGACAGTCGTGGCGAAGAACAACAGGGCACAGATCACCCATCGGAATCGCGTCGGTCTGAGCCTGCCGCGCGTGCCGGCGAAGTCGAGCGTGGTTTCCGGAGGTCCCTCGGTCAGCGACATATCAAATCTCTCATCCCGGCTCCTCGCATCTTAACACATTGACCCCGCCCCGAAACCTCAGGGCGACACCGCCCGGAGATGTGCCCCAACCCCATCCCGAACCAGTTGCTCCAGCGTCACGGCATCCGCGATGTCAAACGCGCCGATGCGCGTTCGGCGCAACTCGGTCAAATATCCTCCCGTCTTGAGAACTTCCCCCAGATCGCGGGCGATCGCGCGGATATACGTTCCCCGGCCGCAATCAATCCGCACCTTCAGCAGCGGCCATTGCCACGAAAGAATCTCCATCCCGTCAATCCGAACCTCGCGCGGCTGCAGATCGACGGACTCTCCCCGCCGCGCCAGTTTGTACGCGCGCCGCCCCGAAATCTTCAGCGCGCTGAACGCCGGCGGACGCTGCGAAACGATCCCGGTGAATCGGGCCATCGCCGACTCTATTTCCTCGAGCGATGCCGGCGACGCTCGCGGCCCGGGAATTTCGGGAGAATCCAAATCGTCCGTCGCCGTGGAAGCGCCCAGTTTGATCGTCGCCAGATAACGTTTTGGCTGATCCATCAGCCTCTCGCTCGCCTTGGTGGCTTTGCCGATCAGCAGCAGCAAAACCCCCGTCGCGAACGGGTCCAGCGTGCCGGCGTGGCCGATCTTCGTTCCCCGGTCCAGCAGCCGCTTGACCAGATTCACGGCCCCCGCCGACGTGATCCGGTCGGGTTTATCTAAGACGATCAATCCGTCCATTTATAAGTGTCCGCAAAAACTTCCGCGCGCGAATGAATGGAACCGCCAAGACGCCAAGGGTCAAATCACGTCAATGTCAGGAACGTATGATTCTCTTAATTCCTTCCTTGAGAACTGCGGCATTGAAATTGATAAGAATCGCAAGTTGAAGTCCGGTGGCTTTCAAATACGAAATCGCCTGTGCTTTGTGAATCGGAGCCAATGTTTCGACCGTTTTGATTTCAACGATCAGCTTTCCTTTCACCAGCAGATCCAGCCGACCCTGACCCGTCCCCACTCCCTTATAGATCACCGAAATGGGCACTTGCCGCTCGAAAGGGATCGCTCGAAGCTTCAGTTCAACACGGAGCGCCTCTTCATAAACGGACTCAAGAAACCCAGGTCCTAAAATTCGATGAACCTCGATGGCCGCGCCAATCACTTCGTGCGCGAGTCGATCCAATTCGTCGTCCGGTTCAATCTCCATGCATCGAACTATACTCAACGACGCTCATTCGCTGCCAATTTCTTGGCGTCTTGGCGGTTCAATCGCCTTTTCCCATCGACACAAAAGTCTTCTCGTTCTTGTCTTTTCGCAAACGATGTTGATATTGGCAAGTTCCATCGCCCATACGGGGTTTTCGATGATCTGGACCAAAAACGAAATCCTCCGTGAACTTCGCCGTCTCCACAAAAAGGGCGACGATCTCTCCTACAACGGCCTGTCCGCGCGGATGCAGGCCCTGGTGTCGGCGTCGGCGTATCATTTTGGCTCCTACCGCCGGGCGGTCGAACTGGCGGGGATCGATTATTCGCGCGTCCTGCGCCGGCCGCGCTGGACCCGGGCCGGGATCATCGCCCTGATCAAATCCGCCCGCCGTCGCGGCGAAGACCTGTTCTGGAGCGCGGTCACGCACCGTCGCGATGAACTCGGCAAAGCCGCGTTCGCCGCTCTCCAGCCGCGCCTGTTCGGCAAATGGCAGCGCGCCCTCCACGCCGCCGGCCTCGATGCCGACGACATCGCCCGCTACCGGCGATGGGACCGCAACTCAATCGCTTTCGAGCTCAAATGCCGCGCCCAGACCGGCGAGCCTCTCGCCAGCGGCGCCCTTCAGCGCGAAGACCCCGGCCTTCACGCTGCCGCCGTCCGTCATTTCGGCGGTTACGATTCCGCCCTGCGTGCCGCCAGACTCGATCCCCTCAAATTCCGCCGGCGGCGAAGCTGGAACAAAAAACAGGTGATCAAAGAGATCAAATCCGCCGCCCGCAACGGCCTCCGACTCGCCGACAGCCAGGTGCGCCGCGATTCCCCGGCGCTGTATGGGGCATCCATCCGATTATTCGGAACGTTCACCGCGGCCAGAAGGATCGCGGGGATTAAATTCAAACCAAAGAAGAGACGGAAGGCCGGGAAGAAGTGAAATGAGCACTGGAAGGCCCTGAAAAAATTCGTGACCATCAAACGTTACGGCCACTGGACTTCCCCCCGTTTGGTGGGCGCGCGAAAGGGACAGATTGTGCCCGAGAGTGGTTTTTCCTGAACTCGAGGCTCCGTTGATCAGAATAATCTTTCCGGGTGACACGTGAAGCTGCTTCCTCTGAGGGACGATCAACAAGTGCGCGGTTATTTCACGACGGCCGCGATCAGCGTCGCATTATTGGGCGAGTTGACGCCTTCGAAATAGAAACAATACACGCGAATTTCGCCGGTGGGAGCGACAGCGCTGCCGCAAAGCAGCTTGGTGCCCAATACCTGAAACGCCTCACGGATCGTCGTCATTGGGCCGCCGTGCAAAACAGTTTGGCAGGTGGCGGGTGGGATCTCTTCCACCTGATATCCCTCCGGGGCCGTGGGGGTTTCTTCCACGGCAATCCCGATCTTCACGTCCAAAACCGCATCGGGCTGGCCGGTCATGCTTGGATAGATAAAAACGCACGGGCCGCGTGGCTGGATATTGGTGGCCTTGATGGCGGCGAAGAGTTTGGGGACTTCCTCGGCGGCGGTCTGCGAAATGGTCTTCAGCGTCACCTGTTTATCGACGTAGAGAAAATTGAAGCCGATCATCTCCAGTTGGCGAACGGGCCCGACGGAGACATCGGCCGAAGTCCGCGTTCGGGCGAACGGATTGTGTTTCCAGAATCCGACCAGTTCCATCGCCACCACTTCGCAACAGGCGAAGAGCGTGGCCGGAAAAAGCAACTTGCTCCATGGCGTCGGATGGGAATGCGGCAGGTGATCGATGACCTGCATCCATTCATTTAGACGCCATTTCATCAGGCTGAGAAAGATGATGGCGTGGATCGGTATGAAGAGCAGGATGAACCGCCTGGAACGGGCGATGCTGTGTCCGGCCCAACAATAATACGCGACGGTCAGGCCGATCGCCTCCATCGACAGGATGGCGATGCTCAGAAAGTCCCCCGCCCTCAAGGCGAGAACGAACCAGTGGGCCACGGCTGAAAAAAAAACGGCAACCGCCATCCCCAGCGGCATTTTCCGCGGATTGGCGGCGAAGAGGGCGATAGGGGCGGTGCGGTCTGAAGGCTCGCTGACGCGAATCGCATTCAAATGGCGTCGCCCCAGTCGGATGAGGATCAGCACGACGATCATGAAACCGATCGGCAGCGCCACGGCCCCCAGGCCGTGAAAGTCATGCCACGAAAATATCCGCGGCGCGACAAAATTCGCCGTCCACCACGCGACCACGCACAACGCTGCCAACCCCGCAAATATGAAGAGAAATCGGCTTTCGCGACGTGATCGGCTTGTCCGCAGCGCGCGGCGAAGCCCGAAAATTCCGCACCAGGCCGCGACAAGGCCGCTGAATAGTACCGAGCCCCACACCATCGCGCCACCGCTCCCCAAAGCGGTCGATCCCTTCGCCGCCGCGCCCAGGCCCGCCGCTTTTGCCGTCGGCCCGGTCAGCGCCGGCAGTGCTGCCATCACCGCGACGGCAAATGCCGGGCTCGGCGCGGAGCGGACAAGATTCCGTTCCAGAATCTCCGTCATCTGATCGCGGAGCATTTCGCGGCCGCGCGTCAATCGCTGGCGGACGGCATCTTCGGTCATTCCCATCGCCAGTGCGACGGCGGCCGTCGATTGTCCCTGCCGGTAATAGAGGACCATCGTCTCGCGATATCGCTGCGGCAATTCGGAGAGAATCCGCCAGAGCATGTCGCGCTCTTCCTTCTTCATCGCCTCCTGCGGGGGCGAAGTCGAATCGCCGGAGGTCGGTACTGGAAATAAATGACTCAGCCGATTTTTTTCGCGTAGATGGGAGCGATGAAAACCGACCGCCTTCCGCCGGGCGATCTGGCAGAGCCAGGGAGCCAATTTTTCCGGATCATTGATTCCCGACAGACTTTTCCAGGCGGAAAGAAATGTCTCCTGCGCCAGATCTTCGCTGCGGTGAAGATCCCCACAAACGGAGTAAATTAGCCCGGCGACCATCCCCTGATACCGGCGGACAATCCGCCCGAATGCTTCGCGATTGCCGCGGCGGCTTTGGGCGACCAAGTCCGCGTCCGGCGATAATCCCTCTTGAAGCAATGTAGCGGTCATGGCGATCCTCTGTTTAAAGTATCCGCCATGTAGATGCCGGGATAAACCGGGGAGTGACAAAATCGGCGAGGAATTCTTCGGGGGGGGGTATTTCAATACCCACGTAACTTGTTCCGTGGGAGCTAGTTACGCGGCGAACATGCGCCGATCCATCTCCCGCGGAACGAAGTTCCGCGGGCTTCGAAATGCGATTGATCCACTTCGCGTCTTTGCTGATTACGTCGCAAACGGTTCAAATCCCGCTCCTTCCTCGCTCTAACTCATTGATTATCGTTGTACTTCCACGAGTCGTTTGAACTGTAGAATTGGCTTCCAAGTGGCTCGCGAGCAATGATTAAGGTTGGAATCCTGAGTGGGACTTGCTCTATCGAAGAATGAATGGAGCCAGCGGGACGCCACCTATAAGAAGCGAACTGTCAAGACAATTCCTCCACGCCCCGGCGCCGGTTCCTTCGTTCGGCAGTTCGGGGGTTTGTCTTCGTTCACAGCGGGGTCATTTCCTTTTCAACCGCAGTTGACTTCAACTGGAGTCGGCGGACCAGACATTGCCAGGAGGATCGTCGTCACTGATCTTTCTTATCGCTGGTCGATCGCCCTGGGGGCGTCGCCCACGCACCTATGCGGAACTCCCTTGATGGGGTTCATGAAGATCTCTGGGCGTAGCAAAAAACGGGCGAGGGGTTCATTCAATTGAATGGGAACTGCTCCGATCGCTCGAAGCATTCATGGTGTCCCGGGAACTCCCTCGCCCATGTGGCCATTGTGACGATTCCTGTCGGCTCCGGTCAATGCGCCTTGGCCAGCGATTTGCCAACTTGGCTGGGGTCGAA
>Ga0302325_10006292_pt1 | contig 26732 bp, 35 predicted proteins | sample Palsa_T0_2_FD_201948 | JGI IMG/M metagenome (GOLD analysis project Ga0302325, IMG submission 201948) | Peat permafrost microbial communities from Stordalen Mire near Abisko, Sweden - Palsa_T0_2 | ecosystem: Environmental > Terrestrial > Soil > Palsa > Peat permafrost | place: Sweden: Abisko... | reverse complement strand
AAAAGGAGGAAAGGCTTAACGCGCTTGGGCACCAGAACAGATTAAGTCGTGGGGAGAAGGGCATGCTGTATCAGATTGCCGCGGATAGGCAGAGAAGGGGACCTGCTGTGGCGCCGAGAAGGGGATCTAGATCTTGATCTGCGGTTGGATGGATTCTTTATTTGTTGTCTCTACTATTTATTTGTTGTGTTTAGTTTTCATAGGGAAATGTAACGGGACTGGTTCCCAAAAGGTTGCTAGATGAATTATTCTCATGACATTGTAACAGGAATGCTGCAGGAACAGACATAATATGATGCATTCCCGTTACACGGACCGACCGAGTCCCGGTTCGGGTACGTACATTTTTCAACCCGACCTAGTGATGCCGGTCCAGAACTGGCTCTTGAACTCGGTCGGCTCTAAGGGTGCCGGCTCGGCGCTGCACTCCAGGACCGACTAGGTCTTTGTATCTGGTTTTCGGTCCAGGTTTGAGGCCACATCGGTCCTACCTTTCTAGGACCTGAGCCGAGTCGAATCTCACATAGCTGTGACCGAGATCGAGTCGATAATCACCTGACCAAGTCGGCTCCAATTTCGGCTCGGTTCCTGGACCAATCAAATTCCATTACTGCTCCTGAGCAGGAATACAGACCTTTTTGTATACAGGAGCATTGTCTTCCATGACAATTGGTAACGTACCATCTTCAAAGGACTCTTCCCAAAACTGTTGAAGTAGTACCAGTAAAATTTGATCCCAATAAACCATTGAATCAACTGTTTCTCCCCTCTCCCTTATCAAAAAATAGCCCCGGCCCCATTCTCCCTTTTCTGAACATTTCCCAAAACATCAAACCCACTTAGGATAGCGTCCATAATTAATACAGTCAGGATGATATTCCTCCTCTGTTGTTCTCCATACATAGTCTTTCATCAGCTGTGACGGTGGTGCGCTAGTTAAATACCGCGCTAACTATATAGCTGATTCGAGTGTGGATGACGGAATTACCACCCGGTCATTGGCGCACAGGACGAGGCGTCTATCCGCTGACCGTATCACTAGCCAGGCTCAGCTCGCGGTGAGTTAACTGCGTCCAGTGACACCGTCCCGTATCCAGGTCCAGTGTCCCTTGATCATGGCTCATGGTCAGAGCCCATGGGGCCATGGTACACTGCATCACTTCATGGTCCATGACACCGGTGTCCTTTGACCACCGCTCATGGGCTGGGATAATGGTACACCGCAGCACTTCATGCCACGGCATGGCTCATGTGCATTCTCACCAGCAATCACACATTTGAACCGTGCTACATGCATACATGGGCCGGCTCATGTGCGCAGTCCATGAATCATGACACCGCTTCATGGTCCATGAGTGTCATAAACGTGACTTCAGAGATAGATAGGGCTTGTAATGTACTGGCATTTGTAAGCGTACAAGGCATGGAAAACGGAAGAAGACACTGGAAGATACTAGAAGATGCTGGAAGAATACCATGGAAAGAAACAGAAAGTTATGGAAGTTAGTGGAAGTTTCCATAGAAGGATGGAAACTTCTGGCGGATTCTTGGAAGGATTGTATTTCTAATCATTGTTACACGAATGTAGGCTAGAACAAGTATAAATAGAGGGGCTACTCTCCTCGAACGTAGAGAGATTTCAACTCAGATTTCAACTCCGATAAACATCAGACGTGGACCCTGAAGTCTCTCACTTTGAACCTGTTCACTTTGAACCCTGAACCTTGAACCCGAACCTAGTAAAGCGCAAGTACTTTACAAGGCTAGGGCGCGGAGCGCGGGACTGCTTTTATATAGACCTCCGAGATCATTCTTGTACCTTAGCTTGCAACAATTGTCATCCATGTACCTACTGTTCTAGCTCTGGCGTGTTCCTCCTTGCTCTGCCTCGTTCCCCAAGCACTCCGGAGTTATCCCCGACTCGCTCCGTAACAATGAGCTTCCTCAATGTGCGCCCCGCTGTTTGGTTTGAAGCGCACCCTGCGGACAATGGTCCATGGACATTGAGACAGGCGGTCTGCAATTGAGCCTAGTCATATTAGATATTCAATCTAGTATATACTATTGTACTTGTGTAAGTTTACTTGGTTGTTTAGGCAAAATTCTGAGAACGTGTCTAAGGCTGGTTTGCTTGTTGACGATGCCATCTGTGTCGATGTGCCCTTGTACACAGGGATCAAATGCACACCCTGCTCTATTGTTTCAATCTCCACCACTTCAAACGATGATGATTTCTTCACCCGATACATTCCATTGTTTGGATCCATGAAAGGCGATATTCCAAACATCTCAACAAACGCCAGTTGATGAGTCTCGTCTTCGTTTCCCGTGACCAAGGAAAAAAGCAATAGCAACCTAGCGACCCTTTTGTTATACATTAGTCGGTCCTCCTTCTCATCATTGCTATAGTGTAACAAGACTGTGTCGTATCGAGGTTTAACCCAGTCTTTATCCTGGAAATGCATCTATGCCGGATCTGAGCGTGCACACTCTTCGACACGAACGTTTTCATTGTGGACTGTCGGATAACTTAATCTCATCACTAAATAGCCTTTGAGCTCTACACGTTGGTCTCCTATCGGCACCCGACGAATGGTTTGTTGACGGCCTAATGTAACCCAACAAATGTAGCGAAATGTTTCACCAATGAGCTGGGGGTGTCCAATGTCCTCTGCAACAATGTGGAGTTCTCTCAGTCCCTTCCACCTTCGAGCTGGTAAGAACCTGACTGTCTTGCCATGATCGCAACTATCCTGTGGTTGTATGAACATATACTCGTCGGTATTGTCCATGGGCTCAGGCAGCCGTTGTGTTGGCTATGCATGGGGTAGTGTCTGTTTCCATACAGCCCACACAAATCGACGCGCTTCGTCGCGCACGCAAAATCGCTCAGCGTCTGGGCCTTTGTTGCTTTGCCGATAGGCGCTTTTGATGCTCTTGTGGTAGCTTTCGGATTGCTCGGTGGAGCTGTAGGGTAATGGTCCATGTTCTCGAATCCATGCGGAATAGTGACGAAGATTGTAATGTACTGGCATTTGTAAGCGTACAAGGCATGGAAAATGGAAGAAGACATTGGAAGATACCGGAAGACGCTGGAAGAATACCATGGAAAGTGACGGAAAGTTATAGAAGTTAGTGGAAGTTTCTATGGAAGGATGGAAACTTCCGGTGGATTCTTGGAAGGATTGTATTTCTAATCATTGTTACACGAATGTAGGCTAGAACAAGTATAAATAGAGGGGCTACTCCTCTTGAACGTAGATAGATTTCATCCAGATTTCAACTTAGACATCAACTCAGATCCCAACTCCGAGCTTGACCCTGAAGTCTCAAACCTCGAACCTGTTCACCCTCAACCCTGAACCTTGAACCCGAACCTGGTAAAGCGCGAGTACTTTACAAAGATAGTGTATTTTTGGACAATGCCAGGTGGGAGGTCGAATGGCCTGTACCATGATAGTTCCACATGGATCATGCAGAAGCCTCTCGAACTCAGCAATAGCGGTCTCAAGCATTCGCAGGGTGGATTCGGTATAACTGATGTAGTGCGACAAACGATGAATATCTAAATAACTCTTGATCATCCGGATCACGTCCGATGGCACTAAGCCTGTGACTACTCCGAGATAAACCTTGAGCATGTTTTTAAATTCATTGCTCTGCCAGCGCGATGTGAGGGTGATGCCCTCACGGAAAGAGCATAGGTCCGGGTACGGTGGCAGGTGACTGAACCTTGCATCAATCTCGCCGCGTGTCTTTCGTTTGGATGCTTTCAGCTTTCAGCTTCGTAGGTGTTTTCTAGAGTGGGGTAACAACCAGTAATGGGTTCAGATCGGGATGTGACCGGGTTTGACCTCAATTCGGACCAGTAAAGGGAAACGGTCGGCTCGAGGCCGGGTACATCACCAGGTCGAGCCAACCTGGTAATGACTGGTCCTAGTAGCTAGCGGCTCCGGTTCCACACCGGCTCGGGTAGATGTTGAGATCGAGCCGATCTCATTCTTCTAGATCTCTGGACCGATCGAGCGGATGAATGTCGGGTCTAGAAGTGCTCTGGACCAGTCCCACCTTGGACCGAGTCGAGACCGAGCTGAGGAACCGGTGAATTCATGTGGAGAAGTGTGTATGAATCAGCGATGTAACGGGAAGGACCTTTATTTCTCCTGAAATAGTGCCATTCCCGTTACATCGCTGAGACATGATGTAACGGGATTGGCCGTGTTTGAAGTGAAATAAAGGCGGTTCCTGTTACACATCCAGCTCCTGGCGTGTCCATCCAGCTAGCGCATCCATCCAGCTCGTGGCTCCATGCGCCAGTGACCATGCGCTAGCGACCAGCTCCATGCACAAGCTCCAGGCTCTAGCAACTATGCTCTAGCGACCAGGCTCCAGGCTCCAGCTCATGCCTCTAGCAAGTTAGCAAACATAACAATGCAGTAGATACCATGGCAACGTGGATGTAACGGGATGTAATGGGATGTAATGGGAATAGCACTATTTGAAGAGAAATAAGTGTGCTTTCCGTTACAACATGCCTGAAACCGACCGAGTCCCGGTTCAGGTAAGGACGTATTTCAACCTGACTTGGTGACACCGGTCCAGAACTAGCTCTTGAACTCGGTCGGGTTCAAGGGTGCCGGCTCGGTCCTAAAGGATAGGGCCCACTATGCTGATGATGTTGGGTTTCGGTCCAGGTTTGACCTCACATCGGTTCCAGAAGCCTAGGAGCCGATCCGACGCTGGCTCTGACATAGCTGTGACCGAGATCGAGTCGATAATCATCTGACCAAGTCGGCTCCGGTTTCGGCTCGGTTCCTGGACCGATCAAATCCCATTATTGATTCGGACCGAGCCGATGAAGAGCGGTCCTAGTATGAAGCAGACCGGTTTCTTGCTGGCTCGAGAATAGATCATGGTGAACCCGACATAGTTCATTCTAAGAGTCTGGCTGGACCGAGCCGGGGACCGATAAAGTATAGGAGGTCCTTGACAAGCCCAACTATGGACCGAATCGGGACCGAACCGGGGAACCGATGAATTCATGTGGATAAGATAGTGATGTGTGACGATCATGTGTCTATCTCACAGCGATGTAACGGGATGTAACGGGTATGGTAGTCTTTTTAGCTTAAAAGGAATAGTTCCCGTTACATTGCAACAATATGACGTTAGACTAGCCAAATGTAACGGGACAATCACTTCCTAGACTCCAGAAGTGTGCTATTTTACATGCGCCGAGTACCCGTGCGGGTTCTCACACTCATAACCTCCAAGTACCCGCGCGGGTACTCGTACTCATAACCTCTAAGTACCGTTACCATGTAACTCAATGTACCGTATTTGATTCGAAAGAGAAGAGTAATGAATATAATACATCCATTGAATATGGCGTTCTCGCAGCCACGCCGCCGCGACGGCTTCTCTGCAAGTCTCTACGTGCCTAACTAAAGTAGTACAGGATGAGCCGAAGCATATGAGAGCTAAAACTAACTAAATTGAACAAAACAAAGGCCGTGGGAGGGCGGGAAAAACACTACAAACGTACAACTGAGGGTTGTTGTTGTTGATGATGAAGAGGAGGAGACGTAGGCGACTTCCATTGGCTTAGGGGTGCACACACCCCTCCGTTCAATGTACCATCTTCGATTTGAAAGAGAAGAGTAATGAATATAATACATCCATTGAATATGGCGTTCTCGCAGCCACGCCGCCGCGAGGGCTTCTCTGCACGTCTCTATGTGCCAATCGACGAGGTAGCGATGGAGCCAGAGGGATTGCCAAGGGCGTAATCGTTAATTCGTCAGAGCCAGGGAAGCGACGAGTTTAGGAGGCGGGAAGTTGTAGATGTTGTGGAGTTTAGAATTGAGGAAAAGTAGCTTCTTTGTGTTTTCGTGTTCGTGGATTTCGTTGATGTAGACGTCGACAGCATCGCTTTTCCATCGACCAAGGAGTTTGATGTCATCCTTTGAGACTCCATTTGCTGCAGCAGAGACGGTAGTGCCCTTCCTAAGTGAGTGGCCTGAGAATCCAACTGTGGATATGCCGGCTCAGAGGAGCAATTCTTTGACCTTGTCGACAACATATTGCCTGTTGAAAGGGCCGAATGTTCTGGAGAACAACGGGTGGGATGGATCGCGGGGGAAACGGTCGAGCAAGTGGCATAAGGCTCGAACGTGGCATATCGAAGATGATGGGGAGGGAGCGAGTTGGATTGCGACCCCTTTTCGGAAGGGGTCGGTCTTAGAGGCAGGGAAGATGACAGTTGCGGAGTTGTTGCGATTGATGGTGACATGCCCCCTTGATAAGTGGAATTGCGATGATGCTGATTCCCACGAATCCCATGTAAACTCTCCCGATCGAAGAAATGCAGCAAATGCCACACAGAGGGCCGTTTTGAGGTTGACATTGTCGAAATCATCATGCTTGATTTCAGCAACAATTCAACGGAGGATTGGGCTGTAAGAGGGAGGCGTAATTGTTTTTCGCCCTCGCTGTAGACGCATTTACCGCCCCTGAGAACCAGTTCGATGCAGGGGTCGTTAAAGACAGAGGTGTCGAACCCCCGTTCGACATGTACGGAACGGAGTGCTTTGATATAACCCTTTGCTGTCGCCGGTTTCGCTTTGAGCATGACGTTTGCAAGCCAATGCGTGGCTGATTTGATTGTGACTGGAAAGGCAACGTATTGGTGGCGGCGGCAGAGGGATTCGTATGACGTCCGTACGGAGTCATAGTTTTTTCTTGTTGTGGGGGCGAGGGAGTTGTTAAGAAGGTGAAGAGCTTCTGGCGCAAGGTCGACACCTTTGTAGCGGGATTGCATTGACGCTGGCGTAATTCTTGAACCTGAAACCTGAGATTAGCCAGTTTCTTGAGATCATGCCGGGAAGCTGCGTCAGCCACGATGTTCTCTTCCGAAGGGACCCAGAAGGCCATGATTTCGATGTCGAAGACCGCTGCAATGAGGAGGATGGTTTGAACGCGTCGAATTGTTTCGCCCTTCACCGAACGTTTGTTGATGGCATTAACGACGACGGTATTGTCGCACGCAAGGCGTATGCGACCACCAGCCCATTCTTTGTGCCATAGAATGAATGCGTGAAGGACAGCGAACATCTCCTTCCAATTGATATGCTTTTTTCGGTGTCTTGCAGGAACACGTTCAGAGAATAAACGTTTCTTATAGACACCTCCAATCCCCTTGACTCCGCTTGCATCTGTTGCCACGTCGTGATCAACCCGTGACAACTTGATCATAGACACAGATGACCAAGATGCGAGGAAGCATAGCCACCACCTGAGGTCTTTCTTCGCCGTAGGTGTGATACGTGTACGACCAGGAAAGCGATGTGATGCATGACGTGATGAGGGGCGTATCGTGTGACGCAGGAGGGCAAACATGCGCCGGAGGAAAGGTCGGCCTAAGGGAACGACTTGGCAGCAGTGGGAAAGGAACCCAAGGGTTTCTTCCAGCGCAGAATACGAGACTGAAGTCGCGTTGAGGAGTTAGTGTACGGCGCGCAGGGCCCGAAGCCTTTTGTTTGGTGGGAGCCATACTTCCATGTTCATGGAATCAAACTCGAAGCCCAGGTGCGACACGGTGGTACCCTCCGAGTCCTTCTCAGGCGCCTTCGTAAGACTGACCATTGCAAGGACCCGCTGTCGAATACTTGAGAGTGCATGAGGATATCGGCGTTGGGGGGAAATACCGCCAGGAAGTTGTCTAGATAGTGCGTGACATCCCAATGATACAGCGTCGTGAATATCCAGTGCAAGGCTTCGGAGAAAAGATTGAATATCCACGGAGCAGTGCGGAGACCAAAGGGGAGAAACATATCGACGTAGAATTGTCCTTCCCATTCGAATATCAGCAGCCAGTGATCGAGTTGACTGACAGGAATATGATGTAAGGTGGACTTTCGGTCGTGTTTCATCATCCTGGCACCACGACTGGCTCTCGCCACAAGTAGCATTGCATCTTCCACAGATTCATAGACAATCGCACCATACTCCTTTGGAATGCCGTCATTAACCGACTGTCCGTCAGGGGCAGAGAGGTCGAATATTACTCTCCAGCCGGATTGAACGCCGTCGGACATCTTTGGAACGAGGCCAATTGGAGAGCAATAATGATGATCCAGAAGGGATGCAATTCGTCGAATTCTTCCCTTGCGAATCTCGGATTGTATCGAAGCCGTGATGACATGTGCGTGTGCTTGGGTGCTGCGATGGTTGTGCTTACGAATTCGACAGTAAGGGTCCCCTTCGTAGCCGATGCGTGCACCAGTCGTCATGATGGTGATAAGAGTATTAACGAACTTTTTGTCGGGGTAATCACTGAGGAGTCGTGCAATTCCCTCCGGACAAAGTGAGACTCCGGAAGTGAGAGACTTCTCTCCCGATATTGCGAAGCGCATGTGAGTGTTTGGCCGGAGCCCATGACCCAGCTGGATATTTGGTATAGCGCCTCCACTTTCATAAACCTGAGCGCGGGCAATTGCCAAGTGCATGCGTCAAGGACGCGTAGTAGGGGCATTCAAGGAATGCGAAGGAACAAGCGCAGGATCAGGGATCCGTGTGTGCACCAGGGGTGACGTCCGAACTGTCGGATCTTAATGGTTTGCGACTTGTGATACTGCAGGGCAGTGAGGACCGTCAAGGACGAGAGGAGTGTCAAGGACAGGGGGTTCGTCAGGGACGGAAGGAGCGTCGAGGACAGAGAAATCGTCAGGGACGTGAGGGACACCAAGGGTGTCATGAGTCTCCAAGGGAGATGGACACAGTGAGGGAGAAGCCGTTGAAGAAACCGGTACAGATAATGGAGACTTTTGCGCGCGTCTTTGCCGCCATCGGAGTCAGGAGGATGACTTTGTCGGACATTGGAAGGACTTGTGTCCCTCCTTTTCGCAGACGGCGCATACGTGACGATGGGGGCATTCCACGCTGTTCTTGTCTTTGTACATACAACTGACGGACTGACGATTCCAATTCTGACAGACCTGCTGATGAATGGCGGATACGGAGGTTGTCTTTTTAGGAGAACGGGAGCTTGTGGGCCACGTGGTGTGACTGGTGTCGGCACGATGGGCAATAGTGAAGTGATTCGCGACGAGTTCGCTGTCTGTATTGAGCCAGGCGTCAGGGGCTGAGTTTTGATGCTTTTGGAAATATGCAATCGCATAATTGAGGATGACAGTCCACTGGAAACTGCTCTGCGAGTAGTATACCAAACGCTCTGTCCAGTACGCCAAACTGAACCCACGTTTGGGAGAATACGACGTGCGCAGGGAGATATAGAATAACCAAGCACTGAGGAATGTAGACAGATCCTTGAATGCTGTCTGCATTTTGGTGTGTCCGGTGACTAGTTCCGGCTTGCTGCTGTCGGTGGGAAAGTGAACTCCCTCGGTGACCTTCCTTGTATGACGGTTGCGGGGTTCTTCTTTGTGATGAAGTTTCAGGAGTTTATTGATATCAAATTCGCCATTCGCAATCGATTCGACAACAGTTTGGTCGACCCAGGGCCAACGGGAGAGAACATCAACGGAGTGGGAATTACCTTGATTCATGTAACCGGGATTCGAGGTCCCACCCCTTGTTTCAAGGTCGTCAAGACGATCCATGAGTTGCGAAAAAATGTCATTAATCGTGGCACAGACGGCAAGATTACTGTTTTCCATTGACGTTTCAATTTGCTGGAAACGGTCTTCGAAACCTCGCATTTGTGGCATTGAGCGAACAAGGTCGGTGAGCGCGTCGATGTCAATTCCACGAACAGGGGGTGGTGAAGGGCTGGCAGTAGCAGGACGTGGCGAGCTGGACGGAGGTGGCACACATTGACGTACAGGAGCTCGAGTGACTTTCTGAATAGTCTGCTTTGCCGTGGTCTTGGTGACGCGGGAAGGCCGGACAGCGGCTGTCGCTGCGGGTTTCTTCTTGGGCGGCATGACACTCAGCCAGAGGACAGTTGGCGAAGGTTTGTAGGTGACTGTAGGGGACCGAGAGTTGGCGGAAGACCGTGAGCGGGAAAAATGCTACAAACGTACAACCGAGGGTTGTTGTTGATAATGAAGAGGAGGAGACGTAGGCGACTTCCATTGGCTTAGGGGTGTAGACACCTCTCCGTAATATGACGTTTGACCATCTAGATGTAACAGAACGATGACTTTCTAGACCCTAGAAGTGTGATATCCCGTTACAATGCAACAATGTAACGAGAAAGTGCATTTTAAAGCCTTGAAATATTGCTTTCCCGTTACAAGTTGTAACAGGAATGCTGCAGAAACGAGTGTAATAAGATCCATTCCCGTTACAGACCGACCGGATCCCGGTTCGGGTAAGGACAACTTTCAACACGACCTGGTGATGTCGGTCTAGAACTAGCTCTTGAACTCGGTCGGCTCTAGGGGGGTCGGCTCCTCATGTAAGAACCTAGTCACTGGAGAGTGTCTAAGTGGCGAGCGAGGACGAACGAAGAGGTAAACTGAATTGATGGATTAAGGCAAGCGAGTGGGCGAACGAGCGAGATAGTTGATCAAAGTACTAGGTTGTACATGAGTTGAACTAGCTAGGGAACTTCATGATGGTGAAGTGGACTATATACCAACCAAGAACCAGCAGTCACAATCCTAGACTAAATCATAACCTATAACTGAGCGAAGCGAAGCAAGCGAAGAGATGAGCGAAGACAAGCAGCTTGGAGTCTAGCTAGAGTGAGGCATGACACCTCGCTGCACTCCAGGACCGACTATGTTGAAGATGTTGGGACTGATACCGGCATTGACCTCATCTCGGAACTGGTGATCTAGGAACCGAACCGGGCCGGACCTGACAAAGATCTGACCGAGATCAAGCCGGGGACTGATAAACCAGGTCGGGGTGAGTTTCGGGTCCAGTCCTGGACCGACCGAATGCCATTACTGCTTGGGAACCCTTGGAACATCTCACGAATGCCGTGGAAGCTGTTGATGCGTTCCATCTATGTTACCGGAATCGCTCGGCTCCCACAGATTTACACACCCAAGTCCCGAATCGTAGCCACCGCTAGCGGCCGAGTGCTCAGCCTTCTCGGCGCATCTTTCGGGCATCACGGGGAACATCGCCGAGCTCCATCCTCGTCACCCGAAACTTCTCGGAGTAGGATTCAGAGCTAGGACCTTCTCGGAGAGGGAGGTACTGTCACGACCATGACTTCAGAGATTAGCTAGGGCTAGGGCGCAGAGCGCGGGACTGCTATTTAAACCCCCGTAGATTATTCCTGTACCTTAGCTAGCAACAATTCATCCCTCGCATCATTATTCTAGTTCCTCCAGCCTCCTCGCCTAGTTCCCCGAGAGCAGTAAAGGGATTCGGTCGGCTCGAGGCCGAGTACATCACCAGGTCGAGCCGACCTGGTGATGACTGGTCCTAATAGCTAGCGGCTCCGGTTCTACACCGGCTCAGGTAGATGTTGAGATCGAGCCGATCTCAACCTTCTAGATTTCTGGACCGATCGAGCCGGTGAATGTCGGGTATCCAGGTGCTCTGGATCGAGCCGACCTTGGACCGAGCCGGGACCGAGCTGAAGAACTGGGGAACTACTAGTCATAGTGTATGTCACAGCGATGTAACGGGATGTAATGGGAACAGCAGTGTTTGAAGACAAATAAGGCTGCTTCCTGTTACATCCCGTTACATCACTGTGACATTCAGCGGCTCCCACTCCAGCACGTGCATCGAGTGCGCATGGAGACCCTGAAGTATGGTCGCTGGCGTATGGAGCTCCTGGAGCATGCAGCTGGTCGCTAGAGCATTGTCGCTGGAGGATGGTTGCTGGAGGATGGTTGCTGGAGGATGGTTGCTAGAGGATGGTTGCTAGAGGATGGTTGCTAGAGGATGGTTGCTAGAGGATGGTTGCTGGAGGATGGTCGCTAAAGGATGGTCGCTAGAGGATGGTCGCTGGCACATGGAGTCCCTCTTGCGTCATCATGACGCTGCGTATGCGGCGTGCGTCTAGCAAGTTAGCAAACATAATAATGTGGATACCATGGCGACGTGGATGTAACGGAATGTAACGGGAATAGCATTATTTGAGGCAAAATGAGAGTGCTTTCCGTTACATCGCTATGACATGATGTAACGGGAAATAGCAGTATTTGAGTAACATAAGTGTGATTCCTGTTACATCAATGTAACGGGATTACCACAGAAAAGGCCCTAATATGACGCGTTCCTGTTATAAACCGACCGAGTCCCGGTTCGGGTAAGGACATATTTCAACCCGACCTGATGATCCCGGTCCAGAACTAGCTTTTGAACTCAGTCGGCTCCAAGGCTGCCGGCTCGGTCCTAATGGCTAGGGCCGACCAGGTGTTTTGATTCTGGTTGTCAGTCCGGGTTTGACCTCACATCGGTTCTAGAAGCCTAGGAGCCGATCCGGTGCCGGCTCTGACATAGCTGTGACCGAGATCGAGTCGATAATCATCTGACCAGGTCGGCTCCGGTTTCGGCTCGGTTCCTGGACCAATCAAATCCCATTACTGCCTGAGAGTTACGGAGTTTCTTCCGAGTGCCCCGGGACTCGCTCCGTAACAGGAGGAGATAATTCCCTAGGCTCCTCACTGTGATTGTGTGGAGCTTAGTCATAGGCTATATGGAGCCAGCGGCCAGCCCAGGCCTCCCTAAAAGTGGGATGCACGGACCTCTTCCTACTTTTAAGCATTTTAAGGATTCAAATGTCCCAATTTTAGCGAATTAAATGTTTCAATCTAGACCGACAAAAGGCTAGTGACAAGCGAATTCCTCTCTGGCTAGCGACGTCATTTCTTCTTCCTCTCCTCTGGCTGGCGACGTCCTCTCTGGCTAGCGATGTCCTCTCTTCTTCCTCTCCTCTAGCTGGCGACGTCCTCTCCTCTAGCTAGCGACTTCCTCTATCAGCCTTGACTCCAGACCTCGTTCTCCAGGCTAGTGCACCAGCTTCACCTTGCATCTCCAGCTCCATGCTAGCCACTCCAGGCTCCAGGCTGACGCACCAACTTCTGGGATGGGAAAGGGATAAGTTTAGGTTGTCTATCACAGATTTATCCTTAGAGGGGGTCCTGCATTGCAAACAATATGATTCTTTGGTGAGATTAGTTGGTTGAAAAGCAGGGATCTCATAGTCAAAGCCAAAAATTACACACTTTCCTGGCTTTAAACCCCCTAACCCAGATATTCCCCCTTTTAAGCCTTTTAAGAATGGAAATTCCCCAGTTTTAAGCTAAATTCCCTAATAGTGGATTTTCCCACTTTTAGGGAGGCCCCTCGGGGTGATCGGCGCCCAATAGCCAATAGATCCTAGGGTACACTTCGGGCATGGTGGCTTCGCTCAGCAAAACAACCCTACGGTGGTAAACCAAATTCGCTCATGGCTTTGTGTGACGTGGACATTGCAACCTCCCACGTCTCGTCACTCATGCAAAGGACATCGACTCTCTCTCCAAAAGACGTTGATGCATTGGAAGGTATTTCAATCCATCGACCACGTTCTAATCATATTAGATAAGGCTTTTATCGGTGACTGGGAAGTTGTTACGGTCGAGCAATGGATTCTTAGACCCAAGCTCCGAAAACTTGTTGTGTCCGGCGTTCACGATGCACTTTCACGTCTCAGACATGCGGCTTCGACATCACCTCCAGACAATGAACCAGTTACTAAATCTGATATCAAATCAAAAATTAACGCTGTGCGACAATTCTTGTTCCCTTTGAAAACGTGGGATCACGTCATGGATAATGGAAGACTGCCCCGTCATGGAGAGAATGGGAAGATTTGTTACGAATTGGATCACAACGTTCTGTTAGTGAACGAAGTACCTTCTCTGGCACACGATGCGGCCTCAAGGTCCGTAATCCCTTATATTTTATCCTGGTCCACGAACGGAATGACGACACCTCCAACTCTTGAAATGTTAGGCGGTGGAGGTATTTCACTGTTTAGAAATCTTATACTCATTTCACAGAATGGTATTATAATCCTGGCAGTAGGAAATCTCCAGATGAAAGTTTCCGTCCCCTCAATATCTCTGCATTGCTAGGCGCCTTACTCATTCCTCCCCTGAACGCTCTGATTTATCCAACACTGGTCGTGGAAATTGCCAAAAGTCATGAGACGTATCCTGAGCTACTTCAAGACTGCGAGGAGAAACATTTTTCTCCCATCACGAGCGTACAAGTTTGGATCGGTATGAAGGCTTTCCTTGGAGGACGCATGAAAGCAGTGTTTAGACTTCGAGATACTATTCGCGGCCAGGGATACGATGTCTTATCCGGTGCTGAAACTCCTTATATCGACCTTCAACAACAAACCGACTATCAATTTATCATTCCGAAGGCGAGGATTTACTTTGCTGTTCCACCTGCCATGGTTCCTCCAACCACATTCGCTCTACCGGGACCCAGTGCGTTACCACCTCCACCAATGCCTGTCGTTCTGACCGACGACTTCGTTCTTCCAATCGAATGTTTTAGAGATGCGTTGTTTCGAAATTGGAGTTAGAATGTTGTTTTCTATGAATGGAGATTGGAATATTGCTTTTTCAAGAATCGAGATTAGAATTCCAATGACCTCAACTCCCGAATCCCCTGTCAAACAACTCTAAGACTATATACATTAACTGCAATGTAAGGCGAAATCAATACGTCATCCCGGGATTATTTATCCGAACCAGTGGGACCTTGGAATGTGGCGGCACTGCAGTTCGGGACAAACGTGATGCTCCTCTGACAACATAATGCAGTCTCCTGGGGACCGGAAGGATTTGTATTCTCTGCTAGGAGTTGCTAAGACTGCCTCCAGTGAAGACATTCGAAAAGCCTACCGAGCCAAAGGTACTACTCCCGTCAAACTGAATACTTGCTGATTACTCCCCTAGCTTTGAAATGGCATCCTGATAAAGTGCAAGAGAGTCAGCGAGAGAAGGCCGAGGAAGTATTCAAGGATATAAAACAAGCCTATGAGATTTTGAGCGATGGTACGTACCTGTGTTTGTGAAGTTGTTAACCGGGTTGTAGCTGAGAGACGACAGATGTATGATCGCTATGGTATACCCCCCGTGAACGAGTCTCTGATACTTAATTGTAGGCGCAGCGTACTTGGAACCCGATTTCGAGCCTGGGATGTTTGCACCTCAGGCCCCTTTCGGACAACCTGGGCAGCCGTATCAAGTCCCCATATTCCAATACCCGCAACCAATCCCCAAACCATTCAGACCGCAATTCATGCATCGAGCTTCCGCGTCGTCATATAGTTCAGCGTACTCTTCTGAGCGTTCGGCGCCGCCTACTCCAGCGACTGTGAACACCCCTGCATCCTTTTATCCCTACTATCAATCGCAAACACCTCAATATTCCTACGCCGCTCAACCTCCGACTCCAGGGCCTTCTTACCCTTCGACACCCATCTCGGGGTACTCAACGGGATATACGACTCCGATGCAAGGTGTCGCTCCACAGCCGACTCCTGCGCCGGCATCAGCACCCTCCCAAGGCCATGCGCCGCCACCACAGTTCAGACCGCCCCCGTACCCTCCTGCACAACCGATGTATTACGCGTCGCCTCCTACTTCGCCGCCGTTACGGTATATGACTCCAGTGCCGTTCCCTCCGGGGGGAGAGCCTTTTCCGCAAGGCGCGGACTATTTCTCAAGAGGTCCTCCGCCGCCGCCGGTATGGGGCGCACAACCGCCTCCCGCTCCGATGAGTTCAACCTACAAGAACCCTCCTTCTGCCCCTGTGAGCAGATCTCCTTCGTACTCCGACATTCGACCTACTCCGCAACGTGCATGGACTGAGCAGGGTCCTGGAATCAATCGTGATCCGCAAGCTGTGCCACGGCCGAAGAGAAAAGGCTGGTTTGGGTTTTAGGAAGCGTCGCCAAAGAGTATGCATATTGAAAGCTTTTCAGGGTATTTTTTTAGCATCGCATATCATCTCTTAAGAAGCTATTGTTAGGCCCTAAAAGGGAAGTCAGTTATCAAAAGTTGTATCCCATAATGAATGTTGTTGTTGGATTTGCTTGAGGTCCGAATCATTTTCATAGCCCTCCTGATATGATGTAACCAAAAGCACCGTATACGAGGTGCCTGATCCTTCGCCCATCGCTTTTGGTCATCGGTAAGAATTTTTCTGCCTCTGGATGGGATCAGACTTGGCAAACAATCCAAGGTCGAAAATTTCCCCGCAATTTGCCCGTTGGGTTGAAAGCTGTTATTTTTATTTTTTGGCCAAGGATTGCACTGCCACCTTGGGCGCAGCGGCCATGACATAACGCCCCCCTACTTAAGTAAATCCCGTCGCCAACAACTCGCTCGTGGAGCCCGGCAAATTTCGCATTTTCTTGCCAAGCCAAGAATCGCTTTGCGTTGTCACTTATTCCTGTTTCGTCCTTTCCACGATATCTGCTGTGAGAAGTTACCGTGTGTGTCGTTGAAGTTGGCAGTGTGAAGAAGGACGAACATCAACGAAAACACGATGTCCTCGGACGATGAAATGTATCGAGGCCCGTCCCTGAATTATCCTCCGCAGCCATCGACTGGAGGACTGGGCACTGAGTCGCCCAATCTCGACAACCCGGATGACGTGGAGCGCAGAGGATCGTTGAATGGGAATAATTATCACGAAAATACAACGGCTAACGATGTCGCTAACTCGGATGAGCGAGTGAGACAAGTTCTGTATTCTGATGTTCGCTCTGTGCCTATTGTGAGGCTGATGCGCGTAGATTGGTCTAAGTGTGCTCTTAAATCGACTGAAGCAGGATGTAGCCACTTGCAAGGTATTTTGTTTGAGTAAACCTCCTGACGAAAGGAACTTGCTACCGTTATGAAGAAACGTGCTCTGCTGGAGGACGAGCATGGGAAATGTATGCCCTTGCGTCCACTAAACTTACAATAGCCCTCCAGAAGCTCACCAAAGTGACCCAAGAGACTCTCAAACGTACAGATCTAAAGCAACAGTATCTCCCATTCTGTTTTCATTAACAAGGGGTTTCTATCGTCATTTATTCCAGGCGACACGTTCATGGGATGATTCCACTTCCGCAAGTCTACAATTCGCCGCGCAAATCCACCTGATGGTCGAGGAAATCACAGAGTTATCCAAAACAAGTGACAGAAAGCGCAAAGCCTTGAAACACGAAGCACTGCGCGACGAAACCAATGTGACTGCCGCTGAGGGTGTAGCCGAGAAAGCTCGCCTGAAGCACGAGGGATTGGTTCAGGATCTTGAAAGAGCGATTAGCGCTTCTCGAGGAGAGAGTTTTCCATCCACTAAAGGGCGGTTTGGAATGGCCAAGAAGAGCGGTGCACAGGTCCGTTTCGAAGTTCTGTCTTGAAGAACGTTGCTGAAACTTGTCTAGTTGATCAAGCATGAAGAAGATTTACGAGTGAAAGTGTTGGAGGCGGATCGGGATATGCAGAATAAACAACAAATGGCTGCGGATTTACGAAGAGAACTCACGAATTCTCTTCGGCCGCGCAATGTCAAGGTTTATTCGAGTCGAGTCGCTGCTGAATTTAGAATCTTGTTGATCTCGTTACTGAAACTGATTCTGCGCTGTCATTCCATCTACAGAAGTTCGCGGTCCTTACAGAAACATTAGCCGCTAACCAGGGAACTGCTGTACTTCCTATGACCACGGGACGACTTGGTAGCCCCCCTAGACTCCGTTACTTACTCTAGGATTCTCTGCATTGATCGGGCAAATAAACGATGGGAGGGATTTCCGAGATTATGTCTTGGAATTTAGCTCAAAAGTGCCGGCGAGCAACAAACGGTACAGTGGACCAGCGATCCAAAGTTCGCAGAATGAAATCCCAAGTATTCCGGTAAAACCATCAACTTTCATCATTAATATTAGAGTACATATGGAAGATCAGGGCCACCCCAACTGCCACAAGTAGACGCTCATGTTAATCGCGGCGAATTCGTACAAGAAGTTCAGCGAGCTTCCAATGGGGCCTACTTGCCTTCTCTGAACTTGCAACAACAGTCTCAGCAACAGTATCAAGCCCCCGCCTCGTATTCTGCTTCAAATCAATCTCCGCCGCCTCCGCAAGCGTCAAATCCACAAACAACATATATACCTTCATCAAATCAATCTTCACCCATGCCGACTGTCAATCAGCCCATTGGAGATCACAGCTCAAATTTAAACCCATCATACCAACCCCCATCATACCAACCCTCTTCGTCCATCCAACAAACTCCAGCTTCCGCGTTCATTCCCCCACCATCGTTTTCAGCTCCCACTCCACCTCCAGAGAAAAACATTTCTTCTCCTCAATTGGCCCCACCTGCGAACATCCAACCAATACAGTCAGTTCCTACTTCAGGACCTCCTCGCCAAGCGGGTTATTCACCAAAACCAACAACCCCTCAAGGCCATACATTTGGATTCCCAATTGACGAAGTCATCTCTCGAGAAAATGCATCATTACCGCTCATCGTCGCTCAATGTATCATTGCAGTCGACCAATTCGGTTTAGCTACGGAAGGAATCTATCGAGTTTCCGGAAGTGTTTCTACACTCGCAAAGCTAAAACAATTGTTTGATTTTGAACCAGATCATGTCGATTTCCGGACACCGGCTGGGTTTTTCGGTGATATTCATGCTGTGGCTGGTATTCTCAAACAGTATCTGAGGGAGCTACCTGATCCTCTGCTCACGAAAGCATATTATAGCGACTTTATTCGCGTTGCACGTACATCCCCATTAGGGACGATACTAATAGCAGCGATCGAGCCTGATTTTCATCGACGGGATGCAATACATTCACTGGTTAATGACTTGCCTGATGCAAATTACTCTTGTCTGCGTACACTGGCTCTGCACCTCCACAAGTACATCTTTCTTAGAACTTATCTGACGAAAGAATATCTCAGCACGCCGATCAAAATAAAATGACGGTCCAGAACCTCGCGAATATATTCGGGCCCACGCTTCTAGGCTCTGAAAGCACGGGCATTGAAGATGCAAGAGCTCAGATTCGTGTGGCTGAGACAATCATCACTTATGCAACAGATATGTTTGAAATGGGTAATACATCCTAAGATTCCCGCTAACCTGGTAGAAGACGATTAGGAACGGGTTTTATTTGAGACATATTCGGCGTTGTAGTGAATAGGTGGGCGAGTAATTGGATATCTATGTAATAACCCGACCTTTAGGAGAATATATGTTGTAGGAAGCAAATGGATTAGTCTAATGATGACTCCAAGACTTTAGCCGATTGCGATTGAAAATGTAAAGTGTGATGTCGCTGGAGATCAGAATCTGAAGCCACAACCAAAATGTTAAACCCCCTAGTTCATTGCGTAGTAATATCCCTACAACAGTGTAACAGTGTCATGTCCTTTATACAATCATTAGTCCCGACCGTCTAACTTATTCCCACCCGAATTGCCTCCGGTTCCCATAGGCTATGCTCTCTTGGCCGTTCCCTTGCATCAAACAATCCCAGAGAAAACGGTCCATCATTCTCACTCACTTGCAATGTAGCCGACTCGATATTGTCCCAGACCTTAGCCGGAATCTCAGTTGGTACAGAATGCGATGGTTTGACCATGACGAGATTATCGAAGAATGCGTTTTGTCGTTTATATGGCAGGAACGTCTCTAACAGTGGTGACCGCAGGGACTCGAAATGCGAGATTATCCTTGCGACGGTACTGGGGTTTGCTTGTAATTCTTGCATTAGCTAGGTGTGCAACGAGGAATGATACCATCGTAAAAGCAGAGGATGATGTCGTAAATGTAGCTGGCCAGTAGCTTTTCTTTAGATACACGCGGATGCTAATATTAGTTGTATTAAGTTGAGAGACGCACTTCAAGTAATGCGACGAGGGTAACTATCCATGCTTCCAAATCAATACTCTCCGAAACTCCCATACTCGTCCACCGCAAAACCAGTATTCGCAAACATAATATAAAACTGAGGTTAGTCAGGACCCACCCCGGATCATACCAATAAGTCAATTCCTTCTGAGACGGAACTGGGGGCGGCGATGTGCCGAATACGAGTTCATTGAAATCTGACTCCTGAGCGGGTTGTTCCTCCAGATCCAGTAAAGTTCCTATGCATTTCACTTTCTCCAGTAACACTTTCCCCATCGTTCGCGAGTCCATTGTTCCGTTGGGTTCGGAAAGATCACTTGATGTCGTTGCTTCCAGTAATTTGAACGCCGATGCAACCTTTTCGCAACTCCAGATCTCGGCATGTTGGCCATTGGATAAAGATCCCCCAGGAACTGGAGCAGCTTCCATGAACGACTTTTCCAGATGATCCCGCAACTACAATTAGTCTTTTGTACCGCCGAGATAAACCATTTGTTTCGATTCTGCGTTCAGACTTTTGACTAGATCGCCGGCTTTTCCTGTTTGTCCTTGATCGACCACACTTGCGATGATTCGTTCGACTAGTTGGCCCGAGCGCTCGCCAACAGCAATATTGGATAATCGCGAATATTCCAGTACGAGTCGTAGATTGATTCTGCAAAGATTCATAGAAAACTCGCTTGTGCTTTTGAATATCTGTTCAATACTCTCTCCAAAATCGGTCTCGATGTCACTGCTTGCTCCGAGAAGACTGCGGAATGCAGAAATGGTGAGAGTTAATGCTGGAGTATCGCCCATCGACACGATTGGTTCAATGACTTGAGTTACAAGGATATTTGGATGGTGAATTGCTGTTCGCAGCATCCAGGGACTCTGAGTTACAGAATCGACATGGTTACGGATATCTTCTGGTGCCTGTCCGGCGAGTGTCAAGAGAACACGGAACAAAATCGCAAGGTTTTGCAGACACGCTTCGTTCGATGAGATTCGATGTCGGATAGATCGTAGAGAGAGGAAATTCTGAATCAGCATTATCGATAAAAATAGGTTACCGCCAAAGAAAGGTTTAGTTTAGTTCCTGATTCGGCGCACAGAAGACCATACACATGAGAAAGAAGCTCCATCGACTGTGCTTCGGATAATTCCTACCATCAGGCAACCTTCAAAAGAGTCGAACCTTCCCGGACCCTGCATTACTGAGTAAGTGCACAATCATTTCAATCACATCCTCAATGTTGACCAACTCCACAGACACCAAATTCGCAATAACCCACCAAATTCCCTTGCCATCCTCACCCAACCCAGACTTGATACCCTCCAAAGCCCACTCCTTCGCCAGTTCTTCAACCTGCGCAATATCGCTCGACATCAATAAGTCAAGAAAAGATGATATTCCAGCAATATCGAAGGTCGCCTCCTTTGCGGTGGCAGTAAGAACACGTTGGAAGAGAGGGGCATCAAAGGCGCCACTTGGAGATAATAATCGAATAGCCTCTTCAGCGGTAGATATGTCGCGAATAGCGAGATTTTCGAGGCCGTGGTCAGACAAGGGAGATGCTGATGGCCCCGATGGATAAGACAAGGGTATGTAGACCGGTGACTGTGTGTACTCGTCGAGGAGTTGAGCAAGAAGAGGAGATGACGAGGCCAGATGTTTGTGAAGGTGAGAAAGCAGGTTAATCATGGACGAATTCGGTTTTGTGTCCCGAAAGACTTGCCGCCACTAACATTAATTTGGCTTCTCGGTAGGAAATACATTCGTTACCAGGGACTCTAGAATTGCAGGTAACAATCCCATGCCTTCTAATGGAGGATGCCAAGTGGCTACTGCGGTAATCAAAGTAGCCAACGTATCCTGTCGAGAATTATTCTTGATCCCAAGGCTCAAAATATCGTGTAACCGTCGAAACTCCTGTATAACAGAAAGAATACGGATTACAATACGCAGTTGACGAGGATACTCCTGCCCTTCCCATGCCTTTGCCTCCGCAAAGCGTGTGGCAATAGTCGTAGCAAGGACCGATTTTGCATTTCTCGTTAGGGAAGAAAGCCACTCTAATTCGACTGTATCGAAGTCGTTGATTCCAGGCTCTACATCCATCGACTCATTTGTGCTGAGCCAGCGGATTCCACTGACGGCCAGTGCGTCGATCATCTCATGTACGAGCTGTAACTCGTTGTCGGATGCTATTTGTGCTCGTTGGAGAATCATGTCGCGAGTATTATGGGCCGATTGAGGAGCATTGTGAATCGGCAATTCCACGAGTAAGCGTAGATAACCTTTTGCATCCTACTCATCAGTGTTAAGAACCGGAAGAAGCCATACCGAGTTCTGAGTCCACCCTCTTGCGATACAACGTCTCAGCAGCCAGGAATAAGAAATAACGCGCCGCTCAAGAAGATCCGTGAACAACAGGATCAACCGCTGCATCTCATCGCCAGCAGTTACCCGTGACTCAAAGTACCGAACTACGCCATCTTGCACAGCCAATTTCTCAGAGTACGGCCATTCCGCGAGAATACTCGACACAAGAAATATTCGCCTCCATCCCGGTCGGAAACGCGTGATCGCATAATCGCATAAAGTACGCAGGAGCAATTGCGGGTCCACCGTGATGGAATAAACTTGACTTGCGAGTAATGACGTCACGACAGGAACAGCAGTTTGATCTAGAAGTTTGACAACGCGGGCTTGAGGGGGTTCGAGATCAGGAAGAAATGGTCGCAATTCGGGATCGGATAGATTTGCATTGCGGAGTTGAAGAGCTTCGTAGATTGCTTTGAGGTTCTGTGGAGTGGAAGTTGGGAGACATTTCTGAAGGGTTTGAGATAAATTTGACCATCGTTTGGGTTGGATCAGGTAGTCTGGATATTTGAGCAGTATGACTTGGAGTTTCTCTGATATCGAGGTGACCACGGGAGCGAGGATGGGACTTTTGGATGACTTCAGAATCTAATGTTACGGGAGTTCAAAAGTTCCATACCATGTCGACTTTGTCGAGAAGGAGTTCTGTCAGCTTACGTCCGGTTGACCGGCGCGCAACGAGATCATCCCAGAAGATCCCAATCAAGATTACAATAATCGGGGAAACTTCGACGGTTGATTTCTCAGAATACGTGAGACACCATTTCAAGAAATTGGTTTGGTCGATGAGCTGTTCCACGTAAAGATTAGTGACAAGTCGAAGTCTTCATTAGTCCAAGTCTAATAGGATACAAACGTATAGGTCATTCGGGCTCGCCATCGCTGCTGTTCCTCAACCTTCTTTTCCTTCCCACATTCTTCGATGATCGTTTCCAAGAATGTCGCGACTTGTCCGGTCCATTCGATGACCCATTTGCTCTCTACGCTTTCTTGGGCACCACGCGTTAGGCCTTTTCGTTTGACCGCTCTCAGTTCGTTAACGCTGATCACTCGGATGAACCATATCGCGCGGTTGACAGGAACATTCTTACTGCAGACCTGTTCGAGAAGTGTACGCCCCCGGATACCATGTGGTACGCCTCGTGCTAGTCGTCGTAGAGATTGCGAGGGATTGGCCAGATCACGAAGGTACTGTTCCCGCTTTTGATCGGTGAGGGTGACGCGAGGTGGGACTCTGAAGGTCGTGGGGGTCTTGATCAAGCCGTCCTTATGTCGTTGTTGTAATACAGCGAGTATGAAGTGGGAAAAATTCTGGAGGGCAGACTTCTCAAGCACAGACTGTCCGATCGTATCTTGCGCATACTGACCGGCCGATTCATTCTACGTGTAAGCAGGGAGGGAAGATCGGGGATACCGTGATGACGGGTTTGTTCTCGAATCCATCGGTGATGGCTTTCTCGGTGAGCTTATACTCGTCTTCTGTTCCTTTGGATGGATAAAAGTCGGGATACCCTAAGATGGTCAGTCCCTGGTGATCGAGATAGGGGTACCTGCGGAAGGATCCCGAGAGTATGGTAGCAAATCCCACGGAGGTTTCAATTCGACGTCTTCTCGTTCCTTCCGCTCCTTGTCACGTCCGACCTGGCCAAGTTTGATGGCAGATCCTAGAGATTCGGAGCTGCCAGCTTGAAGAGCGCTGGCCGTTCGCTTTCCATTGCCGGCATGAGCGCTGGTGGACAGTATGCGCCCGGACGCTGCTAGGATCAGCATGGGGTCGGGAAGCGAGGCGCTGGGGAGTCTTGACCTTGTCTTGCCAGCATGGGCTGCATGGTGGCCTTGTGCCTGGCGAGAGTGTTTTGCTGAGGGTCTGTGTGCGGAGATGCAGGTGCTGGAGATGTCTGTGGCTACGCTGCCTCAGACGCGGCACATTGCGTACCTTGGCGGCACAGGGCAGAATCTAAATTGGACAGCGATGGGGGATTGCGTGGAGACGTGCGAGGCGAGACAGTGCGTTCCGATTGCTGCAATGCGATACTGCGCTGGACTCTGGCTGGCGTGTCTGGACTGTTGTTCTCGAATGTCCCGGTTGATATTGTGATATGTATATGCAGCTGTGAGGCGCCGTTATTTAATTTACAGGCTTCGGCGCCTGAGCCTCTTTCTGTCTGTGCAAAGGCCTGAAGAGGGCGAGCGAGTGCACGTTTTTCCCACTAATAATCCATCAAACCACACATCCGTTCCCTCCTGCAGCCGGAACCGAAATGAACACCCTCATTGGCCCACAAGCAGGCTGCTCCCCGCGCCCTATTCGATTGGCTGAGATATCCCCTGCCAGAGGTGGGCCCAATCCAAACTTTCCCCGTTTGCCGACAACACCACTCGTCGCCGATGGCCCCGTCGAGTCGAAAGATCCTCATCGTCGGTCGACCAAAGTCTGGGAAACTGTCCCTCGTAAAGGCGTTGACTTCATCTCTTCCAAATGGTCTAACTCACGAAACTACACCTCACGCTGGCCTCAGTCATACAGTCACCTTGACGACACGGTATTATTCCACGGACGCAGGGATATGGATCGATGAGATACCGGAAGATGCAGAGACTTGGTTGGATGAGTATCTTTCGGACGAAGCGACTCCTGTATTACATAGCCTAGCGGTGGTTATTTTCACCGTTGATCTGGCATTATCAAGGGGAGCGGAAGAATTGTCTATGATCAAGAAACTCAATGAATGGGGGGAAGAGATAGAGTGGGATGGGACATGCATTATCGCGGGGAAACAATCTCAAGAGCAGTCTATTCCAGATATCACATCATTCTGCGACGACCACGGGATAGAATACATTGACCTGAACCAATCCGGTCTGAATGACTATGGAGGTAAGGCTTCCCACTCAACCTTTCCCAATTTTAACAATAGAAAAACTCGGCCTCCCAAGAGTTCTAGAAATCCTACATACATGCGACTGGACATCTCCGACCCTCGAAACCGACTCACTAGGATCTTTCCAAGATCCTGAACTAGACTTCGAACTCAATGCCTTTGACGACAATGAGCAGAACGACGAAAACGGGTCAGAGAAAGATGTTGACTACATGGAGCGAATGATGGCCATGTTATTACATGCGCGAGGTAACCTTTCATGCCCTCTTTCTGTCGACGCGTGGGTTAATGGTAGACATGAGGCAGGAGATGGGATTAGAGGATCGGAAACGACTGGCACGGCGGATATAATCAACGGGAGATGTCGGCAGTCGGCGATTCACCCGCGAAGGTCCATTAGTATGACATTGCGTGCTGTACAATAGTCAAGCGCTTATGCGGAAACATGTTGCCAACTCATGAAACCGTGAGAGAATACACAGCGTGGGTACGCGTTACGGGCAACATGAAGTTGCGCGATTTTTTATAACAGAGATGGAACCACAGCAATGGAGTTTCAGGTATTCGGTATGCAAAGTGAAAAGAAGATCGGATCCGCACACTTACATCCTGCTTTACTCGCTACCTCCCATTTGCTTTGCCAGAACGATCAATCATATACCAGGTTCATCGGAGAATAGTACCCTCAGATGGAACGACTCTTCTTAATTAGCAAAGCACATAAACTACGCTGTTGAACATCCAAGGAACCAAAACCTACCTTCAATCGCAATTGCCGCAGTGACGGAGCTTATTCCAAACCCAGACGGTCTAACCTTTCGACAGTTGGTTACGATTGAGGAAACTGTTCATTCCGCAATTCCAGCTTGGATTAAAGTTAACGACGTGCAGATCCTTAAACGAGACTTTCCATCCATGCCGGCAACCCAATCCGACAGCATGGACTTTGTTTTGCTAAGGTAATTGCGCTTAAGCCCCCTGCAAGTCCAATTCTAATACCCCCTTCATATCTTGCACCTGCGTCCACCGTCCCAACCACCCAACCTCCCGCCTTAACCTACATCCGCATCCTCAAAACCAAATCTCTTGCATCCAACAATCCCTTTTTTGCCTGAGCAACAATGGAATCCCATCAACCTACAGAGGACCCCACCATGCAACAATCCATGCCCCTGAATGGCAGCACTGCAAATCCGCAAGACGTCGAACGCGTCAAAGGAAAATGGGGCGAAGAACTCAACACCGCATTCCAATACGAGAAATACACTGGCCCAACCTCGACGGGCGGAGGGGCTCAATGGGCCGCTACAGCCCCCCGGTACGAATGGTCTGATGAGTTGGATGCGGAGGATAGTATTGCCCCTCGCGATGAGAAATTGGAGAAAGATCTTTTTGGAGATGATGGGGAGGCGAACATGGGGATCAATTTTGATAAGTATGTTTCCATCTGATTCTTCATCTCATGATTCCTTTGCTTGTATTTATACCCTATTTATACCCCACTCGTCTTTGGACGGTTGGAGAGGGGTTGTTGGCTTGGATGGGGACTGATGGTAGGTACGAGGAGATCCATGTGACATACAAATCTACGGAAAAGATTGTTCCTGTCATGAAAGTGACTAACCTCTCCCCCGAT
>Ga0302325_10006290_pt1 | contig 26732 bp, 30 predicted proteins | sample Palsa_T0_2_FD_201948 | JGI IMG/M metagenome (GOLD analysis project Ga0302325, IMG submission 201948) | Peat permafrost microbial communities from Stordalen Mire near Abisko, Sweden - Palsa_T0_2 | ecosystem: Environmental > Terrestrial > Soil > Palsa > Peat permafrost | place: Sweden: Abisko... | reverse complement strand
CACCACGGTGGGCAACAGCCTGCGGCGGATTTTGCTTTCCTCCCTGGAAGGCGCGGCCGTCACCCACATTCGCCTCAAGGGCGCGGAGCACGAATTCTCCAGCCTGCCGGGCGTGCTCGAGGACGTGACCGACATCATCCTCAACATCAAGAGCCTCGTCGTGAAGCTCGACGGCGACGACGACAAGGAAATGAAGCTGGTCTCGAGCAAGGCCGGCCCCATCACGGCCGGCATGATCGAGGCCGATCCGTCGATCACCATCGTCAACAAGGACCACGTGATCGCGACGCTCACGGAAGACGAGACGTTCGACATGACGCTCACGGTTTCCAAGGGCCGCGGATATGTGACCGCTTCGGAAAACATCGCCGACACCGAGGAGCAGGAAATCGGCCTGATCGCGGTGGACAGCATCTATTCGCCGGTGACGCGCGTGCGCTACAGCACGGAAGATGCCCGCGTCGGTCAAAAAACCGACTACGACCGGCTTATTTTGGAAATCTGGACCAACGGCACGCTGACGCCGGAGATGGCGCTGGTCGAAGCCAGCAAGATTCTCCGCAAGCATCTCAATCCGTTCGTGCAGTATTTCGAGCTGGGCAGCGAGACGGCCAATGACGATGCGGTCTCCGCGCTGCGCGACGCCAACAAGGCGATGGTCGATCCCGATCTGCAGCAGAAGCTGAACATGACGATTCAGGAACTGGACCTTTCGGTTCGGGCCAACAATTGCCTGGAATCGGCGAAGATTTCCACGGTTCGCGATCTGGTCCGCAAGACTGATGGCGATCTGCTGAAAGTCCGCAGCTTCGGCAAAACCAGCCTCCGCGAAGTGAAGCGCAAGCTGGCCGACCTGGGCCTCAGCCTTGGCATGGACCTCGATGCGGTTCCGCAAAACGCCGCGACAATGGACGATGATGAGGACCTCGAGGATGAAGTGGAAGACGAGGGCACGGATCAGCCGCAGGCCAGCAGCGCCGCGACGGATACGTCGACGTCGGAATGAGTGCAAGCGGCAAGTGCAAGTTGGTACGTGAAGGACGGATCACATGAGCAGTCATCGATTATTCGGGCGGCAGCTTAGCCGCGATTCGGAGCATCGGACGTCGATGCGCCGCAACCTCGTGCAGAGCCTTTTCGAGCATGGAAAAGTGCGCACCACGATGCCCAAGGCGCGCGAGGTCAAGGCGATGGCCGAGAAGATCATCACCCTGGCGCGCCGCAACACGCTGGTGGCCCGGCGGCGCGTGATCGCGCTGCTGCGCGACCGGCGGCTCACCGATGAAGATCAGGAATTCACCGGCGAGACGGTCGTGCAGAAGCTCTTCAACGAAATCGCGCCCAAGTTCAACGACCGTCCCGGCGGTTACACGCGCATCATCAAGCTGAGCGATTTCCGCATCGGCGACGGGGGCAGCCTGGTGCTGCTGCAGCTTCTGACGGAAGAGAATATTCCGCGGGGGACGATCCGGCGTAGCGCGGGGCTGAGGCGAAAGCGGAATGAGCGCCGGCGGCAGTTCGCGTCGCGCGTGCTGAAGAAATCGAAGTCTGAGCCCGCCGCGGCTGCGGGGGAAGAGCAGACGGCTGTGGCGCCGAAGGAATGAAGCGCGGTGCTGCGCACCGCCGCTAAATTTTGGCGAGGGGGCCCAGTCTTATTTTGCGGCAGTGCGAAGCACCGCGCTTTTGCGCCCCAAACTCCACATTCCGTGCATATCGATCCAATACATTGACACAAATTGCGCCGATCCTCTACAATCGCGCCACCGCAAGTCTGGTGGGACAGCGGGAAAAGGGAACCCGGCGCAAATCTATTATGCTGGATCGCATTTCTGACGACGTTGTGGTGCTGATATACCTGTCGGTGCTGGGGGTTGTCGCACTCTACGGATTCCATCGATACGTCCTTGTCTACCTGTACATGAAGCATCGGCACGATCACTATCAGCCGAAGTCTCAGTACAACGAGTTGCCTCGAATTACGGTGCAGTTGCCGATGTACAATGAGCGCGAGGTCGCCGAGCGGATCATCGACGCCACATGCCGGATAGACTACCCGCTGGAAAAGCTGGAGATTCAGGTGCTTGACGACAGCACGGATGATTCCGGCCGGATCGCGCGCGAGGCGTGCGAGAGATGGGTCGCCAAGGGATATCCCGTCAAATACATCCACCGCGAAAATCGCAAGGGTTACAAGGCGGGCGCGCTGGCCGAGGGATTGCTCAAGGCCTCCGGCGAGTTGATCGCGATTTTCGACGCTGATTTTGTGCCGCCGCGCGACATGCTTTACAACGTCGTCGATTATTTCACCGATGACAAGGTCGGGATGGTGCAGGTGAGGTGGGACCACCTCAACCGCGATGCGTCGCTTCTGACGCAAAGCCAGGCGATTTTCCTCGACGGGCATTTTGTGATCGAGCATACGGCCCGCAACCGCAGCGGACGATTCATGCATTTCAACGGCACCGCGGGGGTCTGGCGGCGAAAAACCATCGAAGATGCCGGCGGGTGGGAACACGACACTCTCACCGAAGACCTCGATCTCAGTTACCGCGCCCAGATGAAGGGTTGGCAATTCGTTTATCTTCCGCAGTTCTGCGCCCCGGCCGAGTTGCCGCCGGAAATGATCGGCTTCAAGATGCAGGCGCATCGGTGGACCAAGGGGAGTGTCCAGACGGCGATCAAGCTGCTGCCGCGCGTTTTGCGGTCCAGGCATCTCCCGCTTCGCGTCAAGACCGAAGCGTTTTTTCATTTGACCAATACAATCGTTTACGTGCTGATGGTGGTGCTCACCATCCTGATGTACCCGGCGTTTCTCAGCTTTTACAGCCCGCTCCGTTTGCTTCCGCACATGTGGGACCAGTCGCTGTTCAGCATCAGCCTGTTCGTTCTGGCGACCTGCTCGGCCAGCACATTTTTCATCGTGGGGCAGCGCGAATTGCTTGGGCGCGTCGCGGGGTGGAAAACGCTGCTGTATATGCCGCTGCTGATGGCCCTGGGCGTAGGGGTGAGCCTGAATAACTGCATGGCGGTGCTGGAGGCGATCTGGAGCGCGATCCGGCGCAAGCCCAGCGAATTTATCCGCACGCCCAAGTACGGCGTGACCGGCCTCGCCAAGGCGGAATGGCAAAGCGCCAGCGTCTGGACGCTGCGAAAGCTCAGCCTGCCGATTGTCGAGATTGCGTTTGGATGTTACATGTCCTGCTGGGTTTTCATCAGCATGTATTATTCGTTTTGCCTCCAGGCGGTGCCGTTTCTGCTGATTTTCGCCGGGGGATATTTCTACGTCGGGTTCAACAGCCTCAATGCGCTGCACCATATGGCGCGCGAAGCCCGCGACGCCGAGGCGGCGGTCGTGGAAGCTGTTGAACCGGTTTCCACCTAAATCCTCCGACTCTTCGGCTTTGACGTTGCAAGAAATCTCTGCAGTAGCTTTGTCAGCGACACGACCTGCTGAATTTCGCACTCCCAAACAACGAGTACGGTCCAGCCAGCGGAATTAAGTTTTCGGATTGTGCTACACCCCCTTCGGCGATTGCGGTCAATCTTCGCCACCCAATAGTCCCGGCGTGTTTGCGGTATGCGGCAGCCGCCACAGTCATGGCCATGCCAGAAGCATCCATGGACTTCGATGATCTTGTGCAGGCGGGGCAGCACGATATCGGGTGAGCCGGGAAGAGATTTCACATGAAGCCGAAATCGATAGCCGAGACGGTGAAGGAGACGACGCACCTTTAGCTCCGGCGTGGTATTCTTTGACTTCACCGCCGCCATAATCCGCGAACGCTGGGCTTTGGTGACGCTGTCAGCCATGCGCCATAGGATAACATCAGCCTACAAGCTCAACGCTTGCCGCGGGGAGGTACTGCCGTCCCATGCGTGCCACTAGATAGTTCAGTTTGGCCATCACATCACGAAGCGGGTCGATAAGCCCACTAGATGATCGCCATCGTGTTTCCGTCAGATTCTGTCCAATGAACTCGCAGATCCCAAAACAACGGATCAAGCTTGGATATCTGCCGGGCGCTCTCGCGAGGTAGTCCTGCCACGCTTTGATCTTCTCGCTCCGAACTATGAGCCAGCATTCATCGGTTCCGCTTTGCGTTATCTTGTTTGCTTTTATGCGGTGTGATTCATCCGGTCCTCTCACCATCGTTACCTCGATTGCCACATTCTCAATCCGATAATCGCCAAGGGCCGTCGGATCATCTCCTCCGTTCTCCCACTTGTGCTGCGCCGCCACCTCGGCGGCGCGCGGCCCGCCAAGACAGACCTCCAACTTGCTTCCAACAAGCAGCTCGGCTATGGCGGAGACAATTCCACGTGCTTCGGCTTGCTTTAAGACCTCTTCAATTACAGATGCAGCCGACTTGCCTGATGGCGTGATCCTCATTGGACCTAAAGAAAGACCGAGCATTGACCGAAAAGGCTCAGATATCAAATGGAGCAATTCAATCTTCAGGGACGGATCGGCAGAATCAAATCTCCGCGAATTGAGATAGTCAATTAATCGCGGAATGACGGTCCGTACCTGTGGGGTCTTCCGGCCGCTGAGGTCACCAGAAACATTCTCCGTTGGGAGGCCAAATCTGGCAACGTGCTTGGGCACGCGCCTTCCTTGCCCCACAATCCCGTTTCCCCTCACCTCTCTTTGCTGCACAGTCGCGAGTGGTGAAGAACCTTCCGGCTTTTCTATGTCCTCTTCGACTGCTTCAAGGAACGCGAGCACGCTGCAGATTACGCTCTTCGTGGGCCTGATGTTATCAAGTATTGCCAAAACAATGGGATGCTCAGCGCTCGATTCCATCGACAGGAGTCCGCATCAAAATAACAGCGTTGGCGCTCTCATTGTCGCCATCACAGGATTTAGGTAGTTCTTGACGATCCACTCAATTGCGGGGACGCAGACTGCGTCTCCGAATCCGAACAATGCTTGATTCAGGGAAACCCGAATCTTATAGCTGTCCGGAACGCCTTGAAGTCGCGCGCATTCGCGAGCAGTAAGCAATCGCACCTGATATTTCCCTTTACCCGCTTTGAATAAGATTTGCCGTCCACTCCCCCCGCGTGGCGTTCGCAGGCATCCGGCGATGCCATCAGTTCGAAGCTCGGCCATGCTCTTGCCGTGGCGCACTCTCCGAAAGGCCGTGCCATATTGGTACGACTTCTGACCCATCATCAATCGTGCCGCCATTAGGTGTCGTTCGCTAAGTTGGTTGAAGAAATACGCCGCCCGTTCCGCATCCCACCAATGCGAGTCGTTCTCTGGCAGATCTTCGAGTATGTCCTCGAGCCGTGTCTGAGGCTTGGGCAGCTTCGGCAAATCGCGAATGTCCCACTGGATGTTCTGGTGTAGATTGATGAATTCGAACAGCGCCTCCGGCCGGGCGTCCGTCTCCATCGCAAATGGCGTTCGATTTGTTCCTCGATCCTGCTTTGCGACAACAAATAAGCGCGCGCGACTCTGCGGCACCCAGTGAACGGCGTTCAGGATGAACGCATCAACCAGATATCCCAACCTGTTAAGTGCCAACAGCGCTTCTTCGAAATCTTTTCCGCAATGTGACTGAAGGAATCCCACCACGTTTTCGAGCATGACCAGCGGAGGACGACGCCCGCCCATTTCTTTAAGAATTTCAATCAATCCCCAAAAGGCTGACGATTCTTTCCCATTCAAGCCCGCCCAGGCGCCGGCTATGGATAAATCATTGCACGGGAAGGACGCTGTGAAGATGTCGCAATCCGGCAACTCGTTGGGGATAATTTTATGGATATCACCCAAGTTGAAATGGTCGGCAGCGAAGTTCTCCTTATACATCTCGTGCTTGGCTGGATCGATGTCGTTGGCGAAGGCGACTGTCCATCCGTGCCGCTCCAGCGCGAGCCGCACCAGTCCAATGCCCGCAAAAAATTCGGCGGCGGTGAATTGCCGGGGCGTAATCGCGCGTCGGACGTTTGGCTGAGAATTCGCAGTCAGCATCCTTGATCAATCTCCCAATAGAATGGATCATACCAGCGAACGGCACATACGCGAAGTTGGTCGATAACCTCATCATGCTGCTTGAACTTCCACACACCGCTGGCTGCCTGGCATGCGGGCCCGCCAACGCCCGGGGGCTGCGCCTCCGCCTTTTCGTCGATCCCGAAACCGGAATCGTGCAGACGCAGTTCACCACGGCCATCGAGCACATTGGTTTTGAGGGCGTCACCCACGGTGGAGTGATCGCAACGGTATTGGACGAAGTGATGGTGTGGGCCGCGACCTGGGGCATCAAGCGTTTTTGCCTCTGCGGGGAAATGAGCGTTCGCTTCCGCCGGCGGGCGGAGGTCGATCGCGCGCTGACGTTCACCGCCCGGGTGGAGTCGGTGCGGTCGAAGCTGATCGCCACGACCGGTGATGTCGCCGATGATTCCGGCCGAATCCTGGCCACCGCAACCGGCAAATATGTTCCGCTGCCGCAGGAGGCGAATCACCAGTATCTGCAGACACTTCTGGACGATCCGGGCACGCGCGAGGCGGCAAGCCTGCTGCGCGCCGGTTAATTCTCCACAATCGGCTTCCCTTGCCGCTGATGCCGTTTTCAAAATAATTGATCGGTAATGTCAAAACTCTACCTGATCCTGGGCGAGATTCTGTTCATCGGCGTTCTCTGCATTGCGGCGGTGGTGCTGTTTCGCCAGCATCCGGCCATCGCGGGAGCGGTGCGCGCGGAGATCAAGCTGCCCGATTCCAGCGCGCAGGTTTATCTGCAGCGCGATTCATCCGGTAACAGCCAGTATTTTATCTGGCATCCCGGCGGCGAAGCGCAGAAAGTCAGCTTCGATCAGCTCACCGACCAGCTCTACACGGCAGGTAAAAGTAAAAACAGCGGCATGGCCTCGGTGCTGGGCTCAGGCTCAGCAACAGTCCTCCTGTGGCTGGGGCTGGGACTTTTCGGGCAGCTTCTATTCACAGGCAGAATGGTCGTGCAGTGGATCGCCAGCGAGCGGCAGGGGACGAGCGTCGTGCCGCCGATGTTCTGGTGGATGAGCCTCATCGGCTCGCTGCTGCTGCTGGCATATTTTTTCTGGCGGCGCGATCCGATCGGATTGCTCGGCCAGGCCTTCGGTTCGTTTATCTATTTGCGCAACATCATCTGGATTCTGGAGGGAAAGAAGCTGGACCGGGTTCCCGCGACGCAGGTGGCGGACCCGATGCCGGAAACGTGAACTTTTCCCCTGCGCGTTCTTCGCGCCTTCGCGCTGAAAAATTCTGATTTACCGCGAAGGCGCGAAGAACGCGAAAGAATGGAAATGCCAGGTGCGCGCTATGCGTTTTTATTTTCGTGCGGTTTGCGATGGAGGTGCGGCGGAAGATCGATCTTGAGAATTTGTTCATCGTGGGTGGGACGGGATTTGCCCAGGAACCTTTTGCGCTTGCGGGGCGGAAGGAGGTTGACGCCGTGGTCGCGCATCCAGGGGCGCACGCGGCGGCGCACGTGGGGAAGGAGGCTCAACAGTACATTGATTCCGCGAAGAAGGATCAACGTCACCGCCCATGCCACGGCGATGGAAACCGCGTAGACCACGCAGAAACGCCAGAAGCTCATTTGCCACGGGTGCACGACGGGCCAGCGGTGAAATTCCAGGAACCAGACCATTGCCGGGGGCAGGAGGAGGGAGATCGCCAGCCGCCACATCATCGCCTTGCGGCCGTAAATTTTGATGGGGATTCCCCGCAGCGCGCCGCTGGTGAGGCGGCGTTTTCCCGGCAGCGTGATCATTGCAAAGCCGATGAGAAACAGGGGCGTGCCGATGGGCACGGGGAAGAATCCACCCAGAACGAGGGCCGAAAGCATCAGCGCCCATCCCACCACATTTTTGATCACGACAGCAGTGTATTTGGCGACGAATATTCCAGCCTGGCGAGCCGGATCGGGAATGGGAACGGGAGGAATTGGGTTGGACATCACAATTCAGCCACGGAACACATCCGGGCCTACAGTGAGAAAGCCTGCGGCTCGTGCAAACGTTGGCGGAGCGTGTCCATCATCTCGCGGACTTCCTGGGCCATGCGCGTGTTTGGAAAATCGGTCATGATCTCCTCGCCAAGGCGGACAGCGTCGCCGATGCGGCCTTCCTTCACCGCCTGCGAGAAATGAATCCGCAGCGCCTCGCGCTTCTCCTTGAAGACGTTGCGGGCGATTTCCTGCATGGATTCTGCTTCGGCGGGGGTGAGATACAGATCGAGCTTCTTGAGGATTTCGATGCTGCCGTCGACGTCGTGGCGATTGATCGCATCCTGCCAACTGTCGCGAAGCTGCTGCTTGCGAAGCTGGCGGCGCGATTCGATTTCCTCGGGGAGGCGCTGGCACTGCGGATCGTCGGGGAAGCGCTCCATGATCTGCTGGGCTTCCTGGAGCGCGGTGCCCCACGCTTCGGCCTGGATATGGCGATCGACGGGCACGAGCATCTCCGAAAGCTGCCGGCGCTGGATTTCGCTGCGGCGATTGATGATCTCCTTTCGGAACGCATCGGCCTCCTGCTTGAAGCCGAACTGGGTTTCAATGTCATTGGCGAGCAGGTAAGCCATCTCCCAATTCTGGCGGCCGATTTCCTCGACGACGGCGCGGTGCAGGGCATCGTGATCCTTTTCGCGGAAGGCGATGGCCTTGGCCCGGTCGCTGAGAAGCTGTTGCTCGCTCATGAGGTTCATCAGGATGGAAATTCCCTCCAGGCGGTCGCTTAGGGTGGTCATGAATTCAGCCTGATGGTGCAGGCTGCTGCGGCGTGCGGCGGCAAGGTTCAGAGCAATAGGCAGCGTGATGAGAATGGCGATAAGCCCCAGATATCCCGCGGCCAGAAACGCGGCCCCGGTTGCCAGGGAAGCGGGCGGCGCATCGGAATGCCGGAGCAATACGACCCCCGCGCCCAGGGCAGCGACCACGGCCACGAGGGCGAGTCCAAATATCCAGGTAAAAGTCGGGATACGCCGCTGTTCCATGCGCGCCTCGCGGAAGGGGATGAGATGCCGGAACTTACGCCATCATAAGCGTATAGCGTGAGATAGGGACAAGTCAACATTGGTCAATTGGGCTTGTTCGATTGCAAGGCCGGCCAGCGATTATGAGAATCAATTGGGACGGTGGAATTGACCAAAAATGGGATTTCGTGTGAATAATGCAGTTTGCAACATCTCCGGGTTCGACCGTCAACAGGCCCACCAGGCCGGCGATAAAAATGACTTTCCATTTCTCCCGGCGGATTCGTCAACGTTCTGCAGCCAACATTTCCCGCGCCTCTGCCAATAACTGATCGTCGGTGAGATGATGCTCGTTCACGGCTTTCGAAGCGACAACTCTTTTCGCTATATCCGGGTAATTGCGATTCAATTCGGCGAGCAAATGTTCCATTGCGCTGCTGGCGCCCGTGCCGGCGCCGAATACCAGAATCTGATGGGCCCCGTGTAACGTGCCGGCGACGGCCTTGTAAAAACTCTTTTGCTCTGGTTTTCGCTGGCCGTTCGAATCGTCCTGGTTGTAGTGGAGATCTCGTCCAAAGCCGAACGGGTCATAGGGAGTAATCCGCTGCGGGACCGACCCGTGCAATTCCGTGCGGTATATCCGTGCCTCGCGATGATCGATCACGACGAGCAGATGCGTGCCAACCGCGGCGGGGGGCGGTACCTGAACGCCGGACCGCTCCAGGAAATGGCGGACCTGCATAAGTTCCTTCTTGTCGGCCAGGTCTTTGCCGCGAGGGCGGTGCAGCATGAGCGTTTGGCCATTCCGCGCGACTTTCAGGTTTCCTTTGTCGTCCTCGGTGGCGACCGCATCGATAATCGCGGAGAGCATTGACCACACTTCCCGCCACTGCAGGTTATGCGCCATCGGATGCTGAAAAATGCGATCGTAAATCTTCTTGTGGGGACCGGACAACTCTGATTCCATTTGGATTATCCTGTCTATTGATCGCGTTTATCTTCGATCATCTCATCGCTCATTAAATTCATTGGACCAAACATCTGATCACGATCCGTGAACCGGGCGTTCAAATCTTCGCTCCAGCCGACTGAGAGGACCTGGCCAAAACGTTCGCGCAGATTCAGTGCCAGGATCGCCTCCCAGGCGCATTCTGCCGATTCCATTTCAATGAACCCGACAGTGGCGCCGCAGCCGGTTTCAAGGTGCGGGGCAATCATTGCGCTTCGCACGGCGCCATGAAATTCGAACAAATGCTGTAGCGCGAGGCTGTCGATCGAAGCCGGCAAGTTATCGATTTTTATAAGACGCGCCATTACCTGTCCTGGTAATTGAACTTCTGCCCGCCAACCGACGCTTCATACATAAGGCCGGCCTGGTCCATTGTGAAGACGGCGACCTCATTGGCGAATTTGGCGTTTGCTCCAGCGCCGGATTTGATCGCGACGGCGGTTGCCTGCGCGTCAAAAGTGAAATTCCCCGCCTTGAATCTTGCTTCAGCTTCCGGCGTCTGGAATATCAGGATTTCACTATATTCCTGTCCTCCGAGCTGCAACCCCACCGATGCTTGTGTCATGTCGCAGTACCCGACCACGACGCCGTTCTGGTAAACATCACCTTTGCCATAGGCTCCGCCAATACCGGCTGCGCCCTTGCCGATATCGGGAAATACCGCATAACCGGCCGATCCCTGAATAATGCCCTGCAAGCTCGGATCACTTTGTTCGGCTTGACCCAGGGCGTCAGCCGATGTGCGGCGGAGGTCGGTTTTACCTGCCACCGTGGGAGGCGCTGTGTCACAGCAAGTCAACGCCAACAGGCCCGAAAGCCCGGTCGTAATAAGTGCCGCTTTCAAAATATGATCGATTGTCTTTTTCATGATTTTCCTTTTTGATTATGCCGGCGCCAGGTATGAAATCCTGACGCCGGCTTAGGTCCAGAGAGTAAATTGACTTTCGCATTAACCGACTAATTCGATGCGGTCGGTTGTTTCTGCACGTCAACCTGTACGCCGATCGGCACATGGACGGTCGTTACGCCGTTGGTGGTGTCGCCATTGCTGCTGACGTCCGTTCGATCGGGCTGCGCGGAGCGCGAGAAGTATATGGAATGATCGTGGCTGGGATTAACGATTCCTTCGGGGGCGGTAGTGCCGTCAATTCGGACGGCATCCAGCGCGGGGTCGAATCTCATCACCTGGTCCCGTCTTATATCGGTGGAATAGACGACCCGGTCATCCGTGTCGTCGCGCAGATACGCCTTGCCGTCGTGCGGCGCGGCGAACGCGACGACCTTGTCACCGCTGGAAACTTGCATCGCGTCCGATGGAACATCGGGCCGAGTTTCCACGGCGCAACCGCCAAGGGTCGACAAAAGAGAACCAACACTTAGAACGCCAATTGCAAAACACGTTGCTTTCATAGAATGTCCTTAAAAAAAGCTCTTGCGATAAAAATACTGCTGCTCCGGCATAACGTCCGGAAAGTCCATGCGACTGATCGGCCCTCGGCCTCAAGCCGGTGAATCCGATCCGTTTCCGTTCCATGTCTCCGGCGACAACGGCCGGGCGAGCAAAAATACCTGTACCATGGTGCCCGTCGTGAACACCTGCACGACCATGCCGGTCGTCGGCTTCACTTCCGTGATGGCTTCACGCACTTCCACACCGGTGATCCGTTTAATCTCCCGTCGGAGAGTTTCCGAAGCGCTAAGAAACAACTGTCGGTGAAACTCCTGTACCTTGGCAGCGCCTTCGGGGCTTTGTGCCATCGCTTGTTCGGCCGGTGACAACGCGCCATCCATCGTGACCACCAGCGTGTCTCCACTGAGCGACACGGTCACCGATTTCGGCGCACGGCCAGTCCGTTCCTGTTGGAAAGCTGTTGCCGCTTCCGCAATCTGCTGGGCCATCGTCGGGGTGGATTGAAGCATCGTATTCATTGTCTGCCGGTGAATTGCACCCGGCATATTTTGAAAGTGGGAGGTTTGCCGGTAAACCCTCCGATTTGCCGGCATATCTTCCCAGGTTGTGGCTCAGTATTAGACCGCCAAATCTTTTTCAACTTCAATCACGCCGCGAGCGTCCCAGGCGGGGGCGCCAGTTCATTTTCCTTCACTGCATCTGTTTTGATCACAATGCACCGGGCTGACTTGCGGGTCCTCTCAGCTTCCACATCGGTGACCCGATTGTGAAAGACGCTCGCGGCTTCCAACCGCAACGCAACCCAATCGGATGTTTGATAAATGTCGAACCATCTCTTCGCGACGGCGCCGTGCAGCGTCTCTACCCACTGGACGGGTTCTCCGCTCGCGCCCTTCAGCTTCAGGATAAAAGTCTCGCCTTTGGCCAGTTCATCTGTGTTTAACATTCTTGATTTCGCTTCCATATTGGAGTTGTCGTCAAATTCATGCCGTTTCCGCATAGGCAAAAAAAGAAACCGACGTGATCCAACCCCGATGTTTCGGGATCCAATCACGTCGGCTTACTCTTCAACCAGCCCCCCGCAGTGCCGGGGTGCCATTTTTTTAGTCGTCCGACGACTTAAATTGTCAATACGCGGAACTCATTAGATTCCCGCGCCACACAACACCCTAGGACTTCGCCCCGCAAATAGCAACAAGCAAATCCGAAGACGGAGCGAAATCGGCGAAATAGCTCCTATCGCTTCTTCGTTTCGCGAAATGCGGGAGATTCACCCAGGGTGAACAGCACAACCTCTTCGCCTGTCGTTGTACTGATGTCGTGGTGAAGACTAACCACTTTGACCCCGGTGATCTCCTGCACCATTTTTTCCATGGTCGGCCGTGCTATCTCGATCAGATGACTTCGCACTTGTTTGAGCAGGTCTCTACCTTTCTCGGGCTGGAGAGTTTTCACCAGATGCTGCTCGGCCGCGGTCAAAACACCCGCAAGTCGGACAATAACCAGATCATCAATCAGATGCGCGCGAACGTCTTTGGGCCCCCGACCCATGTATTCCTGCTCGAACCGGCTCATGCCCTCGGCAACGGCACTTTCAATCTCGCCCTGCGTTTTCATCAGAACGGACAGAATATCAGTTATTTCGGCAATTGTCTTGCCTAACTGGTCGATAAGCCTATGATGACACGGTCGAGGAGCGGTGAATTAATACGCTTCTCGCAATAATATAGAAGTCCTCGGATGACTAAATAAAGGATATTTCGGCCAAAAGCCGGAAGATCCGTTAACGAGTAAGCCGACGCAAGCGAATCCAGAACCCTCGGGATTCGGCTGCGTCGGCTTTTTTCGTTTCTCAACCCGTTCTGTTTCACAGGAGTTACATCATGTTGGTCGGCGTCGTCGGCTGGATCGTTCTGGGAACCCTCCTGGGCTTTATCGCCAGCAAAATCATCAGCCTGCGTGGAGATGATCCGCGCATGGGTATCGCCGCCAGCGCTGTCGGGGCGCTCATCGGCGGCTGGCTTTACAGCCTGTTCAGCGGCGCGAGCGTGACCCCGTTTAACCCCAAAAGTCTGCTTTTCGCCGCAATTGCGGCCGGTTTCGTGCTGGTGGCATTCCACAGTTGGCGTTGGAAAGTCGCGTGAAAAGATCCGCCATGTCCGACGCAACCCGAGGTCGCTGATCATGAAACTGAATCGCACCCTGCTGAAGGGATTTCGCTGAACAACATGGATCTCATGGAAACTAAATTAAGACATTGGGCTAACTACTACGTCGGCATTGCAGTTCTGGTGGCGCTGACGGCCGCGGCAATGCTGGCCATTCGATTCGCGTGTCGTTGAACGGAGTTAGCGGCCCTTTGTGGAGCGATGCACAACAGGAGACATGATGTCTATTTCCATGGATCATTTTGCACCCTACGAGGAACGATCAACATCCCGATTATCCGGTGGATCGCCAACCCTCGATTCTCCCTACCAGATGCAGTGCCATACCTGCGGGTTCGAACAGCCTGATGCGATCGCCGCGCCGGCGCGTTGTCCGAAGTGTGCAGGCGATTCCTGGGAGCGATTCGCGCTGCCGGGACGTTTGGTGAGCAACGGCGCTGGACGCGTGAGAAAACAGAGCATTGGTATGAGGCCCGTAACCTAGGAATATTTTGCAACTGGAGTCAGCTATGACAAAACAACGTATGAGCGGATTTGTTCTGATGGTGGTCGGAGTCATCCTGTTCATCGTGGGGATGAACGCATCCAACTTGCCGGCAGATCAGATCAGCAACACATTCGCCGGGCGATTCACCCATGAAACCGCCATGTATATTTTCGGCGGCGGCGCGGCGGCGCTATTGGGGCTGCTTATGGTCCTGCTTGGCTCTCGACCCAGCAACGCGTGATGCAGGATCGATCCTGAATAGCCAGATCCTGGTTCGGCCAAAGGTCTTCCCGAGGAGCGGTCCGAAGCCAAAAACTATTCACTGCAAAGGCGATTTTTGAAGGGAACACTTATGAAATTGATTGGTGTCGTACTTGCGGTATTGAGTGCCGGTTTCATACTTGTGAGTCTGACCGGATGTCAGTCGGATGCGCCGGGCGCAATAAGTAACTTAAGCGCTATTCAACGATGATCGACGATGAGCCCGGGTCGATTTACCGATTCCACGAATGTCGAAAGGACTTTTATGGGTTTGATATTACTAATTCTCGTGATCCTTCTTCTCGTCGGTGGCTTACCGCATTGGGGCTACAGCCGCAATTGGGGTTACGGCCCGAGCGGAGGCTTGGGATTGATATTACTTATCGTGGTTATTCTGATGCTCACGGGGCGGCTGTAGGACAGGGTCTCGGCATCAGTGACCCTTTACCGCGAATGTTTTTCCCTTTTTGGAGTGAATGATGAATCAAAATAACGATCAATCGGCGGCGGCACACCAGCAATCGGCGGCACACCAGGCTGCGGACGTAGTGGACAATGTCGCCGACGGCATCAAGTCCGCAGCGCACCGGGTTGGCGGAAGCGTCCGAAGCACCGCTCACGTGGTGCGAGAAGCGGCCGGCCGGGCCGCCGGCGCGGTGGGAAACACGTTCGATGAGGTTGGACAATACACGCGCGATTCCTTCGACCGCACGCGCGCTCGGGCTCGTTCTTTGGAGAAGAGTTTCGAATCATCCATTTGTGAGAATCCCAAGACTTCTTTGCTGCTTGCAGTAGCGCTGGGCGTCGTGATCGGCGCATGGTGGAAACGCAAATGAAGCTAATGTCCCTCCCAGGCCGAAAAGTGAAACCGTCCCATGTAACTTCGGATGAAGTGCTTAGCCTTCTGCGCAGCGTGGCATCCGGGCAGTCCGTACCGAGGATGAAAAACCTCTACCAATACTGGACCGATGAAATGGTCGAAGTATTGGTTGACGGCTGGAAATTGGTGCTGTTCACTGATAACACCCGCTCTCGCCATCTCGACAGTGTTACATCATCGGACGGACGCCGGGGAGGATTCGACGACTGGCGTTCAGAAGGGCAATTCTCACAGCAGCCGGAAGACCGCCTTTACCGCGAAGACAACAATGCCGTCGAACGAATGTTCGCGGCATTTCGACGCGCACACTAGCAAATTAGTTTGCCCCAAGATGCCGCCCTCAATGAGTCACATAACAAGGGCCCTCCATTCATCGCTGAGTGCGCAGCCACGATGATCATCCAGGCAATTCCGGAATTCATCTTAATTTTTGTTTATCGGCGAAATGGGCAAAAAGCGGCATGGCGCGATCGTGATCGCGCTTTATCCATACTCACTATGAATGAAGCAAATTCATTTCAGAGAACTTTGCGATGACGCCGCCCCAATGCTGCTATGATTGCCCACTTGTTCATCAATGTCCCCATCAGTTGTGATTTACGGAGAATTATAAATGTCCATTGAAAGCTCACCTGCCAAGCTCAGTCTCGTTTCAAAGGTCATCCCGTTTGAAACGGATAATCAGAAGCCGATGACACCCTCGGCAACTAACATCGACAAACACCAGCCTGTCGACAAAAATGCAGCCATTCTTGCCGCGGCAAATACCAAAGTGGAAAACCTGCAGTCGCTGATTGAGGAGTTGGCGTCGCCCGATTCCATTCGGCGTGCGGAGACCGCCAGGAAGCTGGGTCGTATTGCCAATGCGTCGGCGGTGCCGGCGCTGATCGCTACCCTGGAAGATGACGATGCAGACGTGGCGCGCGAGGCGGCCACTTCGCTGGGCATGCTCCAAAACGCGGCGGCCGTTGAACCGTTGATTGCCGTTTTGAATAACCGCGACGGCTATTTCCACGGTGTCGTGCGAATCGCCGCGATTCACAGTCTCGGCCAACTGCGCGATCTGCGCGCCGTCGTGCCGCTGATGAACGCCATCAGGGACCCAATTGCCGAAGCCAGCGCCGAAGCGATTCGAGCCGTAGCCGCGTTACCAGACCCCCGCGGCCTTCCCGCTCTTCTGGAAGTCGTTCGCAATGAGCACGGCTTCTTCCTGGCCACCACGCGCCGCGCTGCCATCCTGGGTCTGGCCCGGATCGGCGGCGAACAAGCCACCTGCGAACTCCATTTCGTCGCCGCAAATCAATGGGAAGATGCAGTGGTCCGGGCTGCCGCCATCGAAGTAACCCGCACAGGCCCCGGCTCGTCCGCCAGCGATTGATCCGCGCTATCGATATATAGATCCTCGGTATTGCGTCGAAGACGGATTCGCTTCATTTGCCTTTCCCGATTCGTTGTTGTCTATCGCAACCGCGCCCTCCGTTGTGCTTGGGCGTATTTTTTTGTGATTACATAAGGGAAAGTGGCGCACGAAGGGGATTTGCCTATTCGCCGATCACTTTGACCAGCACGCGCTTGGCGCGTTTGCCGTCGAATTCCCCGTAGAAAATCTGCTCCCAGGGACCGAAATCGAGCTTGCCCTTGGTGATGGCAACGACGACTTCGCGGCCCATGATCTGCCTTTTCATGTGGGCATCCGCGTTGTCTTCGCCGGTGCGGTTGTGGTGATAGGTCTGGGGTGACGCGTCGAAGGGAGCGAGCTTTTCGAGCCATCTGGCGTAATCCTCGTGAAGGCCGGATTCGTCATCGTTGATGAAAACGCTGGCGGTGATGTGCATGGCGTTGGCGAGGACGAGGCCTTCGCGGATACCGGACTCGGTAACGATGCGCTGAACGTCATCGGTGATGCGGACGAAGCCGATGCGAGTGGGCAGTTTGAAGGTGAGGTAGTGCGTATGGGATTTCATGGAGGAAAGATAACAACAGCGCGATCATCGCGAAATCAAAAGTTGCCGATCCGCCGAAAAAGAGCTAAAAGGGGACATTCATAATAAAATATTATGAATGACCCCTTTTTGCCTTTTTTGTCAGCGTACCCTTTTGTGAGGTGTGAGTGTGAGGTTTGGGGGTTATTGCGTAATTGAATGTTCGCCGGAGGCAATGCGGATGGCGGCGGCGAGCTGTTCGGGGTTGGGGGAGCTGAGGACGTACTGTTTACCGGGGCGGGTGGTCAGGCGAACGCCGCGGCGGCCGGCGAGGATGAAGGCGGTGGTGTTTCCGGCATGGCGGATGCCCCAGCCGCCGAAGTCGGCGAGCGGGCGGAAGGCGACGATCCGGGTTTCGGATATGTCGGACAAACCGAGGCGAAGCAGGCGGATGCGGAAGAAGCCGGCGCGGAGCGTGAGATGCTTTGCTGTGATTTGAATCGTCATCGATCCGAGGAGGGCCGCGAGGAAAAACATTCCCGGGCCGATGCAAATGAAGGTGATTCCCACCGGACTTGATTTGGAGAGATGAAGCAGCCACGCGCCGATGGCGAGATAGGCGATGCCGAGCGTGGCCAAAAACCAGGACATCCAGAAGGCGGATTGGGATGATTGATAAATCCAGCGGCCGTGTTTGGGGATCAGGCGGCGGATTTCGCGCTCGGCGGCGATATCGACAGGGGATAGGGATGATGATTCGGGTGATTGCCGGGGGCGATCCTGCGGGATTGCCTGGCGTTTGATTTCCATCGGAATTTCGACGGCGCAGACGATCGCGGCGCAGGAGATCACCCAGATCCATCCGCCGGGCGCGTGGCTGGTCTGGGCGAGCGTCGTCAAATTCCACCAGAACCAGAAATGGACACCCGCCATCGCGCCGAAGGGGGCGGCGATGAGGGCGAGGACGAGATTGAAGCGCTTTCGCCCGTTTTCCTGGCGGGCCCAGAGGGTCGATGCCCAGAGTCCGGAAAAAAAAACGCCGACTGCGAGAGCCGGGAATACGGAAATTTCCCAGGGCGAGCCCCAGCGGTTGGCGTTCCAATGCGCGTCGAAGTGGACGGGCACGCGCGCGGGCCACGGCCAGCGAGCGGCCATAACGGCGATCATGAGGGCGATAACCACCAGCCCGAAAAAATGGATGCGAAGCGAGGATTGGAGAGGGGAGTTCATGAGTGGTGCGTTTGACTGCTGAGAATATTGAATCATGGGCAAGATGCCCATGCAACACGCCAATTATTTTCTGGCCTATCCTTACATTTTTTAACAGCATCGAGTGATCAAGCTTCAGAAGATTTTTATCGTTGTAATTGCTCTGCCGAATGCGGTCATCGGCTCATAGAAGCGAGGGCCCGTGTTCGGCACAACCAAGTCAACCGATCATCCTATTAACTCCAAAATTGACGACAAACCATCGAATCCACACCCATCAACACGATCCAAACCGCACAATAGCCAGTTGGGAAACTCACCCATTTTCCGGTAGCCTTTCAAAACGCCCGTGCTCACCACCCAGCGCCACATCGTCCCCGAAATCATGGATCGCCCCGACATGAGCGCCGCCGATCATGCCGAAGCGCTCGCGGGCCTGCGGCGCATCAACGCCGCGTCCAAAGCCGCCGAGAAAATCGCTGCGCCCATCATCCACCTCGCCAAGCGCAAAAATCTTCCCCGCCTTTCCATGCTCGACATCGCCTGCGGTGGGGGGGATGTCCCCCTCGGCGTCGCCAAACTCGCGCGCGAGTCCGGCGTCGAGATCGATTTGACATTTCTCGACCGCAGCCAGACCGCGCTTAATGTCGCCGCCGCCGCTGCCAATGACGCCCGCATCCAATGCCACTGCGTCTGCGCCGATCTGATGGATGACTGGAACCATTCGAATTTCGATATTGTGACCTGCAGCCTTTTTCTGCATCATGTTCTGCAGCCCGACCGCGTCGTCCAGTTGCTCCAGCGAATGCGAACCATCGCCCGGCACATCCTCGTCATCAGCGATCTGCGCCGATCGCCGCTCGGTTTGCTCGTTGCCTTCGCCGGCAGCCGAATTCTCAGCCCAAGCGCCATCGTCCACCATGATGCCCCCGCCAGCGTGCGCGCCGCCTGGACGCTGCGCGAGCTGAACGATTTCGCCAATCGCGCAAGCCTCACCGGCGCGCGCATTCGCCGCTGCTTCCCCTGGCGAATGCTCCTCATCTGGGAAAACCCCGGGAGCGTGCCGTGATTGCCGGCGATGCCGATTGGGATGCGGTCGTCGTCGGCGCCGGCGTCGCCGGTGGATCGATGGCGCTGATCCTCGCCAGCGCCGGCTGGCGCGTCCTCCTCGTCGAAAAATCCGCCTGGCCGCGCGAAAAAGTCTGCGGCTGCTGCCTCAGCGCCGCCGCCGTCTCCGCCCTTACCAGAATCGGAGCCGAATCCGCCGTCCAATCCGCCGCGCCGCTCGACCGCGTCGTCTGGCATTTCAAGGAAAAATCGCTTTCCCTCTCCCTGCCCGGCGGCGCCGCGATCCTCCGCTCCAATCTCGATGCGGCCATCGTCTCCAAGGCGATCGCCGCCGGCTGCGAATTTCTTCCCAACTGCTGCGCCGCATTATTTCCCGCCGATTCATCCGATCCATTTCGCACCCTCGAACTCCGCGCGGAAAATCAAACATCCAAAGTCCGCGCCGGCGTCGTAATCGCCTGTGACGGGATAGGCGGGACTCTCCTGGCGACCGAGCCGTGGGCACGGTGGACAATCTCCCGCCAATCATGGATCGGTGTTGCCGCAACCTATCCATCCAGCGCTTTGCCTCCCGCTGAGATTCACATGCTTGTCGCCAAACACGGCTACGTCGGCCTGGTCAATATCGACGATTCCACAGACCATATGGCCGCCGCGCTCGATCCCGCCGCCTGTCGGCGCGCTGGCGGTCCGTCGAAATTGATCCTGCAAATCCTGCAGTCCTGCGGCCGCGACCTTCCCGAATCTCTAAAATCCTCGCGCTTGCGCGGCGCGGGCTTACTCACCCGCCGCCGGCAAACCCTCGGCGGTTATCGCGTCCTGGCCATCGGCGATGCCTGCGGATATGTCGAGCCCTTCACCGGCGAGGGAATGGCCTGGGCCGTATCCGGCGCAATGGAAATCGCCCGCCTCCTCCCCACCCCACGCGCCGACTGGCCCATCGATCTTCCCCAGCGATGGCGCCGGCAATATCTTCAGATAATCGGGCATCGTCAGCGCTGGTGCCGCGCGATGCGCCCTACAATGCACCACCCGGTGATGGCCGGCGCCGCGATGAACATCGCGAGCCGCTTCCCATCCCTCGCCCAGTCGATCACCCGTGCCGTTTGCCGGTCCAAGGAGAATCGCGATGACAACCCTGGCCATTTCCACGTCGCACCAGCTTCGCCCGGGCCTCACGCCCGCCATCCTGGGCATCGGCACCGCCAGCCCGCTCCCCGTCCCGCAGGAATTGACGCTTGAACTTTCCCTCGAACTGGGCTGCTTCACCCCCGAGCAGCGCTCGTGGATCAAACGCCTCTTCCTACGCAGCGGAATCAAAACCCGATGCTCGGTCCTCGTGACCGGCGATGCCGATCAACTCGCCTCCCCCCGCAGGTTTTACCCCGCCGCCAAAGATGCGGCCGATCGCGGTCCCACCACCGCCCAGCGCATGGCCCGTTATTCCATTGAAGCCCCCAATCTCGCTGAGAAATCCGCGCGCGCCGCCTTGGAAGAAGCGCGCATCGAACCCCTGGAAATTACCCATCTCATCACCGCATCCTGCACCGGATTTTTCGCGCCCGGTCTCGACGCGCTGCTGATCGAGCGCCTCGGCCTTTCCCCCGGCGTGCACCGGCTCCACGTCGGTTTCATGGGCTGCCATGCCGCCTTCAACGCGATGGCCGCCGCGCGCGATATCTCCGCCGCGCATTCCCACGCCCGCGTGCTCGTCTGCTGCGTCGAGCTGTGCAGCCTGCATTTCGCCTACGGAGATGATCCCGGCAAGCTCGTCGCCAACGCGCTCTTCGCCGATGGCTCCGCCGCCGCCGTCGTCGGTCGCGCCGCCGGCGAATCGGGCGGCGCCTGGCATCTCAGCGATTTCTCCAGCCGATTGCTCGACCGCTCCGCCGACGCCATGACCTGGAACATCGGCGATCACGGTTTTGAAATGACCCTCTCCCCCGGCGTCCCGGAAATCATCCGAACCCAACTTCTCCCCTGGTGCCAGTCCTGGCTCGCCCAGCACGATCTCGAACTGACGGATATCGCCGGCTGGGCGATCCACCCCGGCGGCCCCAAAATCCTCGACGCCACCGCCGCCGCCCTCAATCTCGCCGAGCCCGACCTGCGATTCTCCCGCCACGTCCTCGCCCATCACGGCAACATGTCCTCCGCCACCGTTCTTTTTATCCTGCGCGAAATGGCCGGTAAATTCCCCGGTCCCTGTGTCGCCATCGGCCTCGGCCCCGGCCTGATGGCCGAGGGAATGCTCCTGAATAAATGACATGCCCGGCGATCTCGCGACATATATCAACGACATCCGCCGCCGCAACGCCCCCGGCCGCCGCTGGTACTGGCCGAAAAACGCTCATCGCTCCAAACCCGTTGCGTATCTCCTCGAATTTAACCCCATCACACTTGTCCTGCGCGCCCGCCGATATATCAAGCGCCGAAAAATGCTCGCCCCCCTGATGGTCCCCGGCCGGCCCACGGGAATCATCCACGCTCCCAATCACTTCATCCTCCTGCAAGATCGCCGCAATTCCTACGAAATCCAGATTCGCACCGAACCTGCGCCATTGCATATCGAACGTGCCGATCCGCTTCCCAGCTCAAATCACAAGCTGATCATTTTCCACGCCTATTATGAAGAAGAATCCAATCAAATCATCTCGCGGCTTGAACCCTTCACCGATTACGACATTCTTCTCACCACGCCGATCCCCTCGATCCGCGACCGCTTCCTGGAAAAATTCGATCCCACACGCGCGGCATCCTTCCTAATCCCCAACCGCGGCCGCGACGTGCTCCCCATGCTCCTGATGCTGTCGTTCATCGACCTCTCCAAATACACCCATTTCGTGAAAATCCATACCAAGCGCTCCGCCCACCACCTGACTGCAGGGAACTGGTATTCCACCAACATCGAAATCCTCATCGGGAGCAGGGAAATGACCGACCAGATCCTCACCCTGATCGACCCCTCCCGCCCCGAAATCCTCGGCACGGAATGCAAATCCCTGCGCGACCATTACAAAAGCAACCGCCCCTGGCTCCAATATCTGTTCAACGGCCAACAGCCCGACCCTCAATCCCGTTTCATCCCCGGCACCATGTTCGCCGGCTCCGCCGAGTTCCTTCGCCGACTCGCCGCGTTGAATTTATATCTCCAGGATTTCGAACCCGAATCCGCCCAACTCGACGGCACCCTCGCCCACGCCCTCGAACGCTACTTCGGCCACCTCGCCGTCTCCACCGGCGGCATCTGCGACCTGATCGACTCCCAACTTCCCTCCCCGCATCCCCCTTCGCGCTCTTCGCGCCTTAGCGGTAAAAATGCTTCCTAACCGCCCGCTTCGCTCAAGACGCGAAGAACACGAAGAAAAGACGATGGCACAAGTTAGCAATCGCCAGTTAAATCTCCCAAAAGCGCACCAAAGCGCACCGAAGCGCACCATTTAACTTGTACTTGCCACCTGCCACTTGCACTGACCCGGTCCTTTTGACACGGTCACCCCTGCGCGTACACTTCGAACCCGGCGGGGCGTGAATTATATTGTGTCACGATCCCCCTTTAGTTTTCACACAATTTCGTCCGATAACCAATGAAAGGGCCGGGGCCTGCGCCTCGCGCTGAAGCTTATATGAGCTGCTCAATCGAATTCATTCACGGCCGGCAAATCCTGGACTCCCGCGGCAATCCCACCATCGAAGTCGATGTCCTCCTCGAAGACGGCACCCTGGGCCGGGCCGCCATCCCCAGCGGCGCCAGCACCGGCGAGCATGAAGCCGTCGAGCTGCGCGATGACGACAAGAAAGTCTATCTCGGCAAAGGCGTCACCAAGGCGGTGGAGAATGTCAACGCCAAGATCGCCCCGGAGCTGATCGGCCTCGACCCGCGCGATCAGGAAGCGATCGATCGGCTCATGATCGATCTCGACGGCACGCACAACAAGGCAAAGCTCGGCGCCAATGCGATGCTCGGCGTCTCCCTCGCCGTCGCCAAGGCCGCGGCCGAATTCAGCCAGCTTCCGCTTTACCGATATCTCGGCGGGCCCGGCGCCAAGACGCTGCCCTGTCCGATGATGAACATCCTCAACGGCGGCAAGCATGCCGACAACAACGTCGATTTCCAGGAGTTCATGATCCAGCCGTGGGGATTTGAAACCTACTCCGATGCCCTGCGCGCCGGCGTCGAGATTTATCACGCGCTGAAAAAAGTCCTGCACAAAAACAAGATGTCCACCGCCGTCGGCGATGAAGGCGGATTCGCGCCCGATCTGAAGGACAACGAAGACGCGCTGAAAGTGATCGGCGAAGCCGTCTCCGCCGCGGGGTATGAGTTCGGCAAGCAGGTGTTCGTCGCCCTCGACCCCGCCGCCAGCGAGCTGTGGGACAGCCAGAAAAAAGGGTACAAATTCTTCAAGAGCAACCCCGACAAAATTATCTCCAACGATGAAATGATCGATTACTGGGCGAAATGGGTGGAGAAATATCCCATCCGCTCGCTGGAAGACGGCTTGGCCGAGAACGACTGGGACGGCTGGAAAAAGCTCACCGACAGGCTCGGCAAGAAAATTCAGCTCGTCGGCGACGATCTGTTCGTCACCAACACCAAGTTCCTCGAAAAAGGGATCAAGTCCGGCACGGCCAACTCGATCCTCGTGAAGGTCAACCAGATCGGCACCCTCAGCGAAACGTTCGAAGCGGTCAACATGGCGATCCGCACCGGCTATACCGCGGTGCTGAGCCACCGCAGCGGCGAAACCGAGGATTCGACGATCTCCGACATCGCCGTCGCGACCAACTGCGGGCAGATCAAGACAGGCGCGCCGGCGCGATCGGATCGCGTGGCGAAATACAATCAGTTACTCCGCATCGAAGAGCAACTCGGCGGTCAGGCGGTCTACGGCGGAAAGATGTGGCGTAGGTAACCCGCGCGATCTCTTCAGCGGGCCAAGGATGGCCATTATGTTCCTGGGATTCAGTTGGAAGAAACCGAAAAAGCAGATCGCATTGCCGTGGGAATCGATCGACTCGCGCGATGGCGCCGGCGTGAACGCCGCTGAAGCATCCACCGGCGATGACTGGTTTCTCGAGCCGCCCCCGGGTGAATGGGAAATGAATCCTCGCCCATCGGATGGCTCCGAGGAAATCGAAGCCGACGCTCTCGCCGCCCCCATCGATCAATTGCCCGAGGAAGTCGAGGAGGAAGAGCCCTATCCGCCGCGCACCGGCGCTGAAACCGGCGCGTGGACGATCTCGGTTTTATGTATGGGCCTGGGCCTGATCGCCGCCTGCCTGGTTATTCCCCAGGCGGATGCGAATCGAAAACTCGTCTACGAGCGCGAGCAGCTTCGCCTGGAGCTGACCCAGGTCCAGAAGCAGAACTCAGTGAACCGCGAATTCCTGGCCAAGATGGAAAGCGATCCGCAGCTTACCGAGCGACTCGCCCAGCGCGAAATGCACGCGGTCGAGCAGGGTGAAACGGTCGTCGACGTGAACAGCAGCGAGCCGGTGATGGGCAGCGCATCCCCGTTTTCGCTCGTGGACGTCCCCGCGCCGCCGCCGCTGGAGCCGTATCAACCCGTGGGCGGCGTCTTGGCCGATCTGTGCCGAAATCCCCAGACGCATGTATATGTCCTCGGGATCGGAATGTTCCTCGTCGCCTGCGGACTGGTCCTGGGCGGACCCTCGAAAATAACCGCGCCGCTGGACGCGGACCTCACATCGCCGGACCAATGAACTGCATCGACTGGCACATGAGCATCGTGAGCAACAGAAGCGCGACGTAAACGGCGATCCTTTGCCGCGGCCACCAATTCGCCAGCTCTAATCCGATCGGCAGCATGAGCATCGGATACATGAATATCCAGACGCGCGCCGTCTCGGTCTGAAGCAACCCGGTCGCTGCGATGATGATGAATTGCGACACGCTGACCAGCGCGATGCGCGTCATCGGCGTCAGGCCATTTTTAACTGCCGCTGCGAAATAGCAGCCTGCCAGCGCGAAGCTGATCCATGCCGACCCCAGCGCGAAATCGTAGAGACCAGTGAAGAACGTCCACGGCAGCGAATGGGGAGGGTAGTGGTACACGTCGATCAGCTTGTCAAAGAGGATGTCCACCTGCCTGACCGACTCGCGCAGCGTGGCGATGGGATCGAATCCGGTGATCGCCCACAGCACAAGGTAAAACGCCGCGAAAACACCGGCTGAAATCGCAAAGTGCCGGGCGATGCGCGACCACCGGCACTGCGGGTCGCTTCGTTGCTGCAGCCAGGTGAACCCGGCGAGAAAGATAATCAGCACGCCGGGCAGATATGTGATTAAGCCGGTGATGGCGTAGGTCAGACCGAAAGCCAGGGCATAGCGCACCTGGTTTTTTTTAAGCGCCAGCGCCCACAGGATCGCCAGCAGCGCCGTGAGATTCGGGAAGCCGACATCAACATCGGGAAAGAACAAAAGCAGCGACGGGCAGAGCGCGAAATAGCTGGCGCCGGCGAAAGCCGCATCGCGATTTCCGGTATAGCAGATAATGAACAGATAGGTGGTGATGACGCAGAGGCTCGCCAGCACGGCAAGCAGAAAGCCCGATGCCAGCGCTCCGGCGTTTCCGTTGCCGAAGCTGTGAATAATTCCCATCTCGAGAAGAATCAGTCCCGGCGGTTTCTGGCGCGGATGAAGGTAGAAGTGGTCCATCATCGCGGGATAACGCCCGAGCAATTCGCCGATGGATATATTCTTGCGCATCAGCATGGCCGCCGTGGCGAAATACCCGGTGCTGAAACGGCTTTGCACCACATCGGTGATGCGCGAAAAGCTCGGCGGATCTTTCTCCACCGCCGCTGCGCCGATGAGAAGGCAGAATGTTGACAGCGTGATTGCCGTCAGAGCGATCCACACCCGTGCCGGCCGCCGCAGGTAAATCAATTGTCCAAGAAAAAAGGGAATTGCCAGCAGAATGAAAACGGGATAGACCGTCCCCGATGGGATCCATTGCCATATCCATGTGAAATAGTATTCGCTGTTGACATGAAACAGGTGTTCGTGAACGGCGACTGCGAAAAAAGCCGCGACAAACAGAATCAGAACTAGGCGGAATTGATTCTTCATCGCAGTGCTCAAACGGCTGAAATAATAAACGTCATCGACTGGCACATCGCCGCCGTCAGTAGCAGCAGTGCCGCATAGACCGCCATCCGCTGCCACGGCCGCCAATTCACCAGCTCAAGCCCGATCGGCGTCATCAGCAGCGGCAGCATGAAAATCCAAACGCGGGCGGTCTCGCACTGAAGAAGGCCAAAAATCGCAACGGCGAGGATTTGAATGACGCAGAGCAACGCAATCCAGAAATCATCCGGCCGTTTGTTTTTCC
>Ga0302325_10006289_pt1 | contig 26733 bp, 26 predicted proteins | sample Palsa_T0_2_FD_201948 | JGI IMG/M metagenome (GOLD analysis project Ga0302325, IMG submission 201948) | Peat permafrost microbial communities from Stordalen Mire near Abisko, Sweden - Palsa_T0_2 | ecosystem: Environmental > Terrestrial > Soil > Palsa > Peat permafrost | place: Sweden: Abisko... | reverse complement strand
GGAAGCCACCGGGCAGGCTGTGCCGATTGGCCTCTTCAACGGCCAGTACGACGCCGTTGCGAGCCGGAATGCCGTCCGACGCATCGGCGCCGCTCAAGGGCAGATCGACACCGATCTTCAGGACGTTGCCCGCGGTTTCGGAAGATTGCGAAGTCGTCGCCGGGGACGAACAGCCGGTCACCGTCGCCGCAAGTAAAAGTCCGAACGCCGGCACGGCTAGAGCGCTCGCACGACGTATGATCCACATCCGCAAGGCACCAACGTACGCCGGGGGAAATGGCTTCCCTTTACGTCAATGGCGAACCACGATGAAACCCTGGACGATCGCGGCCGTTTGCGCCGCCGTTTTCTTTTACGCGCTCGCGGTCAACGACGCGGTGTACGAAGTGACGTCTCCGTACTGGCTGTCGTGGCATGTGGTTCTACGCAAGGCATACAGCATCGGCGCCTTCGCGATCGTGGGGTATCTGATCCGGCGCGCCTTTCAAGAATGGGGCAGCGATCGCTTCGTGGCCGGAAGCATCGCGGGTACAGCGCTCTATAGCGCAGCGATCGAGGTGGGACAGTATCTCGGCGGATCGCAAGAGGGCCTCGGCTGGAACACGTTCGATACGCTGTGCGGCGCGCTAGGTGCCGCGCTCGCGAATCTGGCGGCAGCCGCGGTGGCTTCCGCGCGCCGTTGAGCGCGCTGGCGGCCGCGGCGCTCGTTCCGTTCGCGCTGGTCGCGATCGCGGCTGCCGCGCTGACGGTGTGGCGCCCCGCCTTCGGCCTCTGCGCCCTGATCGTGACCGTTCCGTTTGACGCGCCGGAGGCACTGGGGCCGACCACGCTCACCCTTCCCAAGGCGGTTTTGGCCGGAATGCTCTGTGGACTCGCGATACGGCGCGCCTCCCCCAGGGCCGTACTCGCGCGACCCATCCGCGCGCTCGTCCTCTCGGCCCTCGCAGTTTTTGTGGTCACCGCGCTCGCGAGCAGCCAGGCAGACTATGTGGTCCCCGCACTTCGCGAAACGTTCAAGGCGCTCGAATATCTGCTGGCCTTTCTCGCGGCGTTCGCCGCCGTCGCCGCCGACCCCGCCGAACGCACCGTCGCCCTGGCGTTTGCAGCCGTCACCCTTGCCGTCGCGCTCGGAGCGCTGCGCCAGGAAGCCACCGGCGCGCCTTCCGCGTTACTTGTGGCGGGCCGTGTCGTGCCGCGCATCGCCGGAGCGCTCGAGGGACCCAATCAACTGGCGGGCTTTTTCGACGTCATGCTGCCGCTCGCAATCGCCTTCGCGCTGCGTCTCCGCGGAGGCGCGGCGTGGCTCGCCGCCAGTATCGCCGCCCTCGCCGCCGCGACCGACGTCCTCACGTTTTCGCGAGCAGGACTGATCGCTGCGTTCGTGGCGGGAGCCGTGGTCGTTCTGGTCGCTACGGACGGCGTGGTCCGACGCCGCGCGTTCATTGGAATCGCGCTCGTCGCCGTCGCGGCGGCGGCAGCCCTCGGTGCAAGCGGAACGCTTTCGCGCTTTGTCGCCTTCGACGAACCCGTGCTCCCGACCGGCCTCGGTACCCGCCGCGAGCTTTGGCACGCGGCCCTCGTTCTTTGGCGTCATCATCCGCTGCTCGGCGTTGGTGGCGGAAACTACGAACTCGAACTCCCGCGAGCCGGCGTGACGGACGCCCAAACCCACGCCAACTCGCTGTATCTACAGAGCCTGGCCGAAGGCGGGATCGCGCTGCTCGCCGCCAACCTCGCGACCCTCGCCTCCGCACTTCGCACCTTCGGCGCAGCTCTCGGCAGCAGCCCCTTCGCGCTCGGAGCGTTCGGCGCGACGATCGCGCTTGCGCTGCACCAGATCTTCGACCTGCTGATCTTCTATCCGAAGGTCGGCGAGCAATGGTGGCTTCTTTTGGGTACGGCAGCCGCAATGGTTGCTAAAAGTAAAACCTCCGTTGGAAGCGAAGCCGGGATAGCTGCGGCGAGGGGGCCGCTCACGTAGCGATGCTTGAGCCCAACAACCCCGACATCGATATCGACGAACTTATGTCTCGAGTTCGCAGCGAAGTTCTGCGGCGTCAGTTCGGCGGAACCAGCAACGGCAGCACCTCGAGCGTTTCCCACGCAAATACTCCCCTGGACACGCTCGCGATCGAAAGTCACCTTGGTTCGGCGGCACGGCTCGCAGAGGTTCGCACGAAGTGGTCGGGCCAGCTCAAGCTCTTCCCCTTCAACGTTCCGGCCGTGCAACGTATTTTGTTACGTACGCTTGCTTTTGTGTTTCGGGACCAGCGCAACGTGAACTTCGAAATCGTTCACGCGCTACGCGAAAACGTCGCGTTGAATCAGCGCATGCACGCGCGGCTCACCGAGCTCGAGGAACGTCTGCGCCGGATCGAACACGCCGACGCCAACTCGCGCAATGGCGTCGCACCTTCTGACTGAGGTAAAGCCTCTACGCGTCGCGATCGTCACGCCCTGGTATGGACCCGAGGCGGGCGGCGGCGCGGAACGTCAAGCACGGCAGATCGCGCTCGGGCTGCGAGACCGCGGCGTTGAGGTCGAGCTTCTCACTACCTGCGCGCGCTCGTTCATCGCGTCCTGGTCGGTCAATCACTACGCTCCCGGGGCGTACGTCGACGACGCAATCCGGGTACGGCGCTTTCGGGTCGACCCGCGTGACGCCGAGGCTTTCAATCGCGCGAATGCTACCCTCGTTCACCTGGCGACGAATTCGCTGACTCCCGGCGTGCCGCCGGTCGATGCGGAACTCGAGCGTTCGTTCATCGACAACGGTATCAACTCGAGCGACTTGATCGCCTACCTGCGAGCCTCGGGAAGCGCTTTCGATAGCGTTCTTTTCTTACCATATCCGTACGGCGTCATCGTTCACGGCGTCGCCGCCGTGGCCGAGCGAGCCGTGCTGCAGCCCTGTCTGCACGATGAGTCCTATGCCTATTTGCCTTCAATCGAAGGCAGCATGCACGCCGCGCGACGGCTGCTGTTCAACAGCGAAGGCGAACTCGAACTCGCGCTGCGCCTATACGGCCCGGGCATCGCGGCAAAATCACGCGCGATCGGGCAGTGGATCGACGATGAAACGGTCGTGCCGAAACGGCGTATCAAGGGCATCGAACCGGCGCGCGAGCGCTACGTGCTGTACCTTGGGCTGCGCGATCGCGCCAAGCAACTCGACTTGTTGATCGAAAGCTTCGCGCGCTTTCGTCGCGACGAGCCGATGTCGGGCTTGAGGCTGTTTTTGGCGGGTCCAGGCCGGGTATCGTACGGCGATCCGGCTCGCGGTATCTTCGACTTCGGCCACGTAAGTGCCGCGGCAAAGGAAGCGCTGCTGAGCAATGCGCTCGCATTGTTTCAGCCGAGCATCAACGAAAGCTACTCGCGCGTGATGATGGAAGCGTGGTCGAAGGGCAAGCCGGTTGCGGTCAACGCCCGTTGCGCCGCGACCGCACGCCCCACCACCTCCTGTGACGGCGGCTGGCTCGCGACGACGAAGGCTGAATGGTCCGATCTCTTCCGAACGGTCGACGGCGAACCGCTCGAAGCGTTGCGTGCGCGCGGACGGCGCGGCTACCGGTACTTCTCGGCCAATGCAACCCGCGAGAGCGTCGTCGAGCGGTACGTCGACATCTTCGAAGGACTTCGGCGCCCGGGCGAAAGCCGGCCTTGGCAGTTGACCGTTTCCGCGCGGAGCGCGGATACATGGGAAGACGAATCACGGCCCAGCTTCATGACCCCCAGTGACCCTTCGCTCTGGGACATCACGCCGCACGCCGGCGTCGCGCAGCGCCTCAGCGATGGCAAGCTGAACGTCCTCTACGTCGGCCGCTTCGATGAGTACGCTTGCCTCGAACAGCTGCTTGCGGGTTTTGCCTTTCTCCTTTCACTCGGCGTCGACGCGCGCCTCGTCCTAGCAGGGCGCTTCACCGGCAGCGGCTCCCTATCGGAACGTGTCTTCGAGCTCATTGCAAGCAGCGGACTCGATAGCCGCGTGCTCCTCTTCGAAGGCGTCCCAACCGAAGTGCTCGCAGCGTGCTATCGCAATGCGCACGTTTTTTGGTCGATGGCTGAAACGTGGTGGACGCGTTGGGGAGTCCTCGACGCGATGTCGTTCGGTGTGCCGGTGCTGGCGTACGCCTCTCCCGTGGCCAAAGAAGTGCTAGGCTCGAGCGGCCTGCTCTTTACGGATAAATCGTCGTCCCTTGAAAACGCGGTTCTCGCGCGCTTGGTGGCGACCGACACGGAGCTGCGCGCAAAACTTAGCGCCGGTGAACGCAAGCGGGTCGAAACCTTCGCGCAGCTGCGATCGATCGAATCATGAGCGTCGCCACCCGTCCACGCTATGCGGTCGTCGTGCACCTGTACGGAGAAGGCCGCTTCGGCGGTGCATCGACGCTTGCGGCCGCGATCGCGCGCTGTCTCGGCACCGTGGCCGACGTCGACGTGCTGACGACGTGCGCTCAAAATTACATGACCTGGCAAAACGTTTATGCCGCCGGGCACTCGCTGGTCGAAGGCGTCCACGTGCGCCGCTTTCCCGTCGACAACCGCCGCAACGTGGGAAACTTCAATCGTCTTTCGCGCCAGCTTCTCGCGACCGCGAACCCGAGTGAAGAAATGCAAGAAACGTGGATGCGCGCGCAGGGCCCGGTTTCCGGAGAACTGCTCGGCTACCTTGAAACGTTCGGCAAGCGGTACGACGCGGTGCTGTTCTTCAGTTACCTTTACGCCGATACGTACTACGGCTTACCGCTCGTCGAAGACCGCGCTTTTCTCTTCCCGTTGGCACATGACGAGTGGCCGCTGCGCCTCTCGATTTGGGATCGCTTCTTTGCACGGCCGCATGGATTTTTCTTCAACAGCCCGGAAGAACGCGAATTCCTGCGCTCGCGTTTTCCGAGCCTCGATCTGGAAGGTCCGATCGCCGGCCTGGGCATCGAAGTGCCGGCCAACATCGAGCCTAACCGCTTTCGCGAACAGGCAAATCTGCGCGAGCCGTTTCTGCTGTACGTCGGCCGCGTCGATCCCTCCAAAGGCTGCGATAACCTCATCGAGGATTTCGCGCGTTACCGCGCGGGTGGTGGACGCTATCGCAATCTCGTTTTGATCGGCGACATCCACATGCCGCTGCGGCCCGTCGCGGGGGTGCACGTAATCGGCCCGGTCGACGAACAGACGAAGTGGAACGCGCTTGCAGCTTCCGAGGTGTTGGTGATGCCCTCGCGTTATGAAAGCCTCAGCATCGCCGTGCTCGAGGCCTGGGCACTTGAAAAACCCGTGCTGGTCAATGCTCTTTCGCCCGCCCTCGTCGGCCAATGCCGGCGCGCGCGTGCCGGGCTTTGGTACGCGAACTCCGATGAATTCAGCGTAACCTTGGATACCTTCGAGAAGCCGCTCGCGCAGCGCTTGGGGGCCGAAGGCCGTGCGTTCGTTGCGGCAAACTACACCTGGCCGCGCGTGATGTCGGTGTTACAAAGCCGCCTGAGCGGCGCGCGCGGCTAGTGGAGGAAACGCAACCGGGCACGCTGATTCTGCATGCCGGCGGTTTCGGCGACCTCGTGCTCGCAGCCTCGCTCGTCCCGCTGCTGCGCGCGCAACAACCGGGCGCGAAGATCACGCTCGCGTGCCGCAGCGAATTCGCGGCGCTCGCGCTCCTCTACCCCGATCCCCCGGATCGCATCGTTCACGTGGACATCAATCCCTACGTTTGGGCGGTGCCGACGAATGAGTTAGCGACCGAGACGCGATTGCTCCTCGCGCAGTTGGAGCCGGGCAGCTTCGCCCGCTTCTACAGCGCGGAATTGCGCAGCACGTGGCTCGGTCCGATCATCGCTGCACACGTCGTGGCGCCTGAGAATATCATATCGAACCTCCCAGTTACAGAACGCGCCTTCATTTCGTCGATGCTGCGGCGGCTCGGGCTGCGAGCGGCGAGGCTCCAGTACGTAAGGTCCGACGCGACGATTCACGAGCTCGCGCGCTATCGCCGGCTTGCGGGCGTCGACGGCGATCCGGCCCCGCTTCCCTGGACGGTAGCTCCCGATATCGCAGACGTCGCGATCGCTCAACTCGCCAGCCTCGGCCTTGAGCCGGCGCGATTCGTCGCTTGCTTCCCCTTCGGCTCGCCGAGCACGCTCGCCAAACGCTGGGCCGGCGAGAATTTCGTTCGGGTCCTGAAGGGCGCGCAGGCGCGTTGGGGTTTCGATACGCTTCTCCTCGGCGCGGCGGCCGAACGCCCGTACCTCGATGCATTCGCTGCCGAGCTCGCCGAAGAGGGCGTGACCGCAGCGGTTTTCGCGGGCGAACCGTACGAGTTCTCGGTCGTCGCAGCGCTGCTTGTGGCAAGCCGCGCCTATCTCGCGAATGATACCGGCCTTGCGCACCTGGCGCAGGCCCACCAAATCGCGGGCGTGACGATCTACGGCGGCGGGACCTGGCCCTTCTATGCACCGTGGGGCCCGCAATCGATCGGCGTCGTCGCCCCGCTTCCGTGCTTTCAGTGCTACTGGGATTGCGCGTTCGGTCGCGCTGTTTGCGTCGAGCGGGTCGACGTCGAGGCGGTCGAGCGTGCCCTACGCGACGTCGTCGAAGGGCCGCTACTAGCGCCGCGCACCGACGCCCTCGAGCGCGTGACGCCGGCTGAGGCCACGCTGATTGCGCTCGCCGGCAATACCTACCACCAAGCGCAGGAAGATCGGAGCGCGAGATTAAGAGCGATTTGGCGGTTGCGCGAGGTCATAGAGCGCGGGCTGGCACGAGCCGCTCGCCGCTCACAGGGCCATTCTCGGGGGAACGACATGCGTTCGGGGATCGACGGCAATGCCTGATATGGATATCGCGATCGAGAGCGCAGCGGAAGTCGTGCGCTTACGGCGCGAACTGGAAACGCGCCTGACGGAAAACAACGCCTTGCTCGCTCAACTCGACGACGCGAACTTGGCCGCCGAAAGATCGTGGAACGAGCGTGAGTCGTACCGCCTCAAGTTCGAAACGCTCGAGTTCGACGCGAAGGCACGAGACACCGAACATTTGCGCCGCATCTCCGGTTTGAGAAAACGCATGGAGTTGCTCGAGGAGACGCTGCGCGACCGGACCGAGTTCATTACCGCGCTGCAGCACGACCTTGAAGCAAGGACGACCAGACTCACCAATCTCGGCGCTCAATTCGACATCATGCGCCAGGCGGCCGACGAGCGCCTGATTCTATTGACTTCGAACGAAGAGACCCACCGCCGAGCCCAAGCGGACCTCGAGGGCCGGCTGGCTTTCGCGGGGCTCGCCGCCTCGAATGGTGCCGGAGCTTCTCCGGTCGGCGTTCCTGAAGGTGACGAGCTAGCGGAGTTGCGGCGCATCGCGCAAGAGCGCCTCGACGCGCTGAATTCACTTTCGGTCGAGGCCGAACGGCGAGCCGCCATGTTGGCCGAACTGACGTCCCTCGTCGAGGACCAAAACCGGGCAATCGAATCCCTGCGGTCCGAAGCGCGTCCAAACCGATAGGCTCCCTGCCCCTGGTCAGCATCCTCACGCCGGCGTTCAACGCTGCGAAATTCTTGCCGGAGACGCTGCGCAGCGTGGCGCGGCAGTCCTACCCGAACATCGAGCATTTCGTCGTCGACGGCGGCTCGAACGACACCACGCTCGAGCTCTTGCGTTCTGCCGCGCCGAACGTGCACTTCATTTCAGTACCCGGTTGCGGACAAGCTGCAGCGGTGAACCGGGCGGCGGCGTCCACGAGTGGTGAATTCCTACTGGTTCTGAACGCCGATGATCTGCTCGTGCCTGAGGCGTGCGCGCTCCTGGTCGAAGCGATGCTCCGGTCGCCCGAGGTCGCGGTCGTCTACGGCGAAGCCGATCACATCGACGAGCACGGCTCCTTCATCGAGCGCTATCCGACGTTGCCGTTCGATCGCGACCTGCTGCGCAAAACGTGCTTCATCTCGCAGCCGACGGGACTTGTGCGCCGCAGCGCCTTCACCCAGGTGGGCGGAATGGCGGAAGCGCTCGAGTACAGCCTCGACTACGACTTCTGGATTCGCCTTGCCCAGCACCACGAGTTCTTGAAGATTGACGCCCTTGTGGCCCACGTGCGCCTTCACCCGGCCGCCAAGACCGTCGCGAAGAAGGCAGCCGTCGCACGCGAAGTCATCTCAACCTTGAAGTCACACTACGCGTACGCTCCCTACGAATGGGTCGTAGCCTACGCGGACCACCTCATCGATGAACGAGCGGGCCGCGTGCCGCCCGCCGTCGGCAGCGGTCTCAAGGCGGCCTTTTCGCTGCCGCTCGGATGCGTGCTGAACTACCCGAAGGTCGGAACGTTCGCCCGCGATTGGTTGGCGCATCGCCGCGTAGGAAGCACGCTTCGTGCCCGCTAGCAGCTTGCCGCTCGTCACGGTCGTAACGCCGTCCTACAACCAAGGGCGCTTCATTCGCGCGACGATCGAAAGCGTGCTCTCCCAAGGCTATCCGAATCTCGAATACATCATCATGGACGGCGCCTCGACGGACGAAACGGCGGAAGTAGCAGCCGAATATGCCGAGCGGCTTACGTTTATCTCCGAGAAGGATCGGGGGCAGTCGCACGCGATCAACAAGGGCTTTGCCATGGCACGCGGCGAGTTCGTCGCCTGGCTCAATTCGGACGACATCTTCTTGCCGGGCGCCGTTGAGCGCGCGGTGGCTGCGCTGCGCGAGCACCCGGAGGCGGGAGCCGTCTACGGCGACGGCTATCAAATCGACCTCGACGGCAACGTGATTTCAAAGTTTGCCGTAACCCAAAAATTCGACCTCTGGAAACTTCTCTACCTGTCGGACTATATTTTGCAGCAGACCGTCTTTTTTCGGCGCTCGGTGTTCGACACCGTCGGCTGGATCGATGAAAGCCTGCACTACGGGATGGATTGGGACATCCTCATGCGCATCGGCCTCGAATGCGGAATCGTCTACATCCCCGCCGACATGGGCGCAATTCGCGAATACGCGACAGCCAAGACGGCAGCCGGCGGCACAAAGCGCGTGCACGAACTGGTCACGATCATGCGGCGCCATACGGGGCACCCTTTCCCGCCCGGGGCAATCGCGTACGGCCTGCCGACCTACGAGAAACTATGGAACCAGCGGATAGAAGCCTTGTTTCCGGAGTCGATGCCACGAGTCAAACGCAAACTGCAAAGCTATGTCGCGCGCGTAGCGTACTGGATCGTTGGGCAAACCTTGCGCTATGCGCAGGGACTCTTCAGCGACGGCTGGGCCTCGACGCGCGCCCGATTCGTCTTCCCGCCCGCCCGCGCGCGCAATCTCGAGATGACCGTCTCGCTGCCGGGGTGGGCACCAATCGAGCGTCAAACTATTACCTTCCGGGCCAACGGCAAAGTGTTTGCCCGCGAGTCGTTCGAGAGGGGAGAGTTCACGATTCCGGTTGCGCTGCCGCGCGGGCTGTGGTCGAAGCCGGTCCATATCACGGTCGATGCCGCGAAGTTCTTCCTGACGCCCGTGGCTCGCGACGGTCGTCGCGACCCGCGCAAGCTCTGCTATCTCCTCAAGGACATCGAATACGCGAAGCCGCGCGGGGGTCCGCTCGGCTGAACGCGGGGTTGCATCCGCCGCGACGGTTCCCCGATGTCGTCGGTGTCATCGCGGCCCGCAATCTGCGCCGGCGCTATCGGGGATCCGCTCTCGGCGTGCTGTGGTCGCTTGCGAATCCGATCGCCATGACCGTCGTGTACGCCGCGATTTTCGGCCACACGTTCATTTCCTACTATGGGGGTTCACTCGAACGATACGCGTTTGCCGTCTTCATCGGTCTGACGGTGATCGGATTCTTCTCGGCAACGACCTCGGAAGCGCTGACGAGCGTCGTAGCCGATGGCGCTCTCTTGAACAAGTTGAACGTGCCTAAGACGGCGTTTCCGATTGCTAGCGTCCTAGCGAACTCGTTTCAGCTCTGCGTCGGGATGCTTCCGATTCTCATCGGAATCGGAATTGCCTCGGGAGCGGGTTTGCAGCTCCTCTGGCTTCCGCTGCCCTTGATCGCACTCGTAGCATTCTGCTGCGGCGCGGGGCTGCTCCTTAGCGCACTCTACGTCTTCTATCGCGACATCCCGAGCATGTGGGAGCTGTTGACGTTCTTCGTATGGGTCACGAGCGCCGTATTCTATCCGCTGGCGATCGTCCCGAAGCGAATCGCGCACATCGTCGAGTATAATCCGCTGTTTGCGTTCGTAACGACGCTGCGAGAGATCGCGATGGGCAGCGCGCAACCAGATTTACGGCTCCTGGGGATCGGGTCGCTCGAGGGCCTCGGAGCGCTCCTCGTCGGCATCGTGGTCTTCCGTGCCGCTCAACCAGGCTTCATGGACCGGCTATGATCGATCTGCGCGGCGTCACGCTCGACCGCCGGTCCCCGGACGTTCATGGAAACGATTTGAAGCGCCGGGTCTTCGCCTTGCTGCGCGGCAACACGCGCCGGCCGCCGCTCCGGCGCGTGCTCGAGGACATCGATCTGTCGCTTGCGCCCGGCGAGAAACTTGGAGTCGTCGGACCAAACGGTGCCGGCAAGTCGACGCTGCTCAAGGTGATCTGCGGCATCTTGCAGCCGAGCGGCGGTACCGTCGAAGTTTCGGGTCGTATCGCCCCCGTACTGGAAGTCGGCGGAGGTTTCGATCCCGAATTGCCGGTCATCGAAAACATCCTGTTTTTCGGTGTGCTGCTCGGTTTCTCGCGGCAGGAGATGCTCTCGCGCGTCGACGATGTGCTCGAATTCGCAGGCTTGCAAGAATACAGCGACACGCCGGTCCGAGCGCTGTCGTCGGGTATGGTCGCGCGCCTCGGCTTCGCGATCGCGACCGACGTCGACCCAGACGTCTTGATCGTCGACGAAGCCCTGTCGGTAGGCGACGAGAAATTCCGGGCCAAATCGCAGCGACGGATCGATCGCATGTGGAGCGCGGAGGCAACGGTCATCGTCGTCTCGCACGACCTGCAGTTCATTCGGCGCTCCTGTCACCGTGCCGTCGTCATGGACCATGGGCGGATCGTCTTCGATGGACCGGCCGACGAGGCGGTGACAAATTATGTCAGTACCGTGGATGCCCGCGCGTCCGATGTTCTGGCACGCGGGCGCGCCCTGCTCAGCTCGCGCTGATGCGGATCAGTCGATGTCGCTCGCTTCGAACACGCGGAAGTTCATCAGGCGCGGGTCGCCGGGCACCGTCGCATCACCGCCGTCGACACGCAGCGTAAGCACTGCCGGCACGGTCGGCAAGTCGCATATGACCGTTTGACGCTTTTCGATTGGGAACTCGCTCAGCATTTGGCTGTCATGCGAGACCTTCAAAACGAAGGGTTTCGACCCAACTCCCGGGCCAGGCTCTATGTCAAAACGCAGCCTCGGCTCGCCTTGCTTTGAGACAGCGATTGTGGCATCGTTCCCGACCCAACGAAACGTAGCGCCCCCATACGTCTCGAGCGAGTGCCAGCCTCGCCCGAGCCGTGCCCAAGCGGGCAACACGTCCCCTGGCTGCTCGGCGAGCGCGATATTGAACACGCGAAAATCCATGACCCGCGAATCGTTGGGCACCGTCTTGCCTCCGGTCTCCAGGTGAAGCCGGATCGCATGGACGGTGCGCGCGCCAGGCGGAAGGTCGATCGTGATGTTTTGTTTACCGAGAATCGTCGGATGACCGAGTACGGCATCCGAGCTACCGAAGACGTGAAGTTGAAAGGGGCGCAAATCGACACCTGGGCCTGGCTCGATCGTCATGGAAAGCTTGTAAGCGCGCGGCGTTACCGCCGCGGCATAGATGACGGCATCGTTTTTGGCCCAGCGGAACTTGGTCCCACCAAAGATTTCAAGCGGGTGCCACCCGGCGCCGAGCGCCAGCGCCCCAGGCGCATAAATGTCCGCGTTCTCTGTAGTAACCGTCCCAACTGCAATAGCCATCGCTTTGGTGCTCCTGCGCCGCCGGCTTTGATCCCTGCGCCGGCGGCAGCTGTCGCATTCCAGGGACCGTGCGCGAAGGCGGCTAAGCCCCGCACACAATACGGGAGGCGGACGGCTTGATCGTTACGCGTACGCCGTTTCGGGTCACCCTCGGTGGCGGCGGCACAGACCTTCCGGCTTTCTACGAAAAGCACGGCGGCTATATCCTTGCACTCGGCATCGACAAGTACATGTACGTCATGCTGAACGTGCCGTACGCGGATCGTAAGGTTCGGCTTCACTACACCAAGAGCGAAACGGTCGACAACGTGGCGGAGCTGGAGCATGAGCTAGCCCGGGAAGCGCTGCGCATGCATGGAATCGCCGACGGCATTGAGATTGCGTCCCTTGCCGATCTGCCGGCCGGCACGGGACTCGGCTCATCAAGCTCCTATCTCGTCGGCTTGCTGAACGCGATCCGCGCGTATCGTGCGCGTCCGATCCTATTCAACGAGCTGGCCGATGAGGCGTGCCGAATCGAACTCGACATCCTCAAGAAACCAATCGGTAAGCAAGACCAATACATGGCCGCCGCCGGCGGTCTCACGGAGCTGTCGATCGATGTGAACGGAGCGGTCGCCGTTCGTCGCTTGGCGCTGCCGGGTTACGCGGTCGCCGAGTTCATCTCGAACACGCATCTCTACTATCTCAACCTGCAGCGAACAACGACCGACATTCTCCGCGAGCAAACGGCGGCTCTGCGGGCTGAGCCGCGAGCCGCGCACGACAGCACCCAGGCCCCGAATGCCGTCGAGGAAAGCCTCAAAGAGATTCTAGCGATCGGCTATCGTATCGGCGACGCGTTCCGCGCATGTGATTTCGACACATTCGGAAGGTTGATGCACGAGCACTGGATGGCAAAAAAGCGGCTCTCCGGCAAAGTGAGCGTTCCGGTCGTCGAGCAGCTCTACGATCACGTGCGCGAGAACTTCGGGGTTCTGGGCGGAAAGGTTGCTGGTGCCGGAGGCGGTGGTTTCTTGATGCTGTACGTGCCGCCGGCCGGCTCGCGCCGGTTGACCGAATTTATGGCGACGCTCGGCATGACACGCTTGAGCTACGGAGCGGAGTTCGAAGGCAGCAAGGTGCTCGTCAACGTGCTGAACGGTCGCGCTACCGACTACCACTCGAACGAGGCGGTCATCTTGCCTTCCCACGTCGCGCCCGGAGGAAAGCTCTTTGTCTAAGCCGATCGTCATCACGGGCGTCGCCGGCTTCATCGGCAGCAATCTCGCCGATCATCTTCTGAACGAAGGCTACCGTGTGGTCGGCATCGACAACCTCGCCTACGGCGTCGCCGAGCAGATTCCGGACGGCGTCGAGTTCCATCAACTCGACATCCGCGATCCGGCGATCTATCCGCTCTTCGAAGGCGGGAGCGTCGTCTTTCACCTCGCCGCCAAGAACTGCATTGCCGACTGCCAACTCGATCCGCTCGAAACGGCGCACATCAACGTGCTCGGTTCGGTCAACGTGTTCGAGGCTGCCCGGCGCGGGGGCGCCGCGAAACTCGTCTACGCGGAATCGGCCTCGGTGTACGAGGGCTCGAGCAAACTGCCCACGCCGGAAACGGAGCTCGCGCCGCGCAGCTTCTATGCGGCCAGCAAAGCCGCCGAGATGTATTTTGCGGAAGCCTACCAGCGCTTTAGCTCGCTTCCGATGACAGCCCTGCGCTATTTCGGCGTGTACGGGCCGCGCCAGGATTACAGGCGGACGATTCCGCCTGTCATGAGCGCCTTCATTCTGAAACTGCTCAAGGGCGAGCGCCCGACGATTTATGGGAGCGGCGAGAAGAGCCGCGACTTTATCTACGTCGACGACGTTAACGATTTTCACCTGAGGTGTATCGACGACCGTCGCACCGACGGGCGCGTCTTCAACCTCGGCTACGGACACCCATACTCGGTGAACGAGATCTACGCCCGCATTGCCGCGTTACTTGGGGTCTCGGTCGAACCGGAGCACCTGCCCGACCTCGAGGGTGAAGCGCAAACGACGCATGCGGACATCACCGCCGCGATGTCGATCGGTTGGGCGCCGCTGGTCGGCATCGACGAAGGCTTGCGCCGGTCGATCGCCTACATCAAAACGCACGTGTTGGCTCATACATAGGCCAAAGGGAGGACGGGTGCCCCCCCGGAACAAGCGTGTTTGCTTCTCGTGCAGGTGGAGCCATGGCGATCATCGACCGAACTGATCCCGCGATCCCGGCGTCGAGCGTATCGGACGCGCCGGGTCGAGAGGTTGAACTCAGCATCGTTATTCCCGCTTTCAAAGAAAGCGCGAAGATCGCAGTCGACATCCGCGCCGCGCACTCATTTCTGTTGGCGCACAAAATTGAGGGCGAAATCATCGTTGTCGACGACGGTTCGCCCGACGATACGGCTGCGCGGGCGCTGGCGCTGGCCGCAGAGACACCGGAGCTGCGTGTCCTGCGCTACGAACAGAACCGCGGGAAAGGCCACGCGCTGCGCTACGGGATGACGCGGTCACGCGGCAAGAAGGTGATGTTCGCCGACGCAGGGCTCTGCGTGCCATACGAAATCATGACGATCGGGCTCACGATGCTCGATCTCGGGATGTGCGACATCGCACACGGATCGCGCCGCATGCGCGGCAGCGTTAAACGCGCTCAGCCATTATACCGGCGACTCGGTTCCCTCGGTTATGGCCTCCTCATCCATACGCTTATGGGCATACCACCGTATCTGTCCGACACAAACTGCGGATTCAAGCTCTACCGTCGCGAGGTCGCGCACGAGCTTTACGGAGCCGCTTTTACCGACGGTTTCATGTACGATATCGAGATCTGTCTGCGGGCGATTGCGAAGAGGTATATGATCCTCGAGTTCCCCGTGCTTTGGAGCAACGACCCCGACACTCGCTTCAATCCAAGCACCGGCAGTTTCCGCCTATTACGCGACCTTGCGATCATCCGCTGGCGTTTGCGGCCCGGCAGCCGCAGAGACGCAGTGAGAGCGGTCGAACCGGCGAGGAGCAGCGGCTGACTACTGCCAGTCCATACCGCGCTCTTTCGGCAGGATGCGGCGCAGCGTAAAAATATCGCTCGCCTGCAACTCGGATACGTGCGCCGGCCAATCTTTCCAGCCGTCGTATGGAGCGGCCACGAACTTGCCGGTGATTCCCTTTGCTGCGTCACTAAGCAGCAGAACCGACGCGTTCGCCGCGACCGAGGGCGGGACGGCGCCGCCGGCGAGCTGTTTCTTCGTTGTTTCGAGGAACGCTTGGCCCGCAGCGCTTGCGCCCGCCGCCAGCGTTTGCTCGTGCAGCCGCGTCGCAACGAAACCGGGGGCGATCGCATTCACTTCGATCCCAAAGGGAGCCATTTCGATTGCGATCGTCTCGGTAAGACGTACGACCGCGACCTTGGAGGTCGCGTACGCCGTATAGTTCGGGAACGGCGTCGCCGCCCCGCCGCCGGAAAGCAGCACGATGCGGCCTCCGCCCGACGTGCGCATTCGCGAACACGCGGCACGGGCGACCAGGAAGCTTCCGAAAAGGTTGACGTGAATCGCCTTCAACCACTCCTGCGGGTCCACATCGGTGATCGGGCCGATCGGCCCGTAAATCCCGGCCGAATTGACGACGCCGTCGAGACGCCCGAAGGACGACGTGAACGTTTCGAATACATCCTCGACACTTGCCGGATCGGATACATCAGCGGTGACCGCGGCAACGGTCGCGGCACCGTCAACCTTCGCAAGGGAATCGCGCGCCTCATCAAGTGCTTTTTTTTCGCGCGCAACGATCATCACGCGCGCGCCGCTACGAAGACACGCCTCGGCAATCGCAAACCCGATTCCGAGGCTGCCGCCGGTAACTAGAATATTCTTGCCCGATAACATTGGCGGGCAGTTCGCGTTGCCGATTGCCGAACCTGTTTTGCAGGCTTCGCTCGAATTGGGCTCATAAAAGCGCGCATGAACGTTTTTGTGTCGGGACTCTGGCACCTCGGATCGGTCATTTCGTCGTGCATCTCCGAGCACCACGATACGACCGGTTTCGATCCCGACCAAGCGACAGTCGACAATCTTTCGCGCGGAATACCGCCCATCTTCGAGCCGGGACTCGAGGCAGAAGTCCAGCGCGGGCTTGCGGCCGGGACGCTGCACTTCGTACACGACCTTGAAGTGGCAAGCAACGCCGACGTCGTTTGGATTGCGTACGACACGCCTGTTGACGAACAAGACCGGGCCGACGTCGCCTATGTCGACGCGCAGGCCGCCGCGCTCTTTCCGTACCTCACAGATGGCACACTCGTGCTCGTTTCATCGCAAATGCCCGTCGGATCGATCGCACGGCTCGAGCGCGCATTCGCGGCGAGCAGCGAACGGCAAGTCTCTTTCGGGTACACGCCCGAAAATCTCAGACTCGGTCAGGCTCTTAGCATCTTCAAGCATCCCGACCGCATCATCGTCGGCGTCCGTACCGCAAGCGATCGCGAGGTCGTTTCGAACTTGTTCGAAGGCATTTCGAACAACATCGTCTGGATGTCGCCCGAGTCGGCCGAAATGACCAAGCATGCCATCAACGGTTTCTTGGCCGTATCCGTAACCTTCATGAACGAGGTCGCGGCAATCTGCGAGCGAGTCGGAGCCGATTCGAAAGATGTCGAGGCGGGCCTACGGAGCGAGTCGCGCATCGGGCCGAAAGCATACGTGAGCCCCGGCACCGGATTTGGCGGGGGAACGCTGGCGCGCGACATTCAGTTTCTTTCCGAGATTGGGAAAACGAACGGAACGGCCGTCGACGTGCTCGAGGGCGTATTGGCCAGCAACGACAAGCACAAGACATGGGCGGAGCGCAGATTGCACGACGCCCTCGGCGAACTCAGCGGAAAAGAAATAGCACTTCTTGGTTTGACGTACAAACCAGGAACGGACACGCTGCGCCGATCGAGCGCGGTTGAGCTGGCCGAATCGTTGGCCGCGCTTGGAGCCGTGGTGAAGGCGTTCGACCCGGCAATCCACGAGCTGCCGGTGGAGCTGCGCGCTACAATTCATCTGCGGGCCTCAGCACGGGCCGCGTTAGCCTCCGTTGACGCCGTTGTTGTCACAACGGAGTGGCCCGAGTTCAAGGACCTGACTGCAGCGGACTTCACGGAAACGATGCGAACCGCAATAGTACTCGATCCGAAGCGCTCGCTTGGGGAACCACTAATGACCGACGATCGAATCCGCTACATCGCAATCGGACGAGGCACTTGACGCCGGCGTCTTGTCGGCCCGGCCGACCATGCTGCTGTTGCTCCGACGGACGCGGTGACCGGAAATAACGCTTTGCCGCCGGTTGTAGAGGTCCAGCAAGCCTATACCGAGCGCGATCACGCCCTGCGGGAGTACGATCGTTATGCGCGCGCAAAGTATGATCTGACGCTGCGCTGGTTACGGCCGCTGCTAACCGACGACACGCTCCTATATAACATCGGTGCCGGGAGCGGGTACTTCAATCACCTGGCGTCCGAACGCGTCAAAGCAGTCGTCGGCTGCGAGCCGGACCTGGCCGCATTTGCGCGCGCAACCGAGAGTTCGATGCCCGCCAATTGCCAGCTGCTTCAGGCCGATTTGCGGGCCTTCTCGCAAAACCGGGCGCCCGCGGATATCGTTGTGATGCACGACGTACTCGAGCACATCGAGAACGATCAGCAGGCCGTCCAGGACCTCCGGTCGCTCGTTCGCCAGGGCGGACGAGTCATTCTCAGTGTTCCTGCTCTTGCGATGCTTTTCGGCCGGCACGACATCGAGTTAGGCCACTACCGGCGTTACTCAAAGCGATCGCTGCGCAAGATATTGGAGCCGTCTTTCAAGATCAGGCGGCTGCGGTATTTCGGAATGGCGAGTATTCCGATCGTACTGTACTATTCAGTTTTGAGAAAGAGCGCCTACCCCGAAATCGCGGCCTCCGACAATCTGATCTCAGATGCGTACGGGGTGATCTGCTCCATTGAAACGAGGATCCCGGAACCGATCGGCACGTCGGTGATCGCGGAACTGGAGCCGCGGTCGTAGTCGTCCTATTTTTGGGGAGCACGCGGATCGCGATGAGGTGCTCACTGCCTTCTACTTTCCTAACGGGTACGGCGTCCTTGATCATTTTCGACTCCGCTGAACTTGCATCGAGATAAGGCTTTCTTAGTAGTGCGAGCGTTCCGAGCTGAGCGGGGAAGGTGTACTTGAGCGAAGAACTCCCGCCCCCGTGAGGCGCGGGGATTTTCGCTGGCCGAAGCGACCGGAGATGTTGTCAGCGGAGCAAGAGATTGCGCGCGAGGCATTCGTAGCGGCTTGGCACGAGGAATTGCCGCAACGCTATACGGTCATCGAGCGCTTCAATCACGGCTATGTTGCCGCCCTCGGTGCGCCCCCCCAGGCGCGGACCCTTGAAGTCGGCGCCGGCATCGGCGGCCATTTACCCTTCGAGGATCTTTTGGCGCAAGACTATCACGTGCTTGAATACCGCGCTGAGTTTTGCAAACGCCTCGCGGAACAGCTTCCTGCGCACAACGTGCACTTGGGAACGATCGAAGAACGTCAGCCATTTACCGATGGCTTTTTCGACCGGATTATCGCCATCCACGTTCTTGAGCATCTGCGAAATCTGCCGGCGGCGCTCGAGGAAATCGCGCGATTGCTGCGGCCTAATGGTGTCTTCGACATCGTCATTCCGACCGAAGGCAGCCTCGCCTACGAGTTTGCGCGCAAAATCTCCGCAGAGCGAATGTTCCGCCGTCGCTTCGGGCTCGACTATCGGCCCATCGCTCGCAACGAACACGTGAACACCTACCAGGAAGTCACGTCGCTCGTGGCCACCTACTTCCGGCAAGAGACATCTCGCTTTTTTCCGCTCGTTTTACCGAACCCCGAGATCAATCTTGTTGTCGGACTACGCGTTCACCACCGCCAGACCAAAGGCGCGAGCGGCTAACTCACTCAGGCAAACTGGAGCGCGTCGCTTCCGCGATGAAGCATTGCCGCAGGAGCGGGTCGGCCACGCGGCCCACAGTGCATTGTGAGAATATTCGTGCTTGGATGCGATGCGGACTCCGCTGTGTTTGCCGGCTTTATCGAGAAAAGAGTGCGCCGCGGGCTGCGGCAGGGCCCTGCGTGATCGCCCTCGGCGTCAGCCTCGCCCTGTTTCTTGTCTACCTCACGCTGGGGCTTGGTGTGACCGCGCTGTTTCCGCGGTCATTTCCGCCGGGTATGCGCCTCCGCTTGGCTCCTGGCGTCGGCGTCGGACTCTACCTCATTTTCGCGATCGCACTGAGCAGGTGGGGTCTTCCCGTCAAGGCGTTTGTGTATCCGCTTACGCTCACACTCTTCGTGGCCTCGGTCGTCGCTATCATCGTGCGTCCGCCACTTCCGTCGGGTAGTGAGGTCACGGGATTCGTCGCGCCGCTTTTGGTGGCGTGCGTGCTCGTCGGCTCGCCGCTGATGACATTTGGCTTCCACTGGCTGTCCTATTCGAACGACGATATGGCCAATTACTCGCTGGGGGCGCAACGGTTCGTAGACAATGGCTACTTCGAGCCGCCCACCGCTGCGACGTATCTCGGGAACCGTACGATGAACGGCTTCTACTGGGCGTGGGCAGCCGTTGACGGCGAGCGAGATGGCGTCGAAATTCTATTGGCAAGCGCTGCGAGCGTACTCCATCGCAATCCGTTTGAAGTATTCATGCCGCTCATCTTCTCGGCATTCTTGGTGATCGTTGTCGCGGCGGGGGCCATCGGTTTGCGTAGCAGCGGCTCCCTGGTGCCTGCGCTCATTTCTTGCGCCGTCGCCGCATCTCCACTGTCGGGGTTCGGCGTCTTCTACCAGCTACTCGCTCAGGAGTTCGGCCTCGCCGGTGCGTGCTCATTCGCTGCTCTCCTGATGGGGCCGCTCGTGAGTTACCGTGCGCCAAAAGACCTCGTTCGAAGCGCCGTGGTCTCGGCCGTCGCTGGATGCGGCCTTCTGGCGAACTATCCCGAGTTTCTGCCCTTTGTAGTCCTCGGCTTCATTCTGTTTCTAGCCGCGCGTATAGGCTCGCTCAACATTTTGCGGGTCCTCGCCGCTTGCAGCGTCACGACGATCGTAGTTCTCGTTCTTTTGAATGCACAGGCGCTGGCGATGATCGTCCTCATCTTCCGTCGTCTTCAATTGGTGCACAACGCGAACGCGGCGGGAGCGACGCTCTTTCCATACTATTTGATTCCGAGTGGTCTTGCGAACCTCTGGGGATTGCAACCCATAGCGTCTTTCTTTCTCGACCCTGTCCAGTCGATTTTGATCGCGGTCGGAGGTCTGCTAACCGCCGCGGTATGCGTCGCGGCAATCTTCCTCACGCTGAGACGTGACACCCCGGCCGCGCCGATGCTGTGCGCATTGATACTCTTCGGGATGTTCGCCGTCCGGACAGGGGAAGGATTCGCCCTTTATAAGCTGGCGCTGTTTGGTCAGCCATTCCTAGTTGCCGTAGTAGTAAGTACCATCGCAGTAGCCGCGACGGGGATCCGCTGGGTGCCGCCCAGGGCGAGATGGGTAGCGATCGCCACGCCGGTGCTGCTCTTGGTGGTAGTTGGGTTGCCGTCGCTTGCGACGTATCGGGACGCCAGCATCGATCATCATCTTGGCTCAAGCGCGGCCTTCGCGGAAATCCCCTCCGGTTCACGCGACGCGTTGCTCGTGCAGGTTCGAGACATTGCTCGGCGCACGCACAACGTGGTTGTGGTCAGTGACACACCGAATGTTTCGTTAGCAAAGATCCAGTCGGGCTATTTCGGCGACGACTCGCTCCTATTTTCAGCCGACGACTTCTTCGCGGGCGAGTTAGCGCAGCCGGAGTCTCCGGTCCCCGCACGTGACCCAACTTTTAGCGCCTTGTCACGCAATTTCAGCCGCGAGCGCCTAAGAGAATTTGCGCGGGCGACGTTCGCCTTCGACCCGGGAGCGCGCCGGCATGAGGCAGCATTTCAGATCGACCGGCGGATACATCAGAGCGAGACCGGCGGCGAGCCGTTTCTGCTCTCAACAACTGACCGACAGACGATACTTAACCGAGATGGATTCGCGAGCACCGATGATGACGTCCGGATCGGACCGCTCGCGGCCGCATCCAACCATTTGGCGTTCGTCAATTCGAGTCTCGGCGGTGCCCCGGGGCCGGATACCCCGCGAGACCGGGTCAGCCTTTTTCAGCTAGAGCAAGACTATTACTTTCCTGGCCGGACCATGGCGAGCGTCGGCCGCTATCTCCTGTTCTCGTACTATGGGAGACTAGGGCCGCTACGGTTGATCCTTGATATGACCACTACGCTGAACGGAGATGCCCGCAATCGCCTCCCTCCGGCCGCTGCGATCGGAAGACATCGTGTTTCATTCCACGCTATCGGACGCGGGTCGGCGCGCCTCGTCTCGGATCCTATCCTTCCGCTCGAGATCGATGGGGAGTCCTACGTCGGGATCGATATGGGAACCCCGGGTGCGCAGTTGCCCGACCATCGGACCGGCCTGATGCGGTTGTACGGGGGTAACGTTCCAATCGATTCCCGCAATATCGTTGGATTCGCGCGCGACATTTCGGCGATTCCCGCACGCTCCATCTCTCGTCGAGATACGCCGTCCGCGATCGGCCAGTTTCCGCAAGACCTAGGTAATCCGGCTCTCTTCTATTCGGGCATCTACGAAGACGGTTGGCTCGCTGAAGATGCTCGGATCCGTTTGAAAGACTCTCGGTCCGGGAATCACTTGCGTTTTCAATTCATGGTCCCGTACATCGGTAATCGCGGCTATTCGTCAAGTGTCACTGTGACCGTCGACGGAAAAACACGCGGTACGTGGCCCGCTCCGCTCGGCCGGACGATGATTGACTTCCCGGCCAAACTCCGGATCGGACAGCATGACGTTCAGCTGCATTTTGCTGGAAGCCAGCGCCTCCCCGGCCTCGACACACGTCTAGTAAGCGCGCGGATCGAGCATCTGGGTTTCGAGTAACCACGCCCTACAGACAGCGGCATCTACCAGGTCCGTTCGAGCACGCTTGCGTCGACGCTTGAACGCGTGCGCTCGTAGTCGGGTAGTGAGTCGATCCACCACAACTCCTCAGTCATTCGATAGCCGCCAACTTTCCGATGGCTCGCGAGCAGATCCGGCAGCACGTCTCGTCCGAAGTCGCTGAATCCGTCGCGCGGAATGGCATCTAGCGCGTCCGGTTCGAGCGCGAGGATTCCGGCATTTACCCAATGACTGAAAACTTCTTCGGCCCGCGGTTTCTCCAGAAAGCGCGTGATGCGATCGTCGTCGTCGATACCGACGATACCGCTCGCCGTCACGTCCTCGCGCTCGAACAGTGCGATCGTCGCCACGGCCTCGCTTCGGTCGTGGACTTCCAGCAATTTGCCGAGATCGCACGTCGACAAATTGTCGCCGTACAGAACGAGAAAAGTCTTTGTAAGGGATGAGCGTATCGGATTGAGCGCACCGGCAGTACCGAGCAGTTCGGGTTCATAGCTATAGGAAATTGCGACGCCAAATTGCGCACCATCTCGGAAGTGGTCAATCACGGCTTCGGGGTGGTGGTGCAGATTGATGACGATGTCGCGTATGCCGTACCGTGCAAGCAGCCGAACGTTGTGCTCGAGAATCGGCCTCCCGGCAATCTCGAGCATAGGCTTTGGGACGTGCTCGGTCAGGGGGCGGAGACGCGATCCCTCTCCGGCCGCCAATATCAGCGCGCGCATGCCCAAAGGTAGGGCTGCCGGAGCAGTGAAACCTGCAATCATGCAGACCGCGACGTTCACCCGCTCGTTTCTCGACGAGGCGGTAACCATCATCGGAAAGCTCGACACATCGATGATCGATCGCGTAGCCGCGATCTTGCGCGAGACGCGCGATAAGTCCGGCCGCCTCTTCATTTTGGGCGTCGGCGGCTCTGCCGGCAACGCATCGCACGCGGTCAACGATTTTCGCAAGCTTTGCGCGATCGAAGCGTATGCGCCGACGGACAACGTCTCCGAACTCACCGCGCGCACGAACGACGAAGGTTGGGCGACGGTCTTCGAGGCGTGGTTGAAGGTCAGCAAGCTAAAACCCCAAGATACGATCTTGGTCTTCTCGGTTGGCGGCGGAAACCTCGAGAAGAATGTCAGCCCGAATCTCGTCGCAGCCCTCGCCTACGCGAAGGAAGTCGGTTCGAAGGTTGTCGGCGTCGTGGGACGCGACGGTGGTTACACCGCGAAGGTTGCCGACGCTGCCGTCATCATTCCGACCGTCAATCCGGAGCACGTGACGCCGCACTCCGAGGCCTTTCAGGCCGTCGTCTGGCACCTGCTCGTCACGCACCCCGATCTGAAGGCGTGCGAGACAAAATGGGAGTCGACGAAATAGCCGACGCAACCAACCGCGCTGTATTCCTCGACCGCGACGGCGTGCTCAACGCGCCGTTGCTCAAAGAAGGAAAGCCCCATCCGCCCGCAGGTCTTCAGGACCTCGTTATCTATGAAGATGCGTTGGGTGCGCTCGAAGCACTAAAGGCCGCGGGATATATGCTCCTAGTCGTCACGAACCAGCCCGACGTTTCGCGCGGCACCAAAACGCGCGGCGACGTCGAAGCGATCGATCGCGCTCTTGCGGCAGCTTTGCCGATCGACGAGTTCTATGTTTGCTATCACGATGGCGACGATTGCGGCTGCCGCAAACCGAAACCCGGCATGCTTCTTCGCGCAGCTTCGGAGCACGGCGTCGCCTTGGCGAAGAGCTTTATGATTGGAGATCGCTGGCGCGATATTGACGCAGGCCACGCTGCCGGCGTGAGAACGATTCTCGTCGAACGGCGCTACGCCGAGCGCGCACCGGTCCACGCCCCCGACGCAGTGGTTTACTCGACCGGAGAAGCCGCTCGCTGGATCCTGCAAAACACATAACTTCCCGTACCGCATGACGAGCAACATGAGATCTCTTTTTGTCGGAAACAACTTCTTCGGCGCGGGGAACTTCGGCGACGACCTATCGCTGATGGGCTTTCTCGAGGTCGCGGCGGCCTATTCCGACGTTGAGATCACGATCTGCACGTCCCACGACATCCAAAGTCAGGAACGGCGGTTCCCGAGCGTACGGTGGCTACCTGACAACGAGAGCGCCCGGCAAAGTGCCTTATTCTCAGCAGATGCGTGGCTCGGACTCGGAGACACGCCATTTCAGCTCGATAGCGGACCGTGGTTTCTCGAGCACAACGAACGCGAACGACAGCGTTGCATCGCTCTCGGCAAAGCGATGTATCTGCTTGGCGTCGGTTGTGAAAGCGCAGAAGCGGCGGCCGATCCGCGTTCCCATGCGCTGCTCGATGCAGTGGAAAATGTGTGGACTCGCGACGAAAGCTCCGCCGCGGAGTTGCTGCCATACATCGCGTCATCACATTTGACCGTAGGAGCCGATCTTGCGCACCTCGCATTCACCGATGCCATAGCTCCGCCGCCCGCCGAGCCCGGCATCCTTGGGCTCATGCTCGCCTTCGAGCGTGGCGAGCAACTCGCCTTGAGCGAACTCGAGGTGTTCCTCGAACGGCGGCCTCCGCGTACCACGAGGTGGCTCGTGCAGGAAGTGCGCTCGCTGCCCCAAGTCGAGCGATGGATCCTCAATGCGCTTTCCCCCCAAGCGCGTTCACTGGTCTCCGCGGCGGAGGCTGAGTACGCGAGCGCCTCCATGCGCGACTACTTAGGGGCGTTTGGATCGCCCGGAATAACGGTAACCAGCCGCTACCACGGAACGCTCGTTGCCGCCTGGCACGGATCGAAGGTGCTTGTCGTGTCCCGCTCGGCGAAATTGCGAGGCATAGCGCAAGAGCTCGACTTGCCGCAAATCGATGGCGTCCGATCCCACGTCGAGCTCGAAGCGGCACTACAGACGGCAAGGACCGTGCCTCGTGGAAGGCTGGAACGCCTCCGCGAACGCGCACGCCATATGTGTGCTGCGTTCTTTAGGGAGTTCAGGGGCCCGTAGAGCCGGAGCTTGACGCAGCCGCGCGAGCAGGTCACGGAGGGCGTTATTCGTACCACATGCGTATGTTGCAAGGTTCACCGAAGAGTGCCGTCCCATCGGTTGGTAGTCTGAAGGTCAAAATCTTTGCCGACGGCGCAGAGAAAACCGGCATGCTCGCGATGCTCGAAAAGCCGTACATAAGCGGTTTTACGACCAATCCGACGCTCATGCGAAAATCAGGCATCGAGGACTACGAGGCTTTCGCTAAAGACATCCTAGCGGCAATTCCGGAGCACCCGATTTCGCTCGAGGTGTTCGCCGACGACGACGCCGGGATGGAGCGCCAGGCGCGCCGCATTGCAACCTGGGGTAGAAACGTCTACGTAAAGATCCCCGTCACGAATACGAAGCGCGAAGCGACGACGTCGCTGGTCCGGCGCCTCTCGAATGAGGGCGTGAAATTGAACGTGACCGCGCTGATGACGGTGGAGCAAGTGCGCTTGGTATGCGAAGCGCTCGCGGGCGGCGCGGGCGCCTATGTTTCCGTGTTCGCGGGGCGCGTAGCCGATACGGGGCGCGATCCGCTTCCTATCATGATGCAATCGCTTGAGGTGATGAAACCCTACCCGAACACTGAGTTGATCTGGGCCTCACCCCGCGAGTTGCTCAACATCTTTCAGGCCGATGCGATCGGCTGCCACATTATTACGGTTACGAACGACGTGCTCGCGAAGCTCAGCCTTGTCGGCAAAGATCTGGAAGAGTATTCGCTCGACACGGTGAAGATGTTTCACGACGACGCGCAGAAGGCAAACTTCCAGCTCTAGTCCGAAGGGAACCGATGAAGCCCGTCATTCTGCTCGCCTCGGCGTTGTTCGTTTCGTGCTCGACCGCATCCCCGGACTCGACGGCACCCCAAAGCTCGCCTGCACCCTCCGCAGCCCCGACGGCGGGTCCGGACATCGTCGCTCGAGATCTCGGCATCGCGCTTGGCAAAGGCTGGTATCCCTACGAGAGCTTTCATGGCCAAGCGTTCAGATGGGTTGACAACGACGCACAGATCGTCGTTGGGCGACCGCTAGCGAGTCCGGAAAGGCTTTCCGTAACGGCCGAGGCCGGCCCGGGCCTAGGCACGGTGAAATTTGCCCTCAGTATCCGCGACGCTGCCGGACACGTGGTGCAAACAGTTCCTGTCGACGGGAGGGAGCGCGTGCAGATCGCGCTTCCCGTCCAGCCGGGCCACCCCGCAACTTTTACGTTGCACGTCGCCGGCAAAGGGAAGCACGTTCCAAAGGATCCGCGCATTCTGAGTTTTCGCGTCTTTGAGATCGAGCCGGGCAACCCCGCGCCGAGCGGACCGAAGCTGCAAGAAATCACGCGCTCTCCAAACGTCCGGATCGGACGAAATTGGTATCCGCTGGAACACTTCAACGGCGAAACGTTCCGCTGGATCGACAACGACGCTGAATTCATCGTAACTTCAGACGCGGTTGGCCAAAAGCGCTTGCGTCTCGACGTCGCAGCCGGACCCAGCATCAAATCACCCGGCGACTTCGAGCTAGCGCTCGAGGATCCGTCGGGCACGCAGCTCCAGCTGGCAGACGTGCACGACCGCGGTACTACGTACTTAAACCTACCGCTGCATGCCGGGACGAATGCGTTTCGCTTGCACGTGACGAGCACGGGTCAAAAAGCGCCGCACGATCCCCGGGTCCTTGATTTCAGGGTATTCAGCCTCTCCGTCGAGTAGCGCTTTCGGCGCCCACGTTCAACAGCTCCGCGTGACCG
>Ga0302325_10006288_pt1 | contig 26736 bp, 24 predicted proteins | sample Palsa_T0_2_FD_201948 | JGI IMG/M metagenome (GOLD analysis project Ga0302325, IMG submission 201948) | Peat permafrost microbial communities from Stordalen Mire near Abisko, Sweden - Palsa_T0_2 | ecosystem: Environmental > Terrestrial > Soil > Palsa > Peat permafrost | place: Sweden: Abisko... | reverse complement strand
TGAGCCAGGTTGGGATTACGAAGTAAGGCACGCCGCACGCATCTTAGCGCTGGTGAGAGGTGGGCGTCTTTTGTTGGGCCTTCTTCTGCCGCCTCGGGAGACGGTGCCCCTGCTTTTTGGGCAGTTTGCCCACTTTCGTCGACTTAGCGGCAGACCGCGCTTCGGGCGGCGCACCGGCTAGCGAAGCGATCTTGCCGGCCGCGGAGCCGATGGCCTTCGCGGCACTGACCAGGATGTTGTCTTCAGTTTGTGGAGGGGGGGTTGGCTTCTTCGGCATATGCGGTAGCTGTTTTGCATTATAGCCCGATTAGCGATTCACACCGTCGCGCATTAGCCCACCGACCCGCAGTCCTGATCCAGATACACTTTCATCAGGCATGCGGGAGTAAAGTTCGACCGGCGGTAGTCATCCTTGATTCCGGCGACGACGATTTCGTAGCAGCGCCGATCACCAGCAAGGCACGCCACGCGTACTGCGTGAAACAATAAATTTAATCTTTCCTCTTGACATCCGCGTTCAATAGTACTAATTTCTTAGTATGCGACCGCCGAGCAAGACCCTCACCGATCAGGAACTGGAAATCATGAAGATCGTCTGGGTTCGCCAGACGGCCACCGTGCGGGACGTCTACGAAGCTCTCCTGGAGCGGCGCAAAGTCGCCTACACCACCGTCATGACCATGATGAAGATTCTGGAGCAGAAGGGCTATCTTCATCGCAAACAGGTGGACCGGGCTTACGTCTACCGGCCGGCGCAGCCCAAGAATCAGGTGATCGGGAAAATGGTGCGCGACTTCGTCAACCGCGTGTTCAACGGTTCGGCGGAGCCGCTGCTGGTCCATTTGATCGAGGACCGGCGCTTGACCGGGGACGAGATCGAGGAGATCCGGCGCCTGATTGGAGAGCGATCGTGACCTCCGCCCTTTGGCTCCACAATCTGGCCTTCTGGAGCGTGCAGGCAACTGCTCTGATCGCCGCCGGAAGCCTGGCCATTTGGGCCTTCCAGTTGCGCCTGCCGCGCGTCCGGCTGGCTTACGGGCAGGCATTGCTGGCGATCTGTCTGTTGCTTCCTATCATGCAGCCCTGGCAAAGCGCGACGGACTCGCAGGTGGATTTCTCGACCTCGGCTGCGCGGCCGGCGAACCCGCGGCGCCCTTCTTCGCGCGCTTTTCCGTGGCGCGAGGCGTTGCTGATCGCGCTGGCCTCCGGTTCAGCCGCGAGGGCCCTCTGGCTGGCGGTGGGATTCGGCAAATTACGCCGCCGCAGACGCACGTCACTGCCCCTCGATCCATTGCCCGCGTGCCTTGACCATTTACGCGCGGCAGTTGTACCAGGAGCCGCACCCAGAGCCGAATTTCTGGTGTCGCCGACCATACAGGGCCCTGTCACGTTCGGGTTCTGGCGGCCTGTTATCGTGGTGCCCGCGAGGTTCGCCGAGCTGCCATCGGATATTCAGCAGGCCATCGCCTGTCACGAATTGCTGCACGTGCGCCGTCACGATTGGATCTTCACGCTGGCGGAAGAATCGATTCGCGCGGCGTTGTGGTTCCACCCGGCGGTGTGGTGGCTGATTGGCCAGATCCAATTGGCGCGCGAACAGACGGTGGATGCAGCGGTGGTTGAGTTCACCAAGGATCGCGCGCAGTACTTGAACGCGCTGCTGGCCATAGCCGGAGACCAGCCAGCCCCGGACCTTGTCCCGGCGACTCTGTTTTTGCGCAAACGTCACCTAAAGAAGCGGGTGGCGCTACTTTTGAAGGAGATTACCATGTCGAAACGTAGGATCATTTCGTTCTGTGCTACCAGTTGTGGGCTGCTGCTCGCGGCAGGCTGGCTCGCGCTCCATACATTCCCGCTGCAGGCGGCGCCCGTTCCGCAGGAACAGGTCGAGTCGAACCTGCTGCACAGCGTTCCTCCGCAGTATCCGCGTGAGGCGCGTGAGAAGCACATCGAGGGTTCTGTAGTGCTCGAGCTGCAGATCGACTCCAATGGCCATGTCTCCGATGCGCACGTTCTCAGCGGGCCGCAAGAGTTGCGCAGCGCGGCGCTCCAAGCCGTGCTGCAGTGGCACTATTCGCCCAAGGCCATGACGCTGCCGGCCACTACACAGGTGACGTTGGAATTCAAGCTGCCGAAAGAGGGAGAGTCCCAGGATCTCAAAATAGCGTTGCCGGCGGGCGCGCGGCTCACGGTGAAGAGTATCGATGTCAGAGGTCTCGCGGCGCCGGCTCGCGACGAACTGCTGCAGCGTTTGTCCGTACATGCAGGGGACAGTATCGATGCCGCAGGCTGGCAATCTCTCGTCGAGAGCGTGCACGCGTATGACGACGATTTACAGGTCTCCGTGACCCCGGATCTACAGATTTCGATTGCGCCGGCAGGCGCGCTGGGACAGCATGCACAAGCGGCGGAACCGAAAAAGATTCGCGTTGGCGGCAACGTGCAGCAGAACAAGTTGCTGGTCCAGACCCATCCGGTTTACCCGCCGGAAGCCAAAGCGGCACGCATTCAGGGCACCGTAACGCTTGAAGCCACTATTGGAAAGGATGGCAAGATTGAGAACCTTCAGGTCCTCAGTGGTGAACCCGTGCTGGCGACCGCGGCACTCGACGCCGTCCGCAGTTGGCAATACTCTACGACGCTATTGAACGGAGATCCGGTCGAGGTGGTGACCAACATCGACGTGAATTTCACGCTGTCGCAGTAATCTGACCTAATCGCGCCGGTAGACCACGCCACCCTTCATCACGAACGACACTTTCTGCAGCACGGCGATATCCTGCAAAGGATCGCCGGGGACGGCGACGATATCGGCAAAGTAGCCCGCCTTGAGCGTGCCGATCTGGTCCTGCCAGCCGAGCAATTTCGCGCCGTTGAGCGTGCCGGCCTGCAGAGCGGTCAGGGCCGTCATGCCGTACTCGACCATCAGCGCGAACTCGCGGGCCTGCGTGCCATGCGGGAATGGGCCGACATCGGAACCGACCGCCATGGGTACGCCGGCCGAGAGCTGCGCGCGAAACTCCCGGGCATGCAATTCGAGCATTTGGTGCTGCCGCGCGGCCTGCTGGGGCGAGCCGGCGTGGTCGGCAAAGTACGCGGAAATGGTAAAGGTCGGCACGGCGAAGATTTGTTTGTCGCGCATCAGCCGCATGGTTTCCGTGGAGAGCTGGTCGGCATGATCGATGGAAGCTACGCCGGCCCGCGCGGCATAGAGCGTGCCCGGCTCACCGGTCGCATGGACCGCCACGCGCTTGCCCACGCGCGCAGCCTCTTCGACGGCGGCGCGCAGCTCGGCTTCGGTGTATTGGTAAGGCGTTGAAAATTTGCCGTCGCGGAAAGCGTCGCGCCCCGTCTCGTAGATCTTGATGAAATCGGCGCCCTCCTTGAACTGCCCGCGGATCACGGTGACCAGCTCGGCGGCATTGTTGGCCCAGGTGGCATTGGGCAGCACGCGCTGCGCCGGATTGTAGCCGATGGCGTCTTCGTGGCCGCCGAGAATATCCACCGCGTTGCCGCTGATGCGCAGGCGCGGCCCCGGAACCAGGCCCTGGTTAATCGCATTGCGCACGGCGGTGTCGGCCGCGCCGGCGCCTTCGGTTCCCATGTCGCGCTCGGCGGTGAAGCCGGCCATAAGGTCGGCGCGCGCGGCCAGCACGGCCACGATGGTTCGCTGCGGCACGGACTCTTCCACGGTCTGCAGGTCTTCCGCGCCCGGATGGAGGAACAGGTGAACGTGCGCGTCGATCAAGCCGGGCAATAAAGTGCGGTCTCCCAGGTCGATGATTTCAGCGCCGGCGGGATGTTTGACGGCAGCGCCCGACTCGGCGATCAGCTCGCCTTCGACCAGCACCTCGCCGGGCTGCAGGATGCGGCCGGTCTCGATATCGAGCAGGCGCGCGGCGCGCAGCACGATCGGCGTTTGCGCACAAGCGGCGCCGGCGAGCACCAGCGCGACGCAGCAGCGTAGCATCGTCATCTCTGAAATATTACCGCAGCAGCACCTTCAGGGCACCCTTCTGCGCGGCACGCTCGAAAGCGCGCGGGGCATCGGCGAGTGGCAGTTGTTCGGAGATCATCTCTTCGACCGGGATCAGGTTGCGGGTGAGCAGATCGAGCGCAGGCTCAAAGCGCCCGCAGCGCGAGCCCACCAGCGTGATTTCGTTGACAATCACCGGCGCGGTGTCCACTCCCACGAGCCCATGCACCGTGGACTTCAGAATCACGGTGCCGCGCGGCCGCGCCATGCGCACGGCCTGGCGGAGGCCTTCGGACGAGCCGGTCGCATCCACCACCCAGTCGTAAGCCATCTCGGGCAGGGTGCCACCCGCCAATTCGGTTTCGACGCCGGCGCGGCGCGCGATGCGCAATTTCTCCGCGTGCCGGCCGAACTGTTGGACGCGGTGGCCGTAGGCGTTCAGCACCATGGCAATGAGCAACCCCAATTTACCGTCGCCCAGCACGGCGATTTCGGCGCCGCAAGGCAGGGCTACCTGATCCAGGATTTCGCAGGCGGCGGCCAGAGGTTCGGCGAATACGGCTCGCTCTGTGGGCAGCGCGTCGGGTAGTGCATGCAGGTTGCGCTCGGGCAACGTCAGGTACTCACGAAAGGCTCCGGGATGTTTGACGATTCCCAGAACGGTGCGTTGCGGACAGTGCCGTCCCAGACCGCGGCGGCACCACTGACAAGCGCCGCAAGCCAGGTTGATCTCACCGACCACGCGGCGGCCGATCCATTCGCGCGAATCTGCCTCGATCACCTCGCCCACGAACTCATGGCCTGGCGTGCCGGCGAAGCCGTAATATCCGCGCTGCAGTTCCAGGTCGGTATTGCAGATGCCGCCGCAGAGCAGGCGGATCAGCGCGAATCCCTCGGAGCGTGTGGGGCGAGGCTCGTCGCGCATCTCGACGCGCCCGTTTTCGAGGTGTACGGCGAGCATGGTTACAGGTAGCCGCCTCCGCACAGTTGAAGGATCGTGTTTAGAAATTCATTTAGCTCGGGACACTGCTTAACGTTGATCGTCACTTCATCGAATCTGCTCACGCTTCGTTAGTATACCCGCCCCGCAGCCACCCCGCGCCCGGCCGCTATAATTGAATTTCGATGCCCGCTGAGCTGATTTGCTTCGACGAGCGCTGCCGCGCGCGCTTCCCGATCACCGAAGCGATCTACAATTGCCCGCGCTGCGGCGGTCTGTTGGAGGTCTCCTATCCGCCCCTCGCGATGACGCCCGCCGAGCTGAAGCGAATCTGGCGCGAGCGCCGCGTTTCGAACGCCCCACTCGAGCAGAGCGGCGTCTGGCGCTACCGCGAGATCATCCCGTTCCTCGACTCCTTCGATGGCGTGGTGACACTGCGCGAAGGCGACACGCCGCTGTTGGCCGCGCCGCGCGCCGCGCAATACGCCGGTCTGGATGCATTGGTGTTCAAGCACCAGGGCTTCAATCCCACGGGATCCTTCAAGGACAACGGCATGACCTGCGGCATGGCGCAGGCGCTGCGGCTCGGCGTCGAACGCGTGGCCTGTGTCTCGACCGGCAACACCTCGGCCTCCATGGCCGCCTACGCCAGCGCGGCGGGCTTGCAGCCCATCGTATTCATTCCGCATGGCAACATCTCCTACGGCAAACTGGCCCAGGCGCTTGAATACGGCGCCAGGACGCTCCAGGTGGAGGCCAACTTCGATCAGATCCTGAAACTGGTGCGCACGCTCGCCGAGCGGCTGGGAATCTACCTGCTAAACTCCATTAATCCCTTCCGCATCGAGGGCCAGAAGACCATCATCGTCGAGATGCTCGACCAGCGCGACTGGAACCCGCCCGACTGGATTGCGCTCCCCGGCGGCAACCTCGGCAACACCGCCGCTTTCGGGAAGGCTCTGCGGGAATTGCACGCTCTGGGGTTCATCGCCAAGATGCCCCGGCTCGCCGTAATTCAGGCCGAAGGCGCCGCGCCTTTCTACGAGTTGATGCGTACGGCGGCGCACAGTTTTCGCGCCGTGAGTCATCCCCAGACGCTGGCGACTGCCATCAAGATTGGCGATCCGGTCTCCTGGCCCAAGGCTTTACGGGAGGTGGCCTGCTCGCGCGGCGTGGTGGAGAAGGTGAGCGAACAGGAAATCGCGGACGCTAAAGCCGTCATCGGACGGTGCGGGATCGGCTGCGAACCGGCCTCCGCGGCCACTCTGGCCGGCATTCGCAAGCTGACCGCCGCTGGCGCCATTGCGCGATCCGCGGACGTGGTGGCCGTGTTGACGGGCAACCTGTTGAAGGATCCCGATTACATCTACCACTACCATACCGGAAAGCTGGAGGCGCCCGATGGAGCGCCGATTCATCCCGCTTTTGGCAACCAACCTACTGTCGTGTCGAACGATGCAGACAGGATCGCCGAGGTTTTACGGCCGTTGAATACATAACCTCCAGTACCCTCAAATGCGTCATATTAAGCACACCTCATTTACGGGTATTGCTAAGACCTGGTACTTATGGTAGATCTATACCATGAATACTGAGAAGGTCCGACTCCATAACCCCGAGTCGATAGCCAAGCAGTTGGCTTATCTGTACTCGCGCCGTTCGTCCGTCGAACACCTGATCCAGTCTCTCGAGAGTTATGCTGCCTGGCTCGCTAAGACTGGGGAACATGAGGAACGAAAAAGCGCTTGACCTGGTCCGCCAGTTCTTCGTAAGTCATAGCGCCCGGATGGTATAGGCGCACGATGCCAGACCGGTCTATGAGGACTAAGGTCGGCGTGGTGCTGCATCCGTATGTCAGAAAGTTCTGCGCGCTAATCGGGACGACCAAGGCGCCGAGCGGTGCATAGTACTGCTTCCTTACGTGGTCGATGTACGGGGTTTCCTGTTCGGGAGTGGCATCGCCGCCAGCGGTAAACCCATAATATTGCGTCGGTCCGAGCAGCACCAGCCCGCTGGGCCCGTAGTTCTCCATCAGGCGGGCTAAGATGGGTACTTCCGCTTTGCAGTCGCCGCACCAGTGGGCCCAGAAGAAAAGCAGCACGGGATGGCCCCTGAGCGTCGCGAGCGTCGCGGGCTTCGGTCCCAGCCAGCGGCTGAGGTCCAGCGCGGGCGCGGGTTTACCTTGCAGGGTCAGCAGATTGATGTTTTTCTGAATACGCGGCGCCATGGACGTCTGGCGATAGGCAGCCACCTCCTGGGTGAGGAAAGCGATAGCGTCGTGGCGCTGGCCGCGCGCGGCCAACACTTGTGCATGCACCTCGATGACGGCGCCCAGCGCGAGCGGCAGACGCGGCTCCTGGTCCACGGACCGGCCCGCGCGCAGGATGTCCCCCGCGAGTTTGCGGGTCTCGGCGGCATAACTGTCGGCCCGATCGTATTGCCTGGCCTCCAGCGCGCCGCGGCTCAGCCACGACAAGGCTTCCAGCAGTTCCGGCGTCACGCCGGCCGTGGCGCGATAGCCTTGAATCTCGGTTTCGGCTAGCGTGAAGTTTCGCGCGCCGGCTGCGGCGCGAACCTGCCCCACAATATCGCCGCCGGCGGCCGGGGCGAGTTGCCACAACGCCAACGGCAATACCAATACCAACGCCGTCGATCGTATCGCGTTCATAAAAAACTTGAGGCGGCTTCGTCCAGCAAGAGGTTCAGAAAGGCCTGCGTAGCCGGGTTGAACTTTTTGCGCTTTCGGTATACGATGCCCACTGGCCGCAGCAGCCCCGGGGCGTGCAGCGGAATGGAAACCAGGCGGCCCTGCGCGATTTCGGTCTGCATGGTGCGCGCCGGCAGGATGCTGATTCCTGAACCCAGCGCCACCGCCTCCTTGATAGTTTGGATGTTATCGAACTGCATCGACAGCCGGGCCTCCACGCCTTGTTCGCGGAAGAATCGATCCAGTTCGCGACGGATTTCCAGGTCTTCGTCGAAGCCGATGAACTCCTGGCCATTGAGGTCCGCCGGATATAGCACGGCTTTCGCCGCCAATGGATGCGACGGCGCCACAGCCACCGCCATTTCCTCCTTGCGCCATGGGATTACGGCGAGCTCGCGCTTGGCCACGGGATAGCTCACCAGACCCAGGTCGGCCTGATCCGCCAGCACCGCCTCGTAGATCTTGTCCGGCCGCAGATAATCGACGTGCAACTGCGCCTGTGGATGATGCAGCTCGAACCTCTCCCGGAGGCGCGACATCTCCGACAGGCCGATGGAGTAGATGGAGGCCACCCGCACGGCGCCTTCAGCGTCACCCTTAAGCTTCTGCAGCGCGCCGTGGAACTGCTCTTCGCGCCGCAGGATGTCGCGGCAGAACTCAGCGTAAAGCTTGCCGGCATCGGTGAGGGCGAGAGGCCGTGTACTGCGGTCCACCAGCCCTAGCCCGAGGCGGCGTTCCACTTCCTGAAGATGCTGGGTGGCAGCCGATTGGCTGATGCCGCAGTGCGTAGCGGCCCGGCTGATGCTCTTGGTTTGGGATATTTCGCGGAAAAGCTTAGCTTCGGAGAGGGTCAACCGCAACCATTATAACATAAGCACAGCTTATCGTAATCATAAGAATTGCGGGCTGGGCGGCGGAAAGCGGCAGATACCATCCTCAGCACCCAGCCCTACCTGTTAGGATAAAAGGGTCCGGAGCCGATATGGAATTTCTCAGTGGCAGCTTGCTGGAACTCATCACCCAGACATCCACCAATCTTCCACCCGACGTGCGCGCGGCGATGTCGCTGACGGCCGGCACGGAGACTCCCGCCACGCAATCGGCACAAGCGTTGAACATCATCCTGTCGAACGTCGATATGGCCACCGAGGACGAAGGGCCGATCTGCCAGGATACCGGCATGCCGACGTTTGTGGTGCACACGCCGGTGGGAGTCAACCAGCTTGAAATCAAGAGGGCTATTCGCGCGGCGATCGCCGAAGCTACGCGGCGCGGCAAGCTGCGTCCCAATTCGGTTGACTCACTGACCGGACAGAACAGCGGCGATAACCTCGGGGAAGAAACCCCCGTGATGCACTTCGAGCAGTGGGAGCAGGACGAGATCGAAGTGAAACTGATCCTGAAGGGTGGCGGCTGCGAGAACAAAAATATACAGTATTCATTGCCCTGCAATCTGGACCATCTGGGGCGCGCGGACCGCAACCTGGGAGGCGTGCGCAAGTGTATTTTGCACGCGGTGTGGCAGGCGCAGGGGCAGGGCTGTGCGCCGGGCGCCCTGGGCGTATGTATCGGCAGCGATCGCGCGCACGGCTACGATCTGGCCAAGGGCCAGTTATTCCGCACGCTGGACGATGTGAATCCGAACGCGGCACTGGCGAAGCTCGAAGACGAGATCATGCAAGAGGCCAACCGGCTGGGAGTGGGCGCGATGGGCTTCGGCGGCAAGTCATCGCTGATCGGCTGCAAGATTACCGCGGCCAACCGGCTGCCGGCCAGTTTCTTCGTCTCGGTGGCATACGAGTGCTGGGCGTTCCGGCGCCTGGGAGTGCGCCTCGATCGATCGAGCGGCGCCATCACCGGGTGGTTGTATCGCGACCCCAGCCGTCCCGTGGAGCGCATGACCAAAGCGGAGGGATTTCCGCTTACCGGTCGCGAGGTGGTGTTGACGGCGCCGATCGGCGAAGCCGCCGTGCGGGCGCTTAAAGTGGGCGATGTGGTGCTGATCGATGGCGAGATGTATACAGGCCGCGATAACGTGCATGCCTGGCTGATGAAGAATCCGCCGCCGGTGGATTTGCACGGAGCAGTGCTGTACCACTGCGGTCCGGTGATGCTGAAGCAGGGCGAGCGGTGGATGATGAAGGCGGCGGGGCCGACCACCAGTAGCCGCGAAGAGCCGTACCAAGCGGATGTGATCCGGCGATACGGCGTGCGCGCGGTGATCGGCAAGGGCGGCATGGGTCCGAAGACGCTGGCCGCTCTGCAGGAATACGGCGCGGTGTACTTGAATGCCATCGGCGGCGCGGCCCAGTATTATGCGCGGACGGTGGAGGAGGTGCTGGGCGTGGATTTGATGGAGTTCGGTATTCCCGAGGCGATGTGGCATCTGAGAGTGCACGGCTTCGTAGCGATTGTGACTATGGACGCGCACGGCAACAGCTTGCACGCGGAGGTGGAGAAGGCGACGGGAGCGGAACTGGCTGCGCTTCAGAGTGTCTGACCGTCTGAGATCGTCTGAGATCTGAGCGTGCGCGCGGCGGTGTTTGATACAATGGTGAGTCCTTGGCCAGGTAGCTCAGTCGGTAGAGCGCAGCCCTGAAAAGGCTGGCGTCGGCGGTTCGATTCCGTCCCTGGCCACCATAAAATCGATAACTTAGAGGTAGCCGGAAACATAGGGTTTCAGTCAAGGGAACAATAAGGGAACATTTAATGGGCTCCCTGGAGCTGCTCCCGCTTCTCTCCTTCCATCAGTCTCCACATCTCCCGTGCCGTGCTGCCGGTTTTGGCAATGTGAGCCTTGCCGAGTTTGGCGTAGTGGCAAATGTGTGCCGTAGATCATGAAACCGAAAGTCCTCGACACCGGCCAACGCCAAGATGGTTTCAAAGCTCTTGTCCACCCTCTGGCGTTCGCGTTTGGCACCCGGCTCCGGCGGGAACATCCGCTCCTCTCCCAGGATCACCGGATACCGCTTGAATTCCGTGGCCAACTCCGGGGGCATTGGCGCACACCGGACCTTGCCACCTTTCAGCTTGGCGCGGACCGCGATCAGTTCTTCCCGGAATAGCAGATCGCTCCATCTGAGCGAAAAAATCTCTGCTATCCGCATGCCCGTGGTCAAGGCGTCCAGGACAATCAACGCAAATGGAAAAACGTCTGATTGGTGCTCTTGCCAGCCTTGCCATACATCTTCTGATCAAGCGTGGCTTTCAGCTTTTGGATCTCCTCGGCACTCAAGTAACGCTCGCGCTGGTCATCCGGGCGCTTCACTTCCACCGCATCCGCCGGGGTCCGGTCTATACCGGTTTCTTTACCCCAGATCGTGGCGGCCTTCGCCATCATGTGGTGCATGACGTTAAAGTGCCGAACAGCCGTGCCCGCGGATACCCTCCAGAACCGCCTTCTCCCGGTCCTGGGATTTCTTCTTGCTGGCATACTGGTCCCAGTAGCGGTCGATCAAATCGGACATTCGGAAATTGACCTCCCGTTGGATGTCGAGGTGGCGGTTTTCATCGCGCGCCGAAAGCCTCTTGCGCAGGATCTTCTTGGCCAACTCGCGCGACCCATGAACCTTCAGGCTGCGATTCCTGCCTCCCTCCCTCCAGCGGATTTTGAATACTCTGTCTTCAACGCTGTGAATGGACACTTGCGTACTCCTTTCAGTCGATGGTTTTGATTGTGTGCGCTTCGATCAGGCGATCTAACGCCTGTTTATCGAACCGCAACGCTCGCCCCACCTTGACGAAGGGAAGCTCCCGGAGGCGGGCCTTCTTGTAGCCCGTGTCCACCTTCAGACCCAGGTATCCGGCAGCCTCCTCGACATTCAGGAGCCGCTTACCGACGCCACTATTAAACACCATTGAGGATGTGAATGCCAAGCCGCTTATCCTTTCCGAGGATCTCCCACTCGCTCCAATTTCTTTGGTCTCCACTGTCGCTATTTCCGTGCACCGTGCTCAGATCTCCCGGATGGCCGGTGTTCCGAGCCTGCCACAGCGTGTGTCAATCGGCTCCGCGCACTTCACCGACTTCGTCGCGGGTCAAGCGCATCGACGCGCGCATGCATACGACCATCGCGAACTCACCCACCGCCCGCAGGTCGAGGTAGCTTCGGGCGCGGCGTGGCAGTTCAGTGGTGTCCTCGATCGAGATGACACTGTCGACTGAGGTTAGCTCCGCAATGGTGTCCAGGATGGCGCTGAGCAGAATGGTCTTGCCAGACCCGGTAGCGCCCACCAGCAGTATGTTCTTGCGCTTCTGGACGCCCGCCCGGATGACCTGAGCATGCCGCGGTCCACTCACCGTCAGGGTGAAATCCCGTTGCTAGCGCAGGCGCTTGGATATGTCTTCTTTGCTGGTCAAGGTCCAGGCAGCCTCATAGTCGTCGAGCGTAAAGACCTTCGGCGACCGCAGCCGAATGGCGAATTCCGGCTGCCGCATGACGGGGGCGACTACCCCTTCGAAGCGGCTGCCATCCAGCGGCAATTCGGTTTCGAGGATAGGGTGATCGTGATTCAACACGGTGCCGCACCAGGCCACCACGGTCCCAAAGCGCTGGCGGCAGTCGCTGGCAACATGGTTCCCCAGCGCACAAAGCCGGTGCCGCAGAGCTTAACCCAGAGGGAGGAGTCTGGGTTGAGTAAGATATCCCCCACGTACTCTTCGGCGAGCAAGCTCAGGATTGGACTCACCTAATTCCCCTCGGAGTTTCACCTCTAGGCGAAGGTGTTGTTCGTCCTGATGCGCGACAGGCAAAGCAGCAGGACTTCCTGCAAGATCGTTCGTCCCCGCTCTGTCATGACCACCAGCCGCTTTGAGCGCTTAAGCAATTCCTGCATCACGCGGCTCTGGTCGGTGTTCGGCTTGCTGAGAACGGTGTGGAGCGTGGTGACGACGGACGCTGTCAATCCGCGCAGGAGGGCCAATAGATGGCTGCCGGCTGGCCCGCCGAAGATTCCGAGCTCGTGCTGTACCGAGACGATGTCCACGTCGCTGCTGTTTAGGAAGTCGGCGGCGCGCCGGTACGAACCGAGTTTTTGCTCCTCAATCTGAAAGCGAACGACCTCGGGATACTGATAGGATTCCTCGACGTCATTGACCGCCACCGCGAAGCACCGGCTTTGGGGATGCCGCGCCGCCACGGCACCAAGCAGGTCGGACGTAAACGTGGCAAGGCCGCACTTGCGCGGCAGATAGTTGCCGAGAAACGCAATGGTTCGAATACGGGAGGTTTTTCTCAGACTTACACCTACCTTACTCCTTTTCTTCGGTATCATTCAACGGGTGAGCAGGATGACTTCGCCCCATCGCAGCCCATGGCAAGCTGGCCGACCGGCTCGGAACCGACCCAAAGGCTGATGCAGCAGGCGCATTCGCAGATCGCTCTCAGCAACCTTAACACTTAGCGCAGCTTTTGCATCTTGGCTCTAGTGACCGTCCGCCACCTATATGCTGGCTCAGCGGCCTCAGCCTCCGAGTATCGGGGTTCTGCAACAGCAGATCATGTTGAAAATACTTTCTATTCCAGGCTGTCAGGGTTAGCGAATTGGCTAGGATTGCCGTTGATGATGTGGATATCGAGGCAAGGAAGATTTCCAGGCGAGCAGGCATACCGCGCGGTCGTGTCCGATGGTGTGACCGCGAGACCTCGGATGAAAGGCCGACCGTTGGCCAAGCTGCCCGAACCAATGAAGTCTGCACTCATCCAAGAATTCTTAAGCCCAGAATTCATCTCGAGAACGGTTTTTTCGAGCCGGACTCGACACACAAGGACCCTCGCTCCGACTTATTTTTGACACCGTTTTGACGCCGATTCCCGTACAGTGAACTTGTCGGCTATCTTCGGAGGGCCGCCGGGAGCGAAGGCATGAGCGGGTAGATCGCAGCGGTGGCCGGACTCGCCGAGACCGGATGATTGTAATGGATCGTAACCACGAGCCGCGCTGGTTTATCCGCCATCTTTCTGAGGGATTCCATGACTGGGATCTACCAGCGCCCTAATTGGCGAAATCAGAGCGCCGCTTTGCCGGACTGGGCTCGAACTGATTTCATAAACGAATGGCGGGAAAGGGAACACGTCGATGTCAACCGTTGTGATTAAACGAGTCCGGCATTCGCCTAGGCAGAGAGAACGATCGAGAAGATTCAGCAAGGGTCCTCCAGCCTCTTCGAGGAAGGTGGCGAGCTTCCAGGCTTGGACTGCGACGACTGATTGCTTGGGGAGCACGAGGTGCTGGATTCGGCATCAGCTGAGCTTGTGCCTGATTGTACAAGCGAATGCGAGCCATAGTCATTCCGAGGTGGAGGGCGAGATTCGGTCTTGCGAGTTCAGCGAGGACAAATTGTGCCACTAGGGCGGCCTGCGATCGCGTGGGTGTGGAGGATGGGAGCGCTTGACTGGTGTGCGGCGGTCCCTGTGCAGAGGAGACTGGCATAGCACGCTGAATTCCTTCCAGGCACTTTACACCTCCACGGAATCGTGCGCTCACTCTAACGCGATGCATGACATCCGCAGTGTGGTGCAGGGCCGTCAACTTTCTTCCGGTCGATGTGTACGTACTACGCTGTTTGCCGCGACCCTATGCCTTTGAGGAGGGATTGCCACTCATGCAAAAGGCCGTCGATACCGAGCTGCGGCCTATCGAGCTGGGTGGCCAGCCCACAGGAAACGGTGCGTCCGCTGCTGCCTTCGCCGTGCGACCTTGGTCGGGGCCGAACGGCAGCACACCACGATGCTCCGAGGTGGTGACGGAAGTCTGAAGATCATGGTTGGGCCTACCAATATCGTCGATCAGCTACGGCGGAAGCTTGGCGAAAATGCAATCAGGCCGCAACAAACCGCGGACGGAATCCCGACGTGCTGGATCGCGCGGCAAAACGCTCACGATGCTCTCCGTTACCTGAAGGAAGAAGTCGGCGAGCCGTACCGGATGCTCTACGACCTCACCGCCATCGACGAGCGAACGCGGGTGCACCGCGAGGGGCAGCCGGCAAGCGACTTCACCATGGTCTATCACCTCTTGTCGTTTGATCGGAACGAGTATCTCCGCATCAAAGTGCCACTCAAGCGAGGTCAGCCGCCCATTGATACCGCTACAGACCTTTGGCCCGCGGCGAATTGGTACGAGCGAGAAGTCTGGGACATGTTTGGAATCCGTTTCCAGGGCCACCCGCACCTGGAACGAATCCTGATGCCAAGAACGGGGGAAGGACATTCGCTTTTGAAAGACGATCCCGGGCGAGCCACCGAAATGGTGCCGTTCCCTCCGCCCGACGAGAAGGAGGATACAGAGCAGCGCTTTCAACCCGAAAAATGGGGCATGCGCGCGGGGCGCGACGGGATCGATTTTATGTTTCTGAACGTCGGTCCGCGGCAGCCCGGCACACGAGGAGTATTACGGGTAGCTTTGCAGCTTGACGGCGAGCAGATCGTAAACGCAGTTCCGCGGATTGGCTTCCATCACCGAGGCTCCGAAAAGATGGGGGAGCGGCAATCCTGGCATACCTACGTCCCCTACACCGACCGGATGGATTATCTGGGCGGCGTAATGAATAACATGGCTTATCTGATGGCCGTGGAGAAACTGGCGGGGATCGAAGTCCCGCTACGGGCAAAGATCATTCGGGTGATGCTGGCGGAGTTGTTTCGGATCGTCAGCCACCTGGCTTGGTACGGAACTTTCTCCCAGGATCTGGGGCAACTGTCGCCGGTCTTCCATACATTCAACGACCGCGAACGCGCGTTCGCCATCATCGAAGCGGTTTGCGGAACGCGAATTCACCCCAACTGGTTTCGCGCCAGCAGCGTAGCGGAGGACCTGCCCAAGGGCTGGGACGCCCAGGTTCGCGGGTTTTTGAAGTACTTGCCGCCACGCTTGATCGAGTACGACAAGGAAGTGATGCAGAACCGGATCTTCAAAGCACGCACCCAGGGAGTCGGCGTGTTCACCACGGAAGAGGCCATCGAGTGGGGCGTCACGGGTCCCAACCTGCGCGCTTGCGGTCTTGCGTGGGACTTCCGCAAGAAGCAACCCTACTCCGGTTATGAACAGTTCGAATTCGACATCCCCGCGGGCCGGCATGGCGACTGCTACGACCGCGGCGCGGTGCGCGTCGAGGAAATGCGCCAGAGTTTGCGTATCGTCGAACAGTGCGTAAACAACATGCCCGAGAGTACGCATGAATCGGCCCAGCCCCTGGCATGCCCGCCACCTGAGAAACGTACCATGCACGACATCGAAACCCCGATCATGCATGTTGTGGGCGTGAGCCCGGGTCCAGTGATTGCGCCCGGCGAGGCGCTCGGGGCGATTGAAGCGACCGAAGGAAATATCGGCTATTACCTGGTGAGTGACGGCGGTACCAGCTCGTACCGCACCCGCATCCGGACACCATCGTTCGCACACATGCAGATGATGCCACGGCTCGCCCGGGGCCGGATGAGCCCCGACCTGTTCGCCATCCTGGGTGCGATGGATTTCGTGCTCGGGGATGTGGATCGATGAGGAGCAGAACGAATGTCGACCGCGGAGAGCGACGCAAAATCGCGGCGGAGATGACGCGGTATCCCACTAAGAAGCCGGGCCCAAAGTGATGAGAGTATTAGCCCGGCTATGCGCGAAGGTTCGGCTCTCAAAATGATCGCAAGACGCAAGGCCCGACTACCTTAGTGCCCAGGTTGCCCCCATTCGATGACCTCCTTAATCGCTTTGGGTTGATGCTGATCCATTAGTCCTGCAAATTGATCCCACGAATACCGATTCGTAATCAACCCTGCGATTTGAGCGCCCCAACGCAAATGAGCCTGGGACAGATCATCCGCGGCCATTCGGAAATGTCCTCGCGCGGCATTCACGCTGCCCAGCATCACCTGATTCTCCAACACCAACTGCCGGATCAACTCGCCTCCGGGAATTTGGAGCGGCCGGTCACCACCCGGAATGCCCGTGAGCACATACATCCCGTTCACGGCCAGTGCGTCCATCAGATTGAACTCTAACTGGGCAATTCCGGTGGCATCCAGGATAAAGTCCATGCCACCGATGTTCTTCTCTACCTGGTCCGCCGGTATTTGACGGCCGTCTATATAGCGCCCGCCGATACCGTCTAACCATTTCGGGCGAGCGGTGGTCGAATCGACCACATCCAGCCCGTAAACCTCGCCGCCCCGCAAGCACAACACCATGGCAGCCAGCAGACCCACCGGTCCCAGTCCGGCAACCAGGCAGCGGCGCCCATGAAGCCAGTCGGGAGTAACGGCGGCATCGGGGCAACGCACGGTCTGCACGCGCAGCGCTTCATCGAATGGCTTTCTCGACGACGGAGAGCGGTTCCATCAAGACGCCGACCGGCTCCAGTTCCCGTGGCACCCGCACGATGTATTGCTCTTGATCGACTACGTATTCCGTTTGGTATCCGTCCAGTCCACGGATGCCTCTCTCGCGGTACTTGCCGGTTTGACACATGTCGGCGCGGTTCATGAGACAGCAGGCGCATTCCCCGCATCCCCGCCGCACGGTGAACACTGCGTAGTCACCGGCCTTCACGCGAGTGACAGACGAGCCTGCGCTCACCACCTGGCCAAGCATTTCATGCCCGATGACCAGTTCCTTCTGACCCTCCGGGGCCTGGGCGCGGCCTCCGGATACCTCTTCCCGGTCGGTGCCGCAGATGCCCACTCGTATGATCCGGACTTTTACTTCATCTGGTTTAGTGATCGATGGCTCAGGCCGTTCCACCAGACGCGAACCGGCTGTGCCAGGTACGATAGCGATTGCTTTCAAGAGTTCTCCATCCCTTCTTACTTACGATGCGCCGCTCGATCCCAGGCGCTCCAGTAAGTGGTCGCCAACGCGCAACGCATTCGCCATGATGGTCAGGCTGGGATTTACGGCGGCAATCGACACAAAGAAGCTTGCATCGACCACGTAAAGGTTGTCCAAATCGTGCGCCTTGCAGTTCACATCCAGCGCCGATGTCTTCGGATCGCGACCGAAGCGAATGGTTCCGGCCTGGTGCGCGGTGCCTCCGATCGGAATGTTCTTGCCCAGGTAAAGCGAGCGGTGCATCAACTGATCATGACAGCCGATCTCGCTGAGCATTCCCTTGAGCTTGGCGGTCAATCGCTGGTGCCCTTCCAGGTTGGTCTCGTGGATGTTCAGCACGATCTGTCCATGCGGGTTGATGGTCACGCGGTTGTTGGGATCGGGCAAATCTTCCGACTGCAGCCAGAAGTCGATGGAGTGCTTCGCCAAAAAATCGAGCGCGAACTCAGGCTTCCAAACCGCCCAGCCAGGCGCCTCCCCCTTGAGCATTTCGCCATCTGACTTGCCGAGCATCTGGATCTCACCCAGAGGATAGTCCCAATCCTCGGAGCGGAAATAGAAATCGTTCAATGCGAGAGTCTTCTGGAACACAGTGGGATTGGGTTCCCTGGAGATGGCCATAAAGGCGGAGCAGTTGTGACGCATGTAGTGGCGGCCGACCACATCGGAACTGTTGGCGAGTCCGGCGGGATGCTTCTCGTTAGTGGAGCGCAAAAGCAGGGCCGCGGAGTTGACCGCCCCACAGGAAACCACGACGATATCGGCGGAGTACTCCTCTACGGCGTCCTTGCGCTTGACAATTACTTTGGTCACTAGACGTCCAGACGGGTCCGTTTCGAGTCGCTCCACATAGGCGCCTGTCAGAAGTTCGACGTTGGAGTGCTCCAGGGCGGGATCCACGCAGATCACTTGAGCGTCTGCTTTGCCGTTGACCAGGCATGGAAATCCATCAAACGCCGGACATCGTACGCAGTCACTGGTGTGCAGGGCCTTTCCCTCCGCTTCGTCCAGCAGGATGCCGAGAGGCAGGGGGAAAGGGTGATGGCCAAGCCGCCGGAAATCGTCAAACAATTCCTGAATGCGCGGCTCGTGGCTCACTGGCGGATAACGATAGGGTGCGCTGGCTTCGGCTTCGGTCGGATCGACACCGCGCTGCCCGTGGACATGATAAAGGTCCTCCGCCTTTGTGTAGTAGGGCTCCAAGTCCCCATAGCGCAATGGCCAGGCGGGCGAGACGCCGCTATGGTGTATGACTTCTCCGAAGTCCTCCTCACGGAACCGCAGCAAGGCCGCGCCATAAACCTTGGTATTGCCGCCGACGTAATATTGGATACCGGGATAAAACGCCTTGCCGTCCTTGTCACACCAGGTCTCTTTGGCCCGGTACTTGGATTCGACAAAGACGGCCCGCGAATCCCAGTTGTCTTTCTCGCGGGGTAAGTACCCGCCCCGTTCGAGGAGCAGAATTCGTTTTCCCGATGGCGCCAGATGGTAAGCAAGCGTTCCTCCACCGGCTCCCGTTCCTATAATGATGATGTCGTAATGATTGTCCGTAGGCATACTATCGCGGTGGCAGTTCGCGCGCTTTTTGGCGTGCCGCGACCTCCTCATTGGTCAGCCGCGCGTCGTAGATCGAGCGTGTCAGGAGCAAAGCTGGCGCTACCAGGTTGGTGAACGCAAGTTGCGAGATATCCTTGCCGTTGCCAAGCAACTGCGGGAACCAGATCGAGACCGCGCCGAGCAGCGCCAAGCCCAGCAGCGGCGCTGTCAGCCGACGCCAGCCCAGCGGCTTATGGCGATCGGCCCAAGTGACCAGCCGAACATAACCGACCGAAGCCACACCAGCGATCGGCCCAGCCAAAAGCGCCCATAGCACGCTCGAAATAGAGCTGCGATACGCCGGGATGAGGTAGGTCGGAGCATCGGGTAGCGCTATCCACGAAACCGCTGTGGCAACCACCGAAGAGAAAAGGGCCGGCAACACGTACCTGAGCGCCAGCATCCCGCGCATCACCTCTAGCGCGAAAAGCGCACCGCCCAACGGCACGCCATAGGCCGCGCCCATCCCAGCTCCGGCGCCGCAGGCGACCAAAAGCCGTCGCTGTTCGTCAGACAAATGCGCTCCGTTTGAAAAGAAGTTGGCGATCACTGCGCCGGCTTGCTTTGGTGCGCCTTCGCGGCCCAGTGACACGCCCATGCCAACGACGATCACAGAAAGCAAGGCGCTGCCCAGAGTACGCAAAGCCGGCAAGCGTCTGGCATGGAACCAAATAGCAGCTGTGGTATCAATTCCGTTACCGCTGGACAGTTGCCCTAGGATGATCTGCCCCGCACCGGTCACAATACCGGCGCCCAGCAGCACGAGAATGTGCCGCCACGCACCGACATGTTCAGCGGCGTCCAACAGGTTGGCGCCGGCGCCGTTCCACATAATGTGCTGCACCATTTCCAGCAGCCGGGTCAGCGCTGCGGCGGCTACACCTGTACCGACACCTGTGAGCAACACCGCCAACCAGAAAGGGGCCGCGCCTGGACGAGTCAGCGTGGAAGGTATCATGTCACCGCCGGCTGGTCGTGGCATTGGAGACGGCGTGGTAACGATTGCCGGTAGCCATATATGCTTCTATCCGAACACCGGCGCCAACGATATTGAAACCAGACCCAGAACAAAGAGCATGAACATCAGCGCAAGCAGGCGCCTCACCTGACTGGTGGCGCCGCGAAACTCTTTCCACACGAAGACGCCCCAGACCGCGGATATCATGGTATTGCCCTCACCGAGCGAAAACGACGTCGCCGGCCCCACCATCGGCGTAGAGGCGGCCACAAAACTGCAGATGGTCCCGGTTCCCCAGATGAGACCACCCAAAATTCCCCAGGCATGCGCCGCGGGTCCGCCCCGGAAATAGTCCCCGATCGAAAGTCGCGATCCGCTCACCGGGCGCCGCATGAAAGCATAATTCAGAGGGAAGTTAGATACGAGTGCGCCCAACGCAAATACGAAGTACACGGTGTACGGCCCGAGGTGGTTCTCTCCGATCAAGGCTTTCGCAACGAAGGGATAGAACAGACCAATGACCACGCCGCACAGCAGACTCAGGACAATCCCTTTGGCGCCCGCCTTTGCGCTTTTCGACAGTCCATGATAGGCCATGGCATTGGAGGCGATCGCAGCGCAGATCAGCAAAATCCCGCCAAAGAGTAGCAACCGATTGCCGGCCGGCGAGACAACGTAATTGAGAACCGCGCCGATGACCAGCGCCAGACCCGCGCCCAAGGGAAAGGCGACCGCCATGCCGGCGACCGAAATGGCGGCTACCAAAAGCAGGTTTCCAAGATTGAAAATCATTCCGCCCGCGAACGCCTCCATCAGGGAGCGGGCGCTGGCGTTGTCGAGATTGTGAAAGAAACTTACCGGAGCCGCCGGATTCGTCCGGCCCAGGGTGAGACCGAACAACAGGGCGCACACCAGCATCCCCCACATGTAGTCCCAGTAGAACAGCTCGAATCGCCACGTCTTATCGATCTTCTCTGTGTTGGCCCAACTGCCCCAGCACAGCATGCTGAACAGCATCATCAAGAGCGCCACCGGGTATGTGCGGGGAGTGTACATTGGTCAGATCACTGACACCATAAAGTCGCGTCCCTCCCAATTGTCGTTTGCCGTCCAGAAGAAAGTAAAACGGATGGGCGCCCGCTGCGCCGCAATAATCGGAATGTCCACGAATTCAACTCCCAGCGTGGTGGTAGAAGAGGGAGTGTCCTTCACGGTGTGCCATTCATCGCCCGACCAGCGCAGCCGGAACGAAGCCGGCACTTGAATGCGAAGCACATAGCCGCATCTGACGCTGCGCGCCTGGCGGGTAAACTTCCAGACTTCGAACAATTGACGATCCGCGCCCCCGCCGAGATACCGTTTTGCAACCTCGGCGATCAGATCGAACACCTTCCCATCGCGAACGGAATGAAGCAGCTTGACGTACTCTGCGTGAGCCCACATCAGCGGCATGGCCGAGCCGGTTGGCCGTCCGCGGTACATGTGGACTTGGGGCTGATCGGGACCGTCCGACGCCTGCTCGGGTAAAAGGCCGGTGGACGAAGCCAAGCCTTCCATGGCCCGAAGGAATGGCTTCGTGTCGTGTCTGGCAGCCAGTTCATAGTGACCGCGTTCGCCGGTGAGCAGCGGCCACGCACGCCCCCGGCCCCAGCCTACAAAAGGGCCGCCATCGTCGCGTTGCCCGTATCCATCGTGGTTGTAACGGCGCCAGCAAGGGCCGAATGGAGTGTCAACTTTCAAAACGGCGTCCACGACCTTGAGGGAATCCACAATGATCGGATCGTCCGGCCGGCGGACTCCATGACGCACCAGTTCAAGAAAACCGGCATCCACCACTTCTTTAGCTGGAAAGACGTTTCGCGCACCCGGCCGGCGGTTCGCAATGGTGATGTTTCCGTGGTTTGGATCTTCGTCGGGGTTGGGATTGTCGGGCCGCTCCGGAAGAATCCGTAAGTAGTGCCGAGCCACCCCAGGGAGCAGGGTCCCGTGCGTGGTGACAGTCCAGCTCTCGACATGACATTCCAGAAAATCGGCGTACTCCTCCAGGTATTTCGCGGTCGCCTCATCGCCTCTTTTGCGAGCAAAGCATGCGGCGCAGATCAGAGCGGCAATATTGGACGCCAGCGTGGAAGGTGAATAACCACTGACTTCCTCCCAGCGCTCCTGCGGAGTGACAGGGCCATGACGGACCAGGTAAGCAGCCGCCCGCGAGACCATAGGGTACGGGTCGCAGTCTTGAAGGGCGTTCTCACACTTCAGCCGCCAGGCGAGCAGAATGGGAAAAGCGACTTCATCCAGTTGGACTCCCCGCCAGTAGGGCTCACCGTCAATCCAGAAGTTCTGGGCGAAACCTCCATTCTCCTGCTGACAGACACTCAGATAGATCAGCGCTCTTATGGGTGTGGCGCGATCGCCGGCGGCTAGCATCGCATTCGCACTGTTGACCATGTCTCGCGTCCATACCAAATGGTAACCACCCTGGTCTTTATCTCCAGCCGCTTCCCCCCACGGAATCGAGATCGAGGCGATAAAGGCGCCAGGATACGACTTGTCTTCATGAGCACGGAGCAAACTGAAGCTCGCGCGGTAGAGCTTACCTCCATCGCCCGAGGTCTTCTCCAGCGGCAGGACGTTGGCGCTCGACCGCGCCCACTGTTCCTCGTATCGCTTGCGATGCTCGGCGAAGGGACTACTCAGCGATTGAAAGAGCGTTGAGACGGCGTGGTGCTGGCTATTGCCGAACGCCAGTCCCAAGGTGAATTCACGCGTGCCGGCTAAGTCCAATTCTCCCGTGAGCGCGATGTTCCCATCGGGGGCGTGATCGAACGCCCAGTCCATTTGATAATTGCCGTGCAGGTCCGTCCAGCCGTCGCTTTTCCCAACGTAGCCGCACGAAACACGGGAGAAAGGAACCGTGGCCCCGAGAGCCAGCCAGGTTCCCTTTCGTTCGGCAATCAGGACCGTTCGGCCCGCAACGCGCGCCACATAGCCGCTGTTGCCCCACCCCCCTACCTCGATATGAGGCGCACAAAGAGCGTACAGCCGCAGCTTGGAGATGAACGATTCGTGCCCGGTTAAGTTGGTGTGCTGCAGAACGCAGGCCAGGTGCGGATCAGTGATGATCTCTTTAACAATGGCATAATGCCCGGCTGGATCCGAATTCGTGCAGCGGTATCCCAAGCCGTTGTACGACAACTGCTCCAGTTTGGACTCGAGATGACGCTTCTCATCGTGGAAGAAGCTCTTACCGTCGGTGATGAGATATTGAAGGTCACGGATCTGTGGCCGGTCCACCGTCGGATAGTAGACTTCGGTAATGATACCGTTCCAAAAGGTAAACCATATCCGGCTGGAAGCTGCATAAGCAGTGCCCACCCCATCCTTTCCTCCGTGCGTCCATCTGGGCTCGATGCCCGGTGATCCAAAAGCCACACTCTGGTTGGGTTTGCTCATGCGTTTATTTCCTGAAGGTCAAGGCAGGTGAAGGCCCGGGTACAAGATCTCTACGACCTGAACTCGGAGTCCTTCACCTGCGATAACAGGACTATATGCCGCTAACTTCGGCGGGTTGCTCGCGTTCCGCCGTGTGTACGTTAACCTCGACTGGGCGTGTCGTCTGTATGATGTCCCTGGCCTTGGCCACCTCGCTCGCCGTGCCATGAGCCAGAAGTAGGAACTTGTCAGACTTGAGCGCCGACTCGTATTTCACTACGCTGTTCTTGGGGATGCCAATGCTGTACAGCCCCGCGCCGAGCGCGCTCAATCCGCCCACCACAACGGCGCCTTCCAGTGCGCCGATGATCCAGGCGACTAACGGACCGGCTACCAATATCGGCCCCAAACCTGGAATGACGAAGAAAGCGGCTCCGAACAGCATCCCCCAGATGCCACCCCAAAAGGCGCCCATCTTGCCCCAATATTTCATTCTGTCGCCGGTGTTATAGTATCCGACGACGTGCTCGTCGGTATGATAATCCTTGCCGACGATGGACATTTTCTTCATATTAAACCCAGCCCTCTGCAGTTCCTTTACCGCTTCCTCTGCTTGGGAGTGGGTTTCGTAAATTGCTACAACCGAGTTCGATTCAGACATGACTAAAGTTCCTTTCTATCAGATCGATTTCACTGCATTCCCGTATGTTGAACAACTGATGGCGGCCCGGTCAGCAAGCGCTTGAGCGCGCTCATCGCCTTGCCGAAGTTTCCCCAATCCCCCTGCTGCATGGCCTTCTGGACCGCATCGAATTGCGCCCGCACCTGCCCGAAGTCAGGTTGCCCGCGCGGCGCCTGCGCGGGATTCCGGGGTTGCTGCGTCCCGAAGACGGCTTGGATTGCCTCATCGAGTGTAGGCTCCATCGCCACTTTGTCAGCCGAAATCACGATTACGCGCTTGAGTTGGGGGAAGTTTGTGCCTTCCGCCGTAAGGTACAGCGGCACCACATAGAGAAAGGCGTTCTCGATCGGCACCGCGATCAGGTTTCCGCGAATGACTCTCGACCCTTTCTGGTCCCAGAGAGTCAGTTGTTGGGCGATCAGGTGTTCTGATCAATCATCGCCTCGACTTGCATCGGGCCGTAGATCAGCTTCTCCTTGGGGAGCTCGTAAAAAAGCATCTTCCCGTATTCGGGGAAATCGCACCTGGCGGCCATCCAGGAGATCATGTTATTGCGCTTCTGAGGCGTGAACGGAGTCATGAGGAGATACTCGAGCTGGTCGCTTCCGGGGAGTTTCATCAGGATGTAATAGGGCTGCATGGGCGCGATCTTGCCAGCGTACGCCTCGTTGGGGAGGACCCAGAGGTCCTCGCGGTTATAGTAGACCTGCGGATCCGTCATGTGGAATTTTCTGTACTGGTCGGCCTGGATAGAGAAGAGATCCTCCGGATACCGCAGATGCGTTTTCAAATCGGCGGAGAGCTGATTCAGGTCTTTGAAAACCCCCGGAAACGCACGCCGGTAGACCGCCAAAACGGGGTCGTTCGGATCCATGACATAGAACCGGACGGTTCCGTCGTACATGTTCACCACGACCTTTACGGAGTTTCGAATGTAGTTCAGCCCTTCTTCAAAGGCCGCCGCGTAAGGAGTGGCATAAGGAAAGTGATCCGAGACGGTATAGGCATCCTGGATCCAATACTGTTTGCCCTCGCTCACCACCGCGTAGGGATCCTGGTCGAGGTGTAAGAACGGAGCGATCTGCTGCACGCGCTCCTGAACGCGCCTCCAGATCTGAATCTTGCTCTCCGCCCGAAGGTAGGACGTAAACAATATGTTAACATCGGCCTGAGTCCAGGTGAACAAGAGCCGCTTCCACAAGCTGTCCAGCGGGATACCTCCTGTTCCGGCGTAACTCGTATAGACATTCTGATTCCCCTTGGGGTAGTCAAACTCTTTCACGCCCGTCGCAACTATTCGATATCCAGACATCGACTCGCCGTAGTAGACGGAAGGCTGGTTTATGGTTAGGCCGTACGCGGATTCGGGCGGGATATTCTCAAGCACGTACTGCGGGAAGCCATCCCCGACGGTTTTCGAGACGAAGCTCATCACCAAACCAAAGCCATGCGTGAACTGTAACTTCTGGTTGACCCAGGTTTCGGCTTCGGCGGGAAGATCCGTGGAGAGCTCGCGCGCCGAAAGCATCACCTGGTGATAACCGTCCGGCAAGTGGTAGCGGTCTACATTAACCTGGTAAAACTGATAATAGAGCCGTATCTCCTGGGCTTGTTGGTACATCTGAAGCAACGGGCGATAGTCCCAGAGACGGATGTTCTGGATCGTGTCTTGATTTCTCGCGATCACCTCGGAGGTTAGGTCGGCTAGCGCCGGGTAGGATGTTTCCTGGATTTTGTCGAGGCTGTAGGCCTTCCGGGTGAACTCTATGTTGTTCCTAAGATAAGGAGTCTCGCGAGCCAGTTCGTTCGGCTGCACCATGAACCTCTGAAAGAGAGCCGGCGCGAGCCAAACGGCGATGAAGTACAAGCCAACATAAATTCCACATCCAATCGCCACTGCTCTCAATCGCAAACGAAAAATATTGAGTAGAAGCAGCGCGCATAGCGCCGCCGCGGCGCCGGCCATGAGCCAAAAGGCAATTCGGGTCACATGATCCGCCGTATAACCGGCTCCGTAAACCACTCCCTGAGTGGAGTAGAGAAGCTCGTAGTGATCCAGATAGAACCCCGATGCCCAACTGGCGGCCAGGACGAAGAACAGGGCGGACAGATGCGGAACAGCCTTCGCTTTTCCAGATTCCGTTTGTCCTCTACGGCTGAACGGCAGTAACCCGAAGTACGCGTAGAAGACCGAGACGGCCAGGAGCGTGATCAGTGTCAATGCGCTCAGGCTGCTCTGCAAGAGTTCATAAAAGGGGAGGCGGAACAGATAAAACCCGACATCGACCCCGAAGAGAGGATCGGACAAGCCAAAAGGTCCACCAAAACGAAAGCGCAGATACGTATCCCATTGCGTATAGAAGATGAGTGCAAAGATCAGAGCGGGTACCGCGGCGATCGCGGCCATGGCCAGTTTCCGAACGGTTGAAGAGATCTGGATACCGAGTGTAGCGGCAACGGTAGACTCGCGTGTCACATTTTCCGTACGGAAAGTGGCGCCGTTTGTCGCCGCAAGGCGGAGATTGATCCAGACGTACAGAAGCGCGACAACGAAAGCTGCGCAAAACAGTCCCCACCGTACGGACAGAAGTGTCCAGAAGACGCCGGTGTAGCCGAGCTG
>Ga0302325_10006287_pt1 | contig 26741 bp, 7 predicted proteins | sample Palsa_T0_2_FD_201948 | JGI IMG/M metagenome (GOLD analysis project Ga0302325, IMG submission 201948) | Peat permafrost microbial communities from Stordalen Mire near Abisko, Sweden - Palsa_T0_2 | ecosystem: Environmental > Terrestrial > Soil > Palsa > Peat permafrost | place: Sweden: Abisko... | reverse complement strand
GCTTTGCCGGCCGGCTCCAACTTGCCGACCAGGCGTTCGTGCAGCTCGCCTTGATCGACCCGGAATTCGATCGCGGCCGATCCCGGCACCAGCAAATCCTTCGACTCGAAGCTATAGCTGCCGTCGGCCTCGGCGCTGGTCGCATGCGATTCGCCGCGCAGCGCCACGCTCACGACCGCGTCGCGAACCGGCGCATTGTCGCTGAGCCGGCTCAAGTGAATGCTCATGCGGTCGCCGTGCACCAGGCCAACTGCTAGATAGGTGGCCGAGCGCGCTTCGATCCGCGCCGTTTGTACCGCTTGCGGCGTTTGCGCCGACTGAGCCGCTGCCAGGCCGGCCGCGGCCGAGACGGCAAGCGCCGCGGCGCGTGCCATCCAGAACGATGGCCTCAAAGCATCATCCCCCACACGCCCATGCAGGCACCGGCAACGGCAGCGATGATGCCGAAGATCGGGAAGAAGCTCTTGCGCGCCAAAAAATACAAGGAACACAGCACCAGGCCTAGCTCCAGAAATCCCTCGCCGAGGTCGTAGCGCAGGGCGCGATGCTCTTCAATCTTGGTTTCGTCGTCCTTCGCGATGGCCTCCTTCTGAATCTGCTCCGCCTCCGAGGAGTACTTGTCCCGGGCCGCCTGCAGCTTGTGCCCGGCGGATTCGGTCTTGGCCGGATCGGTTCCCAGGCTTTGAATCAGTGTCAATGCCACATCGTTGCCGCTTTCGCGAATCTTCTTCGCCTGGTAATAGGCCCATTGGTCGTTCGACTCGGTGCGATGAATGACAGCGTCGGTGTGCGCGCGGTGCGAGGCTATCGTGACCACCGACAACAGGATGCCCACCACTCCAACCAGAATGCCGACGCGCCGGGTATTCGGATCGGAGGCGTGTTCGGGAGTTACTTCGAGTTCAGTCATTGTTGGCCTCTTTTATTCACTTGACGGCGTGCAGCCGGGGATTGGCGCGGGACATGCCCAGCACGCCGCTTCTGACCACCTCCACGACTTCACCGAAGGCGGCGACATTGGCGATGAATTCGCCGATCTCCATCTCGGTGCTGGTGAGCTCCACGATAAAGCTCGAAGGGTTGGTCGACAGGACCCGGCCGCCCATTCTGCGCAGCAGCGTGTTCACATCCTCCACATGCCCGGCGTTAAGCTGCAGCTTGATCAGCAAAAGCTCGCGCGCCAGGGTGTCGCCGCCGGTCATGTCGTCGACCGCCACGACATCCACCAGCTTCAGAAGCTGCGCATTGATCTGAGCAATGACGTGATCAGAGCCGATGGTGACCAGCGTGACCCGGGATACCGTGGGATCGTTGGTCGGCGCCACCGACAGCGACTCGATGTTGTAACCGCGCGTCGAGATCAGGCCCGTGACGCGCGTCAGCGCGCCCGCTTCGTTTTGCAGCAGGATGGCAATGAGGTGTCGCATGGGACGTGAGGATACGGGAGGGCGGCACTTGGGCGCCAGGGTCAGAACTGCTAGGCTTTCGCAGTGAAAGACCGATTTGACATGATGAATCAAGCCGCTCACCCATTGGCGGGCGCCAGTATGACCGGCGCGGAAATGCTGGTGCAGGTGCTGGCGGACGAGGGTGTGGACACCATTTTTGGCTATAGCGGCGGCGCGATACTGCCGATCTACGATGCCGTGTTCCGCTTCAACCAGGAGCACAATTCGCCGATGCCGCTGATCGTTCCCGCGAACGAGCAGGGGGCGGGATTCATGGCCGCGGGCTACGCGCGCGCCAGCGGCCGGGTGGGAGTGGCCTTGGTCACCTCCGGACCGGGCGCCACGAACACGGTGACACCGGTGCGCGATAGCCTGGCGGACTCGGTTCCCATCGTGGTGATTTGCGGCCAGGTGCCCACCACCGCGATCGGCACGGATGCATTTCAGGAGGCGCCCGTGCCCAGCATCATGGGGGCGGTCGCCAAGCATGTATTTCTGATCACGGATCCAACCAAACTGGAAGCCACGGTGCGCACCGCATTTGAGATCGCCCGCACTGGACGGCCCGGCCCGGTGGTGCTGGATGTTCCCAAGGATGTGCAGAACTGGAAGGGCGTATTTCATGGCTCGGGCCGCCTGCCGGTTCCGGGCTACCGTCAGCGCATGAACCGGCTGGAGGCGAACAAGCTGCCGGAAGCGGCCTGCGTGGATTTCTTTGCGGCGCTGGGCAGGGCGTCCCGGCCGCTGATTTACGCCGGGGGCGGCGTGATCAACGGCAACGCGGCCTTCGCCTTGAGGGAATTCTCGCGCGAGTTCCAGGTGCCGGTGGTCACGACTCTCATGGGCATCGGCGCGGTCGACACCCGGGATGCGCTGTCCATGCGCATGTTGGGGATGCACGGCACGGCATTCGCGAACTATGCCGTCGATGACTGCGATCTTCTCATTGCGCTGGGCGCGCGCTTCGACGATCGGGTGGCGGGAAATCCGCAGAAATTCGCCGGCGGCGCCAAGTTCATCGCGCACCTGGACATCGACGCATCGGAAATCAACAAGGTCAAGAATGTCGATTGGAGCCATGTGGGCCTGATGCCGGACGCGCTTCTGACCCTGCTGGACCACGGCAAGCGCACCGGCTTCAAGCGCGACTGGTCGAAATGGCTTGCTGCGTGCGCTGAGCTGCGCTCGAAGTACGCCATGAACTACGACCGCGACAGCGCGCTGATTCAACCCTATTCCGTGATCGAGGAAATCAACCGCCTGACGCAAGGCGAGGCCATCATCACCACCGGCGTCGGGCAGCATCAGATGTGGGCGGCGCAGTATTTTGATTTCCAAAGTCCGCGGCTATGGCTCACCTCGGGCAGCATGGGAACCATGGGCTTTGGCCTGCCGGCCGCGGTGGGCGCGCAGTTTGCGCAGCGCAAGCGCTTGGTCATCGACTGCGATGGGGACGCCAGCATCCGCATGAACGTGGGCGAGCTCGAGACCGTCACCACCTATGAGTTGCCAATCAAAGTGCTGGTTCTCAACAATTGCGGCGACGGCATGGTCAAGCAATGGCAGAAGCTGTTCCACAACGGCCGCTTGAGCGCCAGCGACAAGAGCCTGCACACCAAGGATTTCGTCAAGGCGGCGCAGGCCGACGGCTTCAAGTATGCCGCGCGGCTCGACAAGAAGGCCGACGTGCCGCGGGTGGTCGGCGAGTTCATACACTTCCCGGGCCCGGCATTTCTCGAGGTCATGATCGACCCGGACGCCGGGGTGTATCCCATGGTGGGTCCGGGCCAGGCCTATGCCGACATGATCACCGGCGAGCACATTCCCTCGCGCACCAAGGTCATCGTCAAGGAACCCGACGCCTCGGAGATGTTCTAGAGCGCCGCTACCACTTGCCGGTATTCGGCATGCTCTGCCACGGTTCCGCAGGCGCGAGCGAGCCGCCCTGCTGCAGCAACTCGATCGATATGCCGTCGGGCGACCGGACGAAGGCCATGTGGCCGTCGCGCGGCGGCCGGTTGATGGTGACGCCGTGATCCATCAGGCGCTTGCAGGTGGCGTAGATATCCTCCACGCGGTAGGCGAGATGGCCGAAATTCCGGCCGCCGGAATAATCCTCGGGATCCCAGTTATGGGTGAGTTCGACCTGGGCGTGCTCATCCCCCGGAGCCGCGAGGAACACCAAGGTGTAGCGCCCTTGAGGGTAATCCCTGCGCGACACCTCCGTCAGCCCGAGCGCATCACGATAGAAACGTAGCGATTGATCGATGTCGGTGACTCGGACCATAGTGTGCAGGTATTTCATGCGCGCGATTCCTTGTGAATGACCTCAAATTTGGAGCAAGCAATGCACAAAAGCAAACTCGGCGGATTCATCATCGACTGCCAAACGCGCGATCTGAATGGCGCCGCTGATTTTTGGAGCGGCGCGCTCGGCATGCCGGTACGCGAGCTGCCGGGCACCGAGGGAGAAACTTACAAGGCACTGGATGATGCGCAACACGGCTTGGATATCGAAGTGCAGATCGTCGATCATCCCAGCAGGGTGCATCTGGACATCGAAACCGACGACATCGACGCCGAGGTCAGGCGCCTGGAGAAACTCGGGGCGAAACGCATCCGGCAAGTCCACACCTGGTGGGTGCTGGAAGCGCCCACCGGCCAGAGATTCTGCGTGGTGCCGGTAAAATCGAGCGGATTCGGCCGCCAGGCCACGCAATGGAAATGAAAACCGGCTGTGGTTTATCTGTCACATAATAACAACGCAATTGACATAGTCCGGTTTGATTCAGGCACCGTCCCTTAACTGTTGGATTTGTCTACCTTATCTGCTATCTTTGCGGCGTGAGACTTGAGCACGAATTCACCTCGGCGTTACATACCCGCAACAGAGATAAAACACACAAGGTCGAACGTTAAGGGCACCTCTGTGCCGCGTATCCTCCAAATACGGACGTGCTGGGTGTTTACCCGCACCTGTTCCACTCCCACTCCCCGGCCAGCCCGGGGATTGTTTTTTGCGCTACCTTTGCCGCACCCGAATAAGGAGTGAGTAAAAAAAAATGACGGTACGGGAAGGATTTGTCGGCGCGGTGGGCAACACTCCGCTGATTCGCCTGCGGCGCCTGAGCGAGGAGACCGGCTGCGAGATTCTCGGCAAGGCTGAATTCATGAATCCCGGCGGTTCGGTGAAAGACCGCGCGGCCCGCTGGATCGTGCTCGATGCGGAGCGGCGCGGCACGCTCAAACCCGGCGGCACCGTGGTCGAGGGCACGGCCGGCAATACCGGCATCGGGCTGGCACATGTGTGCAATGCGCGCGGCTACCGCTGCGTGATCGTGATGCCCGACAATCAGGCGGCCGAGAAGTATCAGATCATCGAGGCCTTGGGTGCTGAATTGCGCAAGGTGCCCGCGGTTCCCTACAGCAACCCGAACCAATTTCAGAAGGTCGCCGGACGCTTGGCGCAGGAGCTGCCCGGCGCCATCTGGGCCAACCAGTTCGACAATACCGCGAATCGCGACGCGCACTTCGAGTCCACCGGGCCTGAGATCTGGAGCGATACCGCGGGCAGGGTCGATGCCTTCTGCGCCTCCACGGGCACCGGCGGCACGCTCGCGGGCGTTGCTGCCTACCTCAAATCCAAGTCCGCCTCGATTCGCATCGTGCTGGTCGATCCGCCGGGCAGCTCGCTGTACCACTACATCAAGGACGGCGAATTGAAATCCGACGGCGGCTCATCCATCACCGAAGGCATCGGCACCGGGCGGGTGACCGCGAATCTCGCCGGCGCGCCCATCGACGACGCCGTGCGCATTGCCGACGCCGAGAGTCTGCAGTTTGTTTATCGATTGCTGCGCGAAGAAGGGCTGATGCTCGGCAGCACATCCGGCATCAACGTTGCCGCGGCGGTCCGCGTGGCAAGACAGCTGGGGCCGGGACATACCATCGTCACGATCCTGTGCGACGGCGGTGCCAAGTATCAGTCGCGGCTGTTCAACCGCGCGTGGCTCACTGAGCGCGGCCTTCTCGAGGCCGCCGGCGCTTAGAATTTGCCGATGGTGTCGAGGAAGAATCCGTGGCTGCGGTATGACATGTCGGTCAGGTTGTCGGAGTAGTTGGTGAAGTTGTAGCCGGCTCCGATCTTGAAATTATTGTTCAAGTGGCGGTAGCCGCCCACCAGCAGGCCGGTGCGCTCATCATCGGTCTCGTGAATCGACAGTCGCCGCAGCTCCAGCATGCCGTCCCATTGGCGCGGGAACAGGAAGTCCGCGCGCAGCACCCACAACTGAGCCTGGCTGTAGTACCACTGGCCCATGGCTTCGCCGACCGGCTCGCCGGCCGCTAGGGCGACGGTTTCGCTGACCGGTTCAATCTGCTTCACCTCGCCGGTACGGATGGCGTACTTCACTCCGAGCGACAGCCAGCGCAGGGCTTGGTAATTCGCGTCGATGTCGGCGACATTGCTCTGCTGCGCGTAGTCGATGGTGTTGCCCACCGAGCTTAGTTGCGAGCTGGACGGCTGATCGTCCAAGGAGGTGATCTTGAACAGCACGTTCCAGCGATCGTCGCGAACCGGCCGCCAGGCCGCGCCGAAGATGAACTCGTGGAATTCCGCATTCAGCGTGGAGGAGGCGGCGCCGTCGGTCTGCGACCAGTTGAGCTTGCCGAACAGGCGCCAGTCGGGATCGATCTGATACGACAGGCTGTTGCGCATGAGCTCGGTGCGCGAGGCGCCGCTGATATTGGAATCGTTGTCGCGCCATTCGATGGCGCCGCCGTACTTGATCTTGCCCTTGGTGTATTCGACCGTCGCGGAGGCCGCGGTGAGCGACATGTCGCCGGCCAGCGGATCGGAGACCACGCCGCGCTCGAATTTCAGGCCGTAGGTCCATTGCTTGCTCGGCGTGAAATCGACGCCGTAGGCGTGCGTCAGGCTGTCGGGTCCGGTCCCGTTCTGCATGCGCTCTTCGCCGTACACGCTGGTCGCGTCGTCAAAGCGATAGCGGGTGCCGGTGGTCAGCGTGCCGGACCGGCCGTCGTTCAACGCATCGGGCTGGTCCGCGGCGAGGGTGTAGTTCACGTACACATTGCTGCGCGCGTCGATCTTGTAGTCGGTCGACAGCTTGCCGCCTACCCCCAGGCTGCCATCCGAGGCTTCCGCGCCGAGGCGCGCGGCATCGGTCAGCTGGTAGCTGCCGCCGACGCCCGCGCGATCGTTCTCAGGACGGTCCCCGGTGCGGGTCACGGTATCCTGCACGAAACCGTAGACATCCCAGGGCGCCTGCGAGGTCCCCAGCATGCTCTGCAGCGTGATGGGCTTTGCGGGTTTTTCCGGACCGACTTGGGTGAGGACCGGCGGTTTGGGCGTCGTCGGTTGATAGCCCACGGTCAATGCCACGTCGGTTCGCTGGCCGTTCTGCGAGAGAATCGGGCTGGCGTTCGCCACCGCGTTCTCGCGATCGTCGACGCGGGTGCCGACCGCCACGCGCCAATTGTCGTCGACTTTATGCTCGACCCCGACTTCACCGCTGTGCAGAGTCTGAACCTCGGAATTGGTGCTGTCGTACTTGCCGACAATCTGCGTCGAGGAGTCGACCGGCACATTGACCGAGCCGCCGGCTTGGTGCTCGCCGACGCCCAGGATATTGATCTGGCCGGGCCCGGAGAAACTTCCGTCGCGATTTTGATCGTAGGCCGTGATCTTTCCCTTCATCGAATCGGTGACCTCGGCAAGGTCGACGGCGGCTTCGACCCGATCGGCGCTCGCGGGGGCGCCGCTCGAGGTCAGGCTCTCGAATGACAGTCCGCCGGTGATCGAGGTCAGCGTCGGCGCGCCGGCTCCGTCCGAATGCGCGTATTCGGCTTTGATGTAAGTGCCCGGCATATAGCGCCAGGTTCCGTCGATGCCGCGCAGGTCCTGTTCCTCGCCCGGATCGCCCTGATGGAAGCTGGAGACGCCGAGCTGCCAGTGATCGCCGAACCATTCGCTCGCGTGGCCGCCGATCGACAGGGAACTGATGCCCGAGAAGTCCGGCACGTACTCGTAGGTGATCACCAGGTACACCGGATCGCCGTCGAGGCCGCCGGAATGCACGAAGGTCTCGCTGTTGGCGGTCGCCGGCAGCGGGCTGTTCAGCAGGATCCGGCCCTGCATGTAGTTCATGTCATAGTCCTGCGCCGGCACCAACAGCGTCTGCGACATCACGATTCCGGAGTCCTTGTCGCGCACCTGCACCCAGATCTGCTCGGATCCGACCGAGACGTCCTGATACTGCAGGTAGTACACCGATCCGCCCGTGCCGCGAAACTCCTGCCGGGAGCCGAGCGTGCCGGGATCGGCCGCGAAGGCATCGACGCTGGTTTTCTTCTCGCCGAACGAAGTGGCCTCGGGCGAGCGGTAGCGAACGTCGAGCCCGTACAGGGTGCGGGCGTATTGGATGAATTCCGTGCCGGTCATCTGGGTCTTGAAAGTGCCCCACAGGACCTGGCTGTCGCCGCGCTCCAGGCGCACGTAGAACTTGCCCGAGGTGGGGGCATCCTGCACCGTGGTGCCGTCGTCGCCGTACACCGGGTAATACTTGTCGGGATCGAGCCGGCGCAACAGGTACTCCGGATCCTTGCTGGACAAATTACTGAACAGGTCGCGCACCGGCTGATCTTGCGTGTCGGCGGCCGCGGTCAGCAGCCACTGGCCCTTGATCAATCCCTTGTAGTAGAAGGCGAGCTGGCCGTTCACATAGTCGTGATGCGCAAGATTCGGATCGCCGGTCACCAGGTCGATGGGCCCGTTGACGATGTTCGAGCCGGCGGTGAGGTCGATCAGGCCGACGAAGAACGAATCGTCGGTCGCGATGCTGAGATTACGCGTGAATTCCAGGCCTTCGCCGCGGGCGTTGAGGATCGTGACACTGACCTGTTGCGGACCTCCCGGCAGGATTTGCCGTGCGACGAATTTGTGTTCGTCGTCCACCGGCACATGCATCCCCAGCACGGTGACGTTGTCGCCCGGCGGCACATTGCTGCCGCTCACCGTGACGGCACCGCCGTGCACGGGGATGTTTCGCAGCACCAGCGTGTTCTCGCCGTACGCGACGCGCTCGGTGTCGCGCGCAAGCTTGGCGGCGTCGATATCCACCGGCTCGATCGACGGCCGCTCGACCAGGTCGAGGCGCCGCGGCTTGGTTTCATCGAAGTGCCCCTCGCGATCGTAGACGCGCAGCAGGTAATTCACGTGATGCGTCTTCTCCAGGGCGGTCATGATGTGCAGCAGGGACTTGTTTGTAGGCGGCGCGGTCCAATCCACCGACTCGCCCACCGCCACCGGAATCACCGCGAGCGGAGTCTGCTGCGTGCTCTGGTCGGGCGAGAAGATGCGCATCTCGGCCTTGGCGATATAGCGCTGATAGTTCGTGTAGGTGGTGAAGCGCACCGGCTGGCCGATGACCGCGGTTTGCGGCAGGGCGACCACGTTCAAGAAGGGCGCCTGCTCCAGCGGATCGTAGCGCACCTGGATGTCGGCGCGTGCCAGCGCAACGTCCACACAACGCTGGCGGTCCGCCTCGTTGCCGTTTTCGCGCGGATCGAGCGGCTTGCCGTCGACCGTGATGCGCACCGGCGCGATTTGATCGTTGCGGTCGCCTATGCAGGTCGAGACCACGGATTCGGTGGGCGGCGGCGGCGGCGGGACCACGACCGGCGGCGGCTGCACGACGTGCTCCGACCACACCTTGATCTCGGCTCGCCGGTTGCGCGCGCGACCCACCTTGGTGGCATTGTTGCCAAGCGGCTTGGAGGCTCCAAAACCCTGGATCGAGAAGGCGCTGTCGGGCAGGCCGAGGGCCGCCTGCAGGTAATTCACCACGCGCGCTGCGCGCGCCTCGGAGAGGCGTTGATTGGTTTTGAAATGCGCCTTGGCATAGTGCACCAAGTGCTGCGCATCCGTGTGCGCGGTGACCTGCACTCGCGTGACGTGCGCATCGCGCAGCGCAGCGATGAGGACATCGAGCTTGGCCGTGGCCACGGGCGTCAATTCGTCGCGTCCGGAGGCAAAGTTCGCCTCCCCCGGGGTGTCGAGCAGCTCGATGGTCTGTGCGGGCGGCGTCGGCGGCACGCTGACCTCGGCCTCGATCAGGCGCCTGATGAGCGCCTCGGACGGCGGTGTGTCCGGCTGGGCGCGCTCGGTGTTGGCGGGCGCGTCGCCTGCGGCCGTGTCGGTGCACGAGATCGTGTCGCCGACCAGGCGGTGGCAATCGGCGGAATCCGCCGCGTGCGCGCGGCTCGCGGGCCACCCGGCGCACAGCAGCGCGCAGGCCAGCCACAGATTCCGCGCGCCATGGCGTAGCAGCGTCATGGCGTGCTCCCCGCCGCTGGGTCGTGCGGCTTGGCGCTGCGCACGATGTCGTCCTCGGTGAGCAAGGGATAGCGGCACTCGTGGGTCTTCCACAGTTGGGCGAGCAGCGCTTTCAGGCTGTCCAGTCTCGCCTGCACCGTGGAGTCCGATTCCTCGGCGGCGGAATAGGCCAGGCGCACGATGGACCTCTGGTCCTTGAGCGAGGCCACCAGGGGATCGAGCTTCGCCGCGACTTCGGGGCGCACCTCGAGGATGTCGAACGCGCCGGCATTGACCTCGACGCGCACCACGCGGTGAATCGTGGCGCCGAAGTTGAGTTTGGTTACCTTGCCGGCGGTGAGCCGGACGGTCTCCGGATTGTCGGTGGTCAGACGGTAGCCGGAGGGCAGTGTGCGTTCGTCGACCTTGACGATGAAATCAGTTCCCATGGCGCTGTCCGGTCGCACCGGACAGGCGATGTGGTAGCGGCCGTCCTTGTCGGTGGTGACCAGCAGGCCCTGGGCGGTGACCAGTCGAACGCCGGCGATGCCCTTCTCGCCGGGATCCTCGTAACCGTTCGCGTTTGCGTCGTCAAAGACCTTGCCGATGATGTCGGGGCAGTCGAAGCTCGGGTCGCCGACGATGCGCACCGTCGCGGTGGCGAGATTCGAGATCAGCGCATGGGTGAATACGTTGAAGGCGCTTGCCTGGTTGACGAATTCGCCTTCGGTCACGCCGGCGCCGATGGTCAACACCAGGCTGAATACTATTTTCTGGCCGGGCGCGAAGTTCTGCTTGGTCCACGTCAGCTCGCGGCCGTTGACCGTCGGGTCGAGCTTCTTGCCGTTGACGTAGCCGCTGCCCTTGCGGAAGACGAATCCCGCCGGAATCGTGTCGACGACGCTGACATCGAGAATCGGCGCGTTCTGAGGATTGGTGGCGGTGATGGTGTACGGCACCGACTGTCCGGCGGACACATTCACCAGCGGCGTGGTCTTGGTGAGCGACAGGAACCCGTTTGCGCCCGCCGGTATCCAGCCGAAGTTGAGCACCTGCAACGCGCTGCCCAGGGTGACCGCCGCCGGCGTCGGCGTATCGCTGGCATAGCCGTGGGCAGGCGTGACCGCCACCGTGTACGCGCCGCTCGGCTGTTGCGGGAATTCGTAGGTGCCGGCCGGGCCGGTGACCACGCTCGCAACCAGCCGGCTGCCGCTGAACAATTGCACCGTGACATCGGGCACAGGCGTGTCGCCGCTGTCGAGCACGCGGTCTTGATTGTTATCGATGAACACCGTGCCGGTGAGCGAAGAGGCGGCGCCCGTGATCCTGGCCGTGGCGGTGCGGTTGGCGGGATCCGGATCGAGCGTCGCGGAGTTGACGGCGGCGGTCACCACGGAGCTTCCCGAGGGCGGTTGCGTGTAGTTGACGGTGATCGGGCCGACCTTGTTGCCTGAACCCAAGCTGGTCGGCATGCCGCTCAAGGTCACGACGCCGGTGCTCGCGTTGTAGCTATAGGTCGCGCCGCCGGGCAGACCGGTCAACGTCGGCGGTGCGGGCAGATCCGGCGTCAGCGTCAAGCTGAAGGTCACACCGGTGGCGGTGCTCGGACCGCTGTTGGTGTAGAGCACCGTGCCCGACACCGTCTGACCGGCGTTCTCGTGCGCGGGGAAACTCACCGAGGTGGACACGTCCGCCACCGATATCGCCGCGACGGTGACGGTGGCAGTGTTGTTCGCGGTATTCGGATCGAAGGTCGCGGAATGCACGCTGGCCGTGACGGTGGAGCTTGCCGTCGGCTGCGTGTAGCTCACAGTGAAGGGGCCGACGCTGCCGCTGCCGCCCGCGGCCAGCGTCGCCGGCAGACCGGTCAGGGTCACCACGCCGCTGCTAGAGTTGTAACTGTAAGTGGCGCCCGCCGGCAGTCCCGTCAATGTCGGCGGCGTCGCGAGATTCGGCGTCAGCGTCAAGCCGAAGGTCGCCCCGGTCGCGGGACTCGGACCGCTGTTGGTGTACAGCACGGTGCCGGATACCGGTTGGCCAACCTCGATGTTGGCGGGGAAAGTCAGCTTGCTCGCGAGGTCGGCCACCATGGTTCCGTCGACGATCACGCTGACGGTGTTGTTGGCCGGATTCGGATCGGGCGTCGAGGAAATGACGCCGGCCGTGACGTTGGAAGTTCCGGAGGCCGGCTGGAGGTAGGTCACCGTGATCGGTCCGAGCGTGGTGCCCGAGGCCAATGTCGCCGACATGCCGGTGAGAGTGACCACGCCGCTGCTGGAGTTGTAGCTGTAAGCAGCGCCCGCGGGCAGGCCGCTTAAACTCGGCGCCCCCGCTAGATTCGGCGTCAGCGTCAGGGCAAAAGTCACGCCGCTCGCGCTGCTCGGACCGTTGTTGATGTAAGCAACCGTGCCCGAGAGCGGCTGTCCGGCGTTGACCATGGTCGGGAAATTCAATTTGCTGGCGAGGTCGGCCATCGCCGACCCGTTGATCGCGGCGCTGCTTGAGTTGTTGGCCGGATTCGGATCCAGCGTCGAGGAACTGACCGTCGCGGTCACGGTGGATGTTCCCGAAGGCGGCTGCGTGTAGCCCACCGTAATGGGGCCGACACTGCCGCCGGAGGCCAGCATCGTCGGCATGGCGGTGAAGATCACCACGCCGGTGCTGGAGTTGTAGCTGTGGCTCGCTCCGGCCGGCAGCCCGCTGAATGTCGGCGCCGCCGAAAGATTTGCAGGCAGCTTCAGGCCATACGCCACGCCACTCGCGCTGCTGGGTCCGTTGTTGGTGTACAGCACCGTGCCGGACACCGGCTGGCCCGCATTCACGCTGGCGGGGAAGGCGACGCTGCTCGCCAAGTCCGCCACTGCAACCACCGCGATGCTGGCGGTCGCGGTGTTGTTGGCCAGATTCGGATCCAGCGTGGTGGAGCTGACCGTGGCCGTGACCGTGGAAGATCCGGTCGCCGGCTGGGTGTAGCTCACGGCGATCGGGCCGATGCTGGCGCCTGAGGCCAACGTCGCCGGCATGCCGGTGAGGGTCACCACACCGCTGCTGGGGGTGTAGCCATAGCTGGCCCCGGCGGGCAGTCCGCTTAAAGTCGGCGCCGCCGATAGATTGGGCGACAGCGTCAAATCGAAGCTCACGGTGCCCGCGGTGCTGGGCCCGTTGTTGGTGTACAGCACCGTGCCGGACACGGCTTGACCGGCATCGACACTTGCCGGGAAGGTCACCTTGCTGGCGAGATCCGCTGCGGCAACGCCCGCGATGGTGGCGCTCGCGGTATTGTTCGATGGATCCGGATCCAGCGTTGAGGCAGCGATGCTGGCAGTGACGGTGGAACTGCCCGACGCCGGCTGGGTGTAGCTCACCGTAATGGGGCCGACCTTGCTGCCGGAGGCCAGCGTCGCCGGCATGCCGGTGAGTGTCACGACGCCGCTGCTGCTGTTATAGCCGTAGGTGACGCCCGCCGGCAGGCCGCTCAAAGCAGGCGCCGCCGGCAGATTGGGCGACAGCGTCAGCGTGTAGCTCACGCCAGTCGCGCTGCTCGGTCCGTCATTGGCGAACAGCACCGTGCCCGACACCGCCTGGCCGGCATTCTCACTGGCCGGGAAAGTCACGCGGCTCGCGAGATCCGCCACCGGCACGCCCGTGACGCTGGCGGTGGCGGTGTTGTTGGCCGGATTCGAATCCAGAGTGCTGGAGTGGACCGTGGCCGTGACCGTGGAAGTTCCGGCCGGCGGCTGCGTGTAGCTCACCGTGATCGGACCGACGGTGGCACCCGAGGCGAGCGTCGCCGGCATGCCGGTGAAGGTGACCACGCCGGTGCTCGCGGTGTAGCTATACGTGGCGCCCGCCGGCAGGCCGCTTACAGTAGGCGCCGACGGCAGATTGGCCGACAACGTCAGGCCGAAACTCACAGTGCTCGCCGTGCTGGGCCCGTTGTTGGTGTAGCGCACCGTGCCGGACACCGGTTGGCCCGCATTCACGCTGGCCGGGAAGGCAACGGCGCTCGCCAGATCGGCTACGGTGACGCCGGTGATGCTGGCGCTGGCGGTGTTGTTGGCGGGAGTCGGGTCGAGCGTCGTGGCGCTGACCGTGGCCGTGACCGTGGAAGCCCCGGAGGCCGGCTGGGTGTAACCCACGGTGATCGGCCCCACGCTTTGCCCTAAGGCCAGAGTCGTCGGCATGCCGGTGAAGCTGACCACGCCGGTGCTCGCGGTGTAGCTATACGTCGCGCCCGCCGGCAGACCGCTCAAAGTCGGCGCCGCCGGCAGATTGGCCGACAGTGTCAGAGCAAAGGCCACGCCGCTCGCGGAGCTGGGCCCGTTGTTGGTGTAGGTCACCGTGCCGGACACCGGTTGGCCCGCATTCACGCTCGCCGGGAAGGCAACGGCGCTCGCCAGATCAGCCACCGCGGCTCCCGCGATGCTGGCAGTGGCGGTATTGTTGGCCGGATTCGGATCGAGCGTCGTGGCGCTCACCGTCGCCGTGACCGTGGAAGTTCCCGCGGCAGGCTGGGTGTAACTCACGGTGATCGGCCCGACGCTGCCCGCGGAGACCAGGGTCGCCGGCATGCCGCTGAAGGTCACCACACCGCTGCTCGCGGTGTAGCCATACGTGGCACCGGCGGGCAGACCGGTCAGGGTCGGCGCCGCCGGCAGGTTGGCCGACAGCGTCAGGCCGAAGGTCACTCCGCTTGCCGTGCTCGGTCCGCTGTTGGTGTAGCGCACCGTGCCCGAGACGGTTTGACCGGCATTGACGCTCGCCGGGAAGGTGACGGCGCTCGCGAGATCAGCCACCGCAGCACCCACGATGGTGGCCGTGACGGTGTTGTTGGCCGGATTCGGATCGAGCGTCGTGGAATGGATGCTGGCCGTGACAGTGGAAGTCCCGGCCGCGGGCTGCGTGTAGCTCACGGTGATGGGCCCGACACTCGCGCCCGAGACGAGAGTCGCCGGCATGCCGGCGAGGGTCACTACACCGCTGCCGGAGTTATAGCTATAAGTAGCGCCCGCGGGCAGACCGGTCAGCGTGGGCGCCGCGGGCAGGTTCGCCGACAGCGTCAAGCCGAAGGTCACAGCGCTCGCGGAGCTTGGACCATTGTTGGTGTAGCTCACCGTGCCGGACACCGGTTGGCCGGCGTTGACATTCGCGGGGAAGGTCACCGTGCTGGCGAGATCCGCGGCGGGCACGCCGCCGATGGTGGCGGTGCTTAAGTTGTTGGCCGAATTCGGATCGAGCGTCGTGGCGCTGATCGTGGCCGTGACCGTGGAAGTGCCCGAGGCCGGCTGCGTGTAGTTCACGGTGATCGGGCCGATGCTGCTACCTGAGGCCACGGTCGCCGGCATGCCGCTGAGGGTCACGACCCCGGTGCTCGCGGCATAGCTGTACGTAGCGCCGGCCGGCAATCCGCTCAAAGTCGGTGCTATCGGCAAGTTGGGCGACAGCGTCAGGGCGAAGCTCACGCCGCTTGCGGAGCTCGGACCATTATTGGTGTAGGTCACTGTGCCGGACACCGGCTGGCCCGCATTCACGCTCGCCGGGAAGGCGACGGTGCTGGCCAGATCAGCCACCGCGGCTCCCGCGATGGTGGCGGTGGCGGTGTTGTTGGCAGGATTCGGATCGAGCGTGGTGGCGCTAATCGTGGCGGTGACGGTGGAAGTGCCCGCAGCCGCCTGGGTGTAGCTCACGGTGATCGGGCCAACTGTGACGCCCGAAGCCAACGTCGCCGCCATGCCGGTGAGGGTCACCACGCCGGTGCCGGAGTTGTAGCTGTAGGTGACACCTGCAGGCAGTCCGGTCAGGGTCGGCGCTGCCGGCAGATTGGCCGACAGCGTCAAGCCGAAGGTCACGCCGCTGGCGGAGCTCGGGCCGTTGTTGGTGTAGCGCACGGTGCCCGAGACCGGCTGGCCCGCATTCACGCTGGCCGGGAAGGTGACGGCGCTCGCCAGATCCGCCACCGCGACGCCCGCGACAGTGGCGGTGGCGGTGTTGTTGGCGGGGTTCGGGTCGAGCGTGGTGGCGCTCACCGTGGCCGTGACGCTGGAGCTTCCCGCCGGCGGCTGCGTGTAGCTCACGGTGATGGGCCCAACACTGGCGCCTGAGGCGAGCGTCGCCGGCATGCCAGTCAGGGTCACGACGCCGGTGCTCGTGTTGTAGCTGTAGGCGGCACCTGCAGGGAGTCCGGTCAGGGTCGGCGCTGCCGGCAGGCTCGCTGACAGCGTCAACCCGAAAGTCACGCCGCTGGCGGAGCTCGGGCCGTTGTTGGTGTACTGCACCGTGCCGGACACGGGCTGGCCGGCGTTCACAGTCGCCGGGAAGGTCACCGTGCTCGCGAGATCCGCGGCCGGGACGCCTCCGATGGTCGCAGTGACAGTGTTGTTGGCCGGATTCGGATCCGAGGTCGTGGCGCTTATCGTGGCCGTGACGCTGGAGGTGCCCGAGGCCGGCTGCGTGTAGCTCACGGTGATCGGCCCCACGACCGCAGCCGAGGACAGGGTCGTCGGCATGCCGGTGAGGGTCACGACCCCGGTGCTCGCGGCATAGCTGTAGGTGGCGCCTGCCGGCAGGCCGCTCAAAGTCGGCGCCACCGGCAGATTGGGCGACAGCGTCAGAGCGAAGCTCACGCCGCTCGCGGAACTCGGACCGTTGTTGGCGTAGGTCACTGTGCCGGACACGGGCTGGCCGGCGTTCACAGTCGCCGGGAAGGCGACGGCGCTCGCCAGATCCGCGACTGCGATGCCCGAGATGGTGGCAGTCGATGTGTTGTTGGCCGGATTTGGATCCGAGGTCGTGGCGCTGACCGTGGCCGTGACGGTGGAAGTGCCCGAGGGCGCCTGCGTGTAGTTCACCGTGATGGGGCCAACGCTGCTACCTGAGGCGAGCGTCGCCGGCATGCCGGTGAGGGTCACGACGCCGGTGGCGGAGTTGTAGCTGTAAGTCGCGCCGGCGGGCAGACCGGTCAGGGTCGGCGCCGCCGGCAGATTGGCCGACAGCGTCAAGCCGAAGCTCACGCCGCTCGCGGAGCTCGGACCATTGTTGGTGTAGAGCACGGTGCCGGACACCGGCTGTCCGGCGTTGACGGTGGCGGGGAAGGTCGCCTTGCTTGTCAGGTCTGCCACTGCGACGCCCGCGATGGTGGCGGTCACGGTGTTGTTGGCCGGATTCGGATCGAGCGTGCTGGAATTGACGCTGGCCGTGACGGTGGAAGTCCCCGCCGGCGGTTGCGTGTAGCTCACGGTGATTGGGCCGATGCTTTGCCCTGAGGTGAGCGTCGCCGGCATGCCGGTGAGGGTGACCACACCGGTGCCGGTGTTGTAACTGTAAGTGGCGCCTGCGGGGAGTCCGGTCAACGTCGGTGCTGCCGGTAGATTTGCCGATAGCGTCAGGCCGAAGCTCACGGCGCTGGCGGAGCTCGGACCATTGTTGGTGTAGAGCACTGTGCCGGACACTGGCTGGCCTGCGTTGACAGTGGCCGGGAAGGTCGCCGTGCTGGCGAGATCCGCGGCCGGGACGCCTCCGATGGTTGCAGTGACAGTGTTGTTGGCCGGATTCGGATCCGAGGTGGTGGAGCTTATCGTGGCCGTGACCGTGGAAGTGCCCGAGGCCGGCTGCGTGTAGCTCACGGTGATCGGGCCCACGACCGCGCCCGAGGCCAACGTCGCCGGCATGCCACTCAAGGTCACGACGCCGGTGCTCGCGGCATAGCTGTACGTGGCGCCCGCCGGCAGTCCGCTCAAAGTTGGCGCCGGCGACAAATTGGGGGACAGCGTCAAGCCGAAGCTCACGGCGCTCGCGGAGCTCGGACCGTTGTTGGTGTAGGTCACGGTGCCGGACACCGGCTGGCCCGCGTTCACAGTCGCCGGGAAGGTGACGGCACTCGCCAGATCCGCGACTGCCACTCCCGCGATGGTGGCGGTGGCGGTGTTGTTGGCCGGATTCGGGTCGAGCGTGGTGGCGCTGATCGCGGCGGTGACGGTGGAAGTCCCGGCGGGCGCCTGGGTATAGCTCACCGTGATGGGGCCAACCGTGGCGCCTGAGGCCAGCGTCGCGGGCATGCCGGTGAAGCTCACGACGCCGGTGGTGGAGTTGTAGCTGTAAGTCGCGCCGGCGGGCAGACCGGTCAGCGTCGGCGCCGCCGGCAGATTGGCCGTCAGCGTCAGCGCGAAGGCCACGCCGCTCGCCGTGCTCGGCCCGCTGTTGGTGTAGACCACTGTGCCGGACACGGGCTGGCCGGCGTTGACCGTCGCCGGGAAGGTCACGGCACTCGCCAGATCCGCGACGGCCACTCCCGCGATGGTGGCGGTGGCGGTGTTGTTGGCCGGATTCGAGTCGAGCGTCGAGGAGGCGTCGGTGGCGGTGACCGTGGACGTGCCCGCCGGCGGTTGCGTGTAGCTCGCCGTGATCGGGCCGATGCTGCTGCCTGAGGCCAGCGTGGCCGGCATGCCGGTGAAGGTCACGACGCCGGTGCTCGAGTTGTAACTGTAAGTGGCGCCCGCCGGCAGTCCGGTCAATGTGGGCGCGGCGGGCAGGTTCGCCGACAGTGTCAAACCGAAGCTCACGGCGCTCGCCGAGCTCGGGCCGTTGTTGGTGTAGGTCACCGTGCCCGATACCGGCTGGCCCGCGTTTACGCTGGCTGGGAAAGTTACCGTGCTCGCGAGATCCGCGACCGCAACACCCGCGATGCTGGCGGTGGCGGTGTTGTTGGCCGGATTCGGATCGGAGGTTGCGGCGCTTATCGTGGCCGTGACCGTGGAAGTACCCGAGGCCGGCTGGGTGTAGCTCACCGTGATCGGGCCAACAGAGCTGCCCGAGGCCAGCGTCGTCGGCATACCGGTGAAGCTCACAATTCCGGTGCTGGAGTTGTAGCTATAAGTCGCGCCCGCCGGCAGTCCGCTCAAAGTCGGCGCCGGCGACAAATTCGGTGACAGCGTCAAGCCGAGGGTCACGCCACTCGCGCTGCTGGGACCATTGTTGGTGTAGGTCACGGTGCCGGACACCGGCTGGCCGGCGTTGACGCTGGCCGGGAAGGTGACGCTGCTGGCGAGATCTGCCACTGCCGATCCGCCGATGGTGGCGGTCGCAGTGTTGTTGGCCGGATTCGGATCGAGCGTCGTGGCGCTGACCGTGGCGGTGACGGTGGAGCTTCCGGAGGCCGCCTGGGTGTAGTTCACCGTGATCGGGCCAACAGAGGCGCCCGAGGCCAGCGTCGCGGGCATGCCGGTGAATGTCACGACGCCGGTGCTCGAGTTGTAACTGTAAGTAGCGCCGGCCGGCAATCCGGTCAATGTGGGCGCGGCGCTGAGATTGGCCGACAGAGTCAGACCGAAGGCTACAGCGCTCGCCGTGCTCGGGCCGTTGTTGGTGTAGAGCACGGTGCCCGACACCGGCTGACCGGCGTTGACGCTGGCCGGGAAGGTCACGGCGCTGGCCAGATCCGCCACCGCGGAGCCGGCGATGGTGGCGGTGGCGGTGTTGTTGGCCGGATTTGGATCGAGCGTGGTGGAATTGACGGTCGCCGTGACGGTGGAATTCGCCGACGCCGGCTGCGTGTAGCTCACCGTGATGGGGCCGACATTGCTGCCGGAGGCGAGAGTCGCCGGCATGCCGGTGAAGCTGACGACACCGGTGCTTGAGTTGTAGCTATAAGTCGCGCCCGCGGGCAGGCCGCTTAAATTCGGTGCCGGCGACAAATTGGCCGACAGGGTCAGGCCGAAGCTCACGGCGCTGGCGGAGCTTGGGCCATTGTTGGTGTAGTGCTCGGTGCCCGACACGGCTTGGCCGGCGTTGACGCTGGCCGGGAAGGTCACGGTAGTCGCGAGATCCGCCACTGCCGATCCGCTGATGATGGTCGTGGCGGTGTTGTTGGCCGGATTCGGATCGTCCGTCGTCGAGTTGATAGTGGCGGTGACGCTGGAAGTTCCGGAGGTCGGCTGCGTGTAGCTCACCGTGATCGGACCGACGCTTGCGCCTGAGGCCAGCGTCGTCGGCATTCCGCTCAAGGTCACCACACCGGTGCTCGAGTTGTAGCTATAGGTCGCGCCAGCGGGGAGGCCGGTCAATACCGGCGTCGGCGACAAATTGGCCGACAGCGTCAAAGCGAAGGTGACGGCGTTGGCGGTGCTGGGCCCATTGTTGCTGTAGGTCACCGTGCCGGAGACGGGTTGTCCGGCGTTGATGTTGGTCGGGAATGTCACCCGGCTCGCCACATCGGCCACTGCGACGCCGCCGATGGTGGCGGTGGCGGTGTTATTGGCCGGATTCGGATCCAGCGTGGACGAGCTGTCGGTGGCCGTGACCGTGGAAGTGCCGGCCGGTGGCTGCGTGTAGTTCACGGTGATCGGACCGACGCTTGCGCCTGAGGCCAGCGTCACCGGCATGCCGGTGAGAGTGACGACACCGGTGCTCGTGTTGTAACTGTAAGTGGCGCCGGCCGGCAGCCCGGTCAATGTGGGCGCGGCGCTGAGATTGGACGACAGCGTAAGAGCGAAGCTCACGGCACTGGCGGAGCTTGGGCCGTTGTTGGTGTAGGTTACCGTGCCTGACACCGTCTGGCCGGCGTTCACCGTCGCCGGGAAGGCGACGGCACTGGCGAGATCGGCGACCGCGGCACCGCCGATGGTGGCGCTGGCGGTGTTGTTGGCCGCATTCGGATCGAGCGTGGACGAGCTGTCGGTGGCCGTGACCGTGGAGGTTCCGGCCGGCGGCTGCGTGTAGCTTACGGTGATGGGTCCCACGACCGCGCCCGAGGCCAGCGTCGCCGGCATGCCGGCGAGCGTCACGAGGCCGGTGCTCGAGTTGTAACTGTAAGTGGCGCCGGCCGGCAGTCCGGTCAAGGTGGGCGCGGCGGGCAGGTTCGCCGACAGGGTCAGACCGAAGCTTACAGCGCTTGCCGTGCTCGGGCCGTTGTTGGTGTAGGTGACCGTGCCGGACACTGGCTGACCGGCGTTCACGCTCGCCGGGAAGGTGACCGCGCTCGCCAGGTCCGCGACCGCAACTCCCGCGATGGTCGCGGTGGCGGTGTTGTTGGCCGGATTCGAGTCGAGCGTCGAGGAGGCGTCGGTCGCCGTGACCGTGGATGTGCCGGCGGGCGGCTGCGTGTAGCTCACGGTGATCGGACCGACGCTTGCGCCTGAGGCCAGCGTCGCCGGCATGCCGGTGAAGGTCACGACGCCCGTGCTCGAGTTGTAGCTATAGGTCGCGCCCGCCGGCAGCCCGGTCAATGTGGGCGCGGCGCTGAGATTGGACGACAGCGTCAGAGCGAAGCTCACGGCACTGGCGGAGCTCGGGCCGTTGTTGGTGTAGAGCACGGTGCCCGATACCGGCTGGCCGGCGTTCACCGTCGCCGGGAAAGTCACTGCGCTGGCGAGATCGGCGACCGCGACGCCCGCGATGGTGGCGGTGGCGGTGTTGTTGGCCGGATTCGGATCGGCAGTCGTCGCGCTGGTCGTGGCCGTGACCGTGGAGGTTCCGGCCGGCGGCTGCGTGTAGCTTACGGTGATGGGTCCCACGAGCGCGCCCGAGGCGAGCGTCGCCGGCATGCCGGCGAGCGTCACGACGCCGGTGCTGGTGTTGTAGCTGTAGGTGGCGCCGGCCGGCAATCCGCTCAATGTGGGCGCGGCCGGTAGATTCGCCGACAGCGTCAAGCTGAATGTCGCGCCACTGGCGGAGCTCGGACCGTTGTTGGTGTAGGTCACCGTGCCGGACACGGTTTGCCCGGCGTTGACACTCGCCGGGAAGGAGACGGCGGTCGCGAGATCCGCTTCCGCCACTCCAGTGATCGTTACCGTGGCCGTGTTGTTGGCCGGATTCGAATCGAGCGTGGACGAGCTGTCGGTGGCCGTGACCGTGGAAGTGCCGGGCGGCGGCTGGGTGTAGCTCACCGTGATCGGACCGACGTTGCTGCCTGAGGCGAGCGTCGCCGGCATGCCGGTGAAGCTCACGACGCCGGTGCTGCTGTTGTAGCTGAAGGTTGCGCCCGCCGGCAGTCCGCTCAACGTGGGCGCCGCCGGTAAATTCGCCGACAGCGTCAAGCCGAAGCTGACACCGCTCGCGGTGCTGGGACCGTTGTTGGTGTAGGTCACCGTGCCGGACACTGGCTGACCCGCGTTCACGCTCGCCGGGAAGCTGACCGCACTGGCCAGGTCGGCTACGGCGGCGCCGGTGATGCTGGCGGTGGCGGTGTTGTTGGCGGAATTCGGATCGGCCGTCGTGGCGCTGATCGTGGCCGTGACCGTGGAAGAACCGGCCGGCGGTTGCGTGTAGCTCACGGTGATGGGCCCGACACTGGCGCCCGACGCGAGCGTCGTCGGCATGCCGGTGAGGGTCACCACACCGGTGCTGGTGTTGTAGCTGAAGGTTGCGCCCGCCGGCAGTCCGCTCAATGTGGGCGCTGCCGGCAGGTTCGCCGACAGAGTCAGAGCGAAGCTCACGCCATTCGCGGTGCTGGGACCATTGTTAGTGTAGGCCACCGTGCCCGATACCGGCTGGCCGGCGTTGACACTCGCCGGGAAGCTGACCGCACTCGCGAGATCCGCCTCCGCGACGCCGCTGATGGTGGCGGTGGCGGCGTTGTTGGCTGGGTTCGGATCGGCCGTCGTGGCGCTGACCGTGGCCGTGACCGTGGACGTTCCGGTCGGCGGCTGCGTGTAGCTCACGGTGACGGGTCCGACGGTGGCGCCCGCCGCGAGCGTCGCCGGCATGCCGGTGAGGGTGACAACACCGGTGCTGGAGTTGTAACTGTAAGTGGCGCCCGCGGGCAGCCCGCTCAATGTGGGCGCGGCGGGCAGGTTCGCGGACAGCGTCAAGCCGAAGCTGATACCGCTCGCGGTGCTCGGACCTTTGTTGGTGTAGGTCACCGTGCCGGACACGGCTTGCCCGGCGTTGACACTCGCAGGGAAGCTCACGGCGCTCGCGAGATCCGCTTCTGCAACGCCGGAAATGGTGGCGGTGGCGGTGTTGTTGGCAGGAGTCGGATCAGCAGTCGTGGCGCTGGTCGTGGCCGTGACGGTGGAAGTCCCCGCCGCCGGTTGCGTGTAGCTCACCGTGATCGGCCCGACGCTGGCGCCCGAGGCGAGCGTCGCCGGCATGCCGGTCAAGGTGACGACGCCGGTGCTCGAGTTGTAACTATAGGTCGCGCCGGCGGGCAGCCCGGTCAACGTGGGCGCGCCGCTGAGATTGGCCGACAGCGTCAGGCCGAAGCTCACACCGCTCGCGGTGCTCGGACCGTTGTTGGTGTAGGTCACCGTGCCGGAGACGGGTTGTCCGGCATTGACGCTGGCCGGGAAGGAGACGGCACTCGCGAGATCAGCCTCCGCGACTCCCGCGATGGTGGCCGTCGCGGTGTTGTTGGCGGAATTCGGATCGGCCGTCGTGGCGCTGATCGTGGCCGTGACCGTGGACGTTCCGGCCGGCGGTTGCGTGTAGCTCACGGTGATCGGACCGACGCTGGCGCCTGAGGCCAGCGTCGCCGGCATGCCGGTCAAGGTCACGACGCCCGTGCTCGAGTTGTAGCTGTAGGTGGCCCCGGCCGGCAATCCTGTCAACGTCGGCGCTGCGGATAAATTCGCCGACAGCGTCAAGCCGAAACTGACACCGCTCGCCGTGCTCGGACCGTTGTTGGTGTAGGTCACCGTGCCGGACACGGGTTGTCCGGCATTGACGCTCGCCGGGAAGCTGACCGCACTCGCGAGATCAGCCTCCGCGACTCCCGCGATGGTGGCCGTCGCGGTGTTGTTGGCGGAATTCGGATCGGCCGTCGTGGCGCCGATCGTGGCCGTGACCGTGGACGTTCCGGTCGGCGGCTGTGTGTAGCTCACGGTGATGGGCCCGACACTGGCGCCCGACGCGAGTGTCACCGGCATGCCGGTGAGGGTCACCACACCGGTGCTGGTGTTGTAGCTGTAAGTGGCGCCCGCCGGCAACCCGGTCAATGTGGGCGCGGCCGGTAGGTTTGCGGACAGCGACAGCGCGAAGCTCACGCCGCTGGCGGTGCTCGGGCCGTTGTTGGTGTAGGTCACCGTGCCGGACACGGCTTGGCCGGCATTGACGCTGGCCGGGAAGGAGACGGCACTCGCGAGGTCTGCCTCCGCGACGCCGGTGATGGTGGCGGTGGCGGTGTTGTTGGCGGAGTTCGGATCGGCCGTCGTGGCGCCGATCGTGGCCGTCACGGTGGAAGTACCGGTCGGCGGTTGCGTGTAGCTCACGGTGATCGGCCCCACGACCGCGCCCGAGGCGAGAGTCGCCGGCATGCCGGTCAAGGTGACGATGCCCGTGCTCGAGTTGTAGCTATAGGTCGCGCCGGCCGGCAAGCCGGTCAATGTCGGTGCCGCCGTCAGACCGGACGACAGCGTCAGCCCAAAGGTCACGCCGCTCGCAGTACTCGGACCATTGTTGGTGTAGGTCACCGTGCCGGACACTGCTTGTCCGGCGTTGACACTGGCGGGGAAGGAGACCGCACTCGCGAGATCTGCCTCGGCGACTCCCGCGATGGTGGCCGTCGCGGTGTTGTTGGCGGAATTCGGATCGGCGGTCGTGGCGCCGATCGTGCCCGTGACGGAGGAGCTTCCCGAGGCCGGTTGCGTGTAGCTCACGGTGATCGGCCCCACGACCGCGCCCGAGGCAAGCGTCGACGGCATGCCGGTGAATGTGACGACGCCCGTGCTCGAGTTGTAGCTATAGGTCGCGCCGGCGGGCAGCCCGCTCAACGTGGGCGAAAGATTCGCCGACAGCGTCAAGCTGAATGTCGCGCCACTGGCGGAGCTTGGACCGTTGTTGGTGTACTTCACTGTCCCGGACACCGGTTGTCCGGCGTTCACGCTGGCCGGGAAGGTGACGGCACTCGCGAGGTCTGCCTCGGCGACACCGGTGATGGTGGCGGTGGCGGTGTTGTTGGCCGGATTCGGATCGGCAGTCGTGGCGCCGATCGTGGCCGTGACGGTTGAGGTCGCGGAGGCCGGCTGGGTGTAGCTCACCGTGATTGGGCCGACGCTGCTACCCGAGGCCAGTGTTGTCGGCATGCCGCTCAAGGTCACGACACCGGTGCTCGAGTTGTAACTGTACGTCGCGCCCGCGGGCAGTCCGGTCAAGGTGGGTGCGGCTGAAAGACCGGAGGACAGCGTCAGGCCGAAGCTCACGCCGCTTGCAGCGCTCGGACCGTTGCTGGTGTATGTCACGGTGCCGGATACGGCTTGACCGGCATTGACACTCGCCGGGAAGGAGACGGCGCTCGCGAGATCCGCTTCCGCCACTCCAGTGATCGTTGCCGTGGCCGTGTTGTTGGCCGGATTCGAATCGAGCGTGGATGAGCTGTCGGTGGCCGTGACCGTGGAAGTGCCGGCCGGCAGCTGCGTGTAGCTCACGGTGATGGGTCCGACACTGGCGCCGGAGGCCAGCGTCGCCGGCATGCCGGTGAAGGAAACCACACCAGTGCTCGTGTTGTAGCTATAGGTCGCGCCGGCGGGCAGTCCCGTCAGCGTGGGCGCCGCGCTGAGATTGGCCGACAGCGTCAGCGCGAAGGTGACGCTGCTCGCGCTGCTGGGCCCATTGTTGGTGTAGGTCACAGTGCCGGACACGGTTTGTCCGGCGTTGACAGTCGCCGGGAAGGACACGGCACTGGCGAGATCCGCAACCGCGACGCCGCTGATGGTGGCGGTGGCGGTGTTGTTCGCCGGGTTCGGGTCTGCAGTGGTGGCGCCGATTGTGGCCGTGACCGTGGAAGTTCCCGATGCCGGCTGCGTGTAGCTGACGGTGACGGGACCCACGCTGGTGCCTGAGGCCAGCGTGGTCGGCATGCCGGTCAAGGTCACGACACCGGTGCTCGAGTTGTAACTGTAGGTGGCGCCCGCCGGCAGCCCGGTCAACGTCGGCGCGGACAAATTGGCCGACAGCGTCAAGGCGAAGGTCACGCCGCTCGCCGTGCTGGGCCCGCTGTTGGAGTAGAGCACCGTGCCCGACACTGGTTGTCCGGCATTGACGCTGGCCGGGAAGGTGACGGCACTCGCGAGGTCTGCCTCGGCCACACCGGTAATGGTGGCGGTGGCAGTGTTGTTGGCCGGATTCGGATCGGCAGTCGTGGCGCCGATCGTGGCGCTGACGGTAGAGGTGGCGGAGCCCGGCTGGGTGTAGCTCACCGTGATCGGACCGATGCTGCTACCTGAGGCGAGCGTCGTCGGCATGCCGCTCAAGGTCACGACACCGGTGCTGGAATTGTAGCCATAGGTCGCGCCGGCCGGCAGACCGGTCACGGTAGGCGCGGTTAGATTGGCCGACAGCGTCAGGCCGAAGGTCACGCCGCTCGCGCCGCTGGGACCATTGTCGGTATACGTCACGGTGCCGGACACGGCTTGCCCGGCGTTCACGCTCGCCGGGAAGCTCACGGCACTCGCGAGATCCGCTTCCGCCACTCCAGTGATCGTTGCCGTGGCCGTGTTGTTGGCCGGATTCGAATCGAGCGTGGACGAACTGTCGGTGGCCGTGACGGTAGAAGTTGCGGAGCCCGGCTGGGTGTAACTCACCGTGATCGGACCGATGCTGCTACCCGAGGCGAGCGTGGTCGGCATGCCGGTCAAGGTCACGACACCGGTACCGGAGTTGTAGCTATAGGTCGCGCCGATGGGGAGACCGGTTAAAGTCGGCGCAGCCGATAGATTCGATGACAGCGTCAATCCGAAGGTCGCAGCGCTCGCGGAGCTCGGACCGTTGTTGGTGTAGGTCACCGTGCCGGACACGGGTTGCCCGGCATTGACGCTGGCCGGGAAACTCACGGCACTCGCAAGATCCGCGACGGTGACGCCGGTGATAATGGCGGTGGCGGTGTTGTTGGCGGAATTCGGATCGGCCGTCGTGGCGCCGATCGTGGCCGTGACCGTGGACGTTCCGGTCGGCGGTTGCGTGTAGCTCACGGTGATCGGACCGACGCTGGTGCCAGAGGCCAGGGTCGTCGGCATGCCGGTGAGGGTCACCAC
>Ga0302325_10006285_pt1 | contig 26742 bp, 13 predicted proteins | sample Palsa_T0_2_FD_201948 | JGI IMG/M metagenome (GOLD analysis project Ga0302325, IMG submission 201948) | Peat permafrost microbial communities from Stordalen Mire near Abisko, Sweden - Palsa_T0_2 | ecosystem: Environmental > Terrestrial > Soil > Palsa > Peat permafrost | place: Sweden: Abisko... | reverse complement strand
CGGGCATTCGGCTTCGCAGGCCCCGCAGGTGGTGCACGACCAGATTTCATCTTCCGAATAGATGCCGCCGATCAATGGCTGGCCATTGTGCGAACTGCCCAATATCGGATAATGCTGGAACATGTAATCGCGCGCCTTGGTGGTGATGAAGCGGGGCGAAAGCGGCCGGCCTACAGCATTGGCAGGGCACTGGTCCGAGCAGCGGCCACAGTCGGCGCAGGAATAAAAATCGAGCATGTGCTTCCAGGTGAAGTCTTCGATCGTTTTCACGCCGAAAGATTTCACCTGGTCCAACTTGTCATCGGGAACGCCCCAGCGCACCGGCTTTACGGTGCCGCGATCCAGCTTCGCGAAATAGACGCTGAACAAAGATGTCTCCACGTGAAACTGGATCCCAAACGGGCGGTAGCAGAGCAAAAAGTAGAAGGCCAGTTCATGTACCAAATATGCGCCCAGGTAGAGATTCGCGAGCGCGGGCAGCGGGACGGCAATTAGGGCATTCTTCAAGATCCAGGCCAGCGACAGGACCGGCAGGGATTCAACCGCCAGGCGCTGCTGGAATTGACTGGCGGCCAGGCTGCCCTCGAACAGGCCGTCGGCCAGCATCAGGATAGCGATCAGCGACAGCAGAAAAATGGCATCGGCGGTGTGGGCTTTGCCATATCTGGGTGGCACCGCATAGCGCGCCGGTTTGAGAATCCGGCGCACAATTGCCACTATCATGCAGACAAGGACAATGGTTGCGGCGTAGTCTGAGATTGCGGCGTAGAGGCCGCTGGGCATGGTGGCATGCCGCGAGGTGCCCAGCGCGAGGAAGTAAAAGGTGTGCGCCACCAGGACCATAAAGCCGGCAAAAAGGAAAATATGAATAATTCCCGCGGCGAGGTAGCGCGGATGCCGCCACTGGCCCAGCCAGAATTGCAGCAGCCTGCCCAGCCGGAGAAAGGGCCGGTCGAAGCGAGGATCGCGTTGGGCCCGAAGGAGCGGCGTTATGCGCTTCGCCACGATGTAGGCGAAGCATGCCAAGCCCAGCAGATTGACGATCCAAAACAGCGTTTGCCCTTGCACCAGCCAATATGTGGCTTGCGCGGGCGGCTGGATGGCTTCCACCATGAGATCCCACCCTTTTTAGGCCTCGGCCGCAAACACCGAGGGCTTGACCCGGGCCACCTTCGGACGGCGGCGTCTCGGGCCGTTTGACTGTTGAGATATTAAGTAGTATTATACCTCAATATCTGTTTAAAAACTTTGTGCAACTGCGATGACCCGGCGGGACAGGCTTCAGGGCCTGTACTCTATCTCACAAGGACCCGGCGGCCGACATCACTTTGGGTTGCCGTTCGTTCAAGATAAGACGCCGCACCGTGCGCAGGTCGTTCAGAATGATGCGGCTCTTAAGGACGTGGCAATTCAGCGTTTTCAGTTTGAAAATGGCGAGCTCAATGGCTTGTGCCTGGCGCTGTTGGCCATCTAGCGTCGCCGCCTGCTGATCGTGATTGAGATCCTTCATCGAATCCAGGATGGTGTCGGCCAGTACCTTCATGAATTCCTGGGCGCTCTCAATCGAATCGAAACATCGCACCGTCTCGGCGGACATCATTCGGCTACTCCTCTTCCGGGCGCGCCGTCCGCGTCCTGGCCAGACTGTCCGCGCCAAAAGCGGCGCGAACGTCGATCTGGTTTACTGTACGGTTGATGCTTGCATTTGCCGGTCCACTGCCGAGCAGCCGAAACTGGTTTGCTTTGTGACGTCGCTTTCGGGAAACGTGCATACATGTGGGTGAATAGGCGCAAAATAGCTGCATTTGGGGGAAAATACCGCATGTGCGAAATCGCACCGGTGAATGCGCGCACGCTGCTCGGCTATGCTGGAATCCTGACAGAGAAATCGTGATCGCCTCCGACTCCGAACGCCAGTTTTACGACGGCCATTACGGGCAGTTCCTGACACTGCCGGATCACGCCCTGCGCATCGACCGCCGGATCCTGGAATCGAACATCGAGAACCCGGCCAGTCCGTTCTACGAACGGCGCCTGCTGTACCGCGCCGCCATGCGCGCATTGGAATCCGAGCCGGTGCGGGGCCGCCGGGTCCTCGATTACGGCTGCGGTCCGGCCGACTTCGGACTTTGGCTGGCAACCGAGGGCGCCGAGGCCACCCTGCTGGACCTTTCGCCGACAGCCATTGAGTTGGCCTTAAGGCGGGCGCTAGCTTCCGGGGTCGCGGTCCGCGGGATCGCCGCCGATGCCAGCCGGCTGGATATGCTGCATACCGGAGAATTCGACCTGGTGTTCGCCTGCGCCGCCTTGCATCACACCCTGAAATATCCGGGCGCGCGCGAAGAACTGGCGCGCATTATGAAACCGGGCGCGCGCCTGGTGCTGGCGGAAACGTGGGGCGGCAATCCGCTGCTGAACGCGGCACGGAGGCTGCGCGCCCGGATGGCCGGCGAAGCCGCGGAGCAGGGCGAGGGCATCATTTTCTCGCGCAGCGAATTGCGGGCGCTCGATCCATTTTTCGAAGAACTGAATGTGGAGCACCTGAATCTGCTGGCGATGGCCAAACGCGGACTGCGCGGGCGGTTCCAAAGCGCTTGGGCCCGGGGGCTCGTGCGCACGCTGGAATCGGTCGATGCGGGCCTGCTGGCGGTGGCCCCTCCCTTGCGAAACTGGTGCGGGGAGGCCATAATTACCGGCCGCCGCCGCGCTACTTTTCGGTGATCTCCATGTAGCGGTCCACCGGCAGATCCGTGTAGCGGTCCACCTGCTTGCTGGGCGCGGGCCAGCGGATTTCGAGCGAATCCACCTTGGTTGCCGTCCCCAGCCCCAACACCTCACGCGGGTCGTGGCAGGAAAGATAGCTGCCGCCGCCGTTCTTCAGGCGCGAGCGCCGCACGCCTCCGGCCGACCAGGTGATGCGGGCGCCGATGGCATCGCGGTTGGCGCGCACGCCCACCAGTTTCAGGCCCAGCCAATGGTTGCCCGCGCCGGCATTGTTGTGCAGCAGCAGCGGCGCTCCGCCATTGTTGCCGACCAGCACATCCAGGCGGCCGTCGTTATCGTAATCGCCCACCGCCAGGCCGCGCGCCGGAAACATCCTGCCGAAAGCGGGTCCGGCATCCTCGCTGACATTGCGCAGTTTGCCGCTTTCGTTGTGAAACAGCAGCAGCGGCTCCTTGTATTTCACTTGGGGCGAGTACAACTCGATCATGTCGTCGGGATGGCCATTGGCCAATATCAGATCGATAAGGCCATCGTTGTCATAGTCGAAGAACTTGAGTCCCCAGCCGCTGAGCAGGCCGGTGGCTTGCGCCACACTGTTGGCGTGCGCCACATCGGCGAACGTCTCATCGTGCTTGTTCCTGTACAGCGAAAACATCTCGTGGTCCACGTTGGCCACGAACAGGTCCTCCCAACCGTCGCCATCAAAATCGGCGGCGTCCACGCCCATGCCCGAGCGCGCTTGCCCATTCTCGCTGAAGCCGACTTCGGCGGATATGGCGATCTCCTCCCATTTACCGTTCCCCCGGTTCATGAACAGGAAGTTCTGCACCGTGTCGTTGGCCACAAAGAGATCCATGCGGCCGTCGTTGTTGACGTCGGTGGCCACCACGCCCAATCCCTTGCCCAGCGCCCGCTCGATGTCCGTGCCGCGGCTCACTTCCGTGAAGGTGCCGTCGCCGTTATTGTGGTACAGAAAATTGTGCGTAGGCCGGAAGACGCGCGGAATGCAATAGTAATGGCGGCCCAGTTTATTGTCGCCGCACGAGAAGTGCTGCGTGGTGCCGTAATCCACGAAGCTGCACAGGAACAGATCCAGGCGGCCATCGTTGTCGTAATCGAACCAGACGGCGCTGGTGGTCCAACCGGGCGTGGCTACGCCGGCCTTTTCGGTCACGTCGCGGAACGTGCCGTTGCGGTTATTTTGATAGAGAATGCATTTGCCGAAGGCGGTGACCAATATGTCGGGCCATCCGTCGTTGTCGAAATCGCCCACTGCGACGCCCATGCCAAACGTGCCGCCGCCCACACCCGCCGTCTCGGTGACATCGGTGAACGTGCCATCGCGATTGTTTTTGTAGAGCGCGTTGCGCACCGGCTTGGCAGGCTTGTAGAAATCGGAGGGGCCGCTGTTGACCAGGTATATGTCCATCCAGCCATCGTTATCGTAATCCAGGAAAGCGCAGCCGGGGCCCATGGTTTCGGGCAGGTAATGCTCGGGGGACATGGCGTTGTCGTGGATCCAATGGATGCCGCTCTTTTCCGGAAGCACCTCTTCGAAGATGGGAGGAGCCGCGGCGCGGGCCGCCCGCGCGAGGCGGGATGCGCCATAGCCGGCGGCGGCCGCCAGGAAGGCTCGGCGTGAGAAACGGTTCAGCATGATGAGGCCGATGTGGCGCAGGCACTCTTGCTAGATAGTGGGGCAGGCCCTTGGCCTGCGCGGGTCCCCTGGACCCGCTGCCTGCCCGAAGATCGGGCCATTGCGAAGAATAAGTGGCGGCCTGAGAGGCCGCCGCAGGCCGAGGGCCTGCCCCACAACGCGACCGCACTCTTGCGGTCGCCGGGAGCGCAATGCCGCATACTTTTTGCACCGTGGGGCGGGCAATTTTGCCCGCAGCCGGCTTTCAGCCGGCTTTGGCCGCCTAAAAGGCGGCTGCGGCCATGATTGGCCGCCCCACGGTGAACTCCGCGCGTGCCAGGGCTTATCACACGATACCCTTTCCTTCCACCACGCGGATGTATTGGTTAACCGGCAGGTTCGTGAGCTTTTCGACCTGTTTGCTGGGTGCGGGCCAGTGAATTTCCAATTCGTCGATCTTCGCCGCACTGCCAATTCCCAGCACCTCGCGCGGGTCGTGCGACGAGAGATAGCTTCCTCCGCTGCCCTTGAAACGCGTGCGTTTCGTGCCTCCGGCGCTCCAGGCGATCTTAGCGCCGATGGCGTCGCGGTTGCACGTCACGCCCTCCAACTTGATGCCCAGCCAGTTGTTGCCCTTGGCGGCGTTGTTTTTTAACAGCAGGGGCGCATCGCCGTTGATGCAAACGAGCACGTCCAGCGCGCCGTCGTTGTCGAAGTCGCCCACGGCCAGGCCGCGGGCGTTAAAGTCGCGGGCGAACGCGGTCCCTCCGCGCGCGCTCACGTTGCTCAGCTTGCCGTTATCCTCCTGACGGAACAGCAACAAGGGCTCCTTCCATTTCACCTGCAACGAGTATTCGGCGATCATGTCGTCGGGATGGCCATTAGCCAGAATCAGGTCGGGGCTTCCGTTGTTATCGAAATCGAAAAACTTGAGTCCCCAGCCGCTGAGCAGCCGGGTCGCCTGGGCGATGCCCTGCACGGCCGAAATATCCTCGAACGTTTCGTCTTTGTTATTCCGGTAGAGCGAGAACATCTCCTGGTCTACGTTGGCGACAAACAAGTCCTGCCAGCCGCGGTTGTTGACGTCGGCCGCGTCCACGCCCATGCCGGACCGCGCCTTGCCATTCTCGCTGAATGCTACGCCGGCATCCAGTCCGATTTCATCCCACTTCCACGTGCCATTGGGACCAGGCCCGCGATTCACATACAAAAAGTCCTGCACGGTGTCGTTGGCCACGAACAGATCCATACGGCCGTCATTGTTGATATCGGTTGCCACTACGCCGAGGCCTTTACCCAAGGTCTTGCCGATGACGCTGCTCTTGCCCACTTCCGTGAAAGTGCCGTCGCCGTTATTGTGATAAAGAAAACTCCGGGTCGGAATAAATACCTTGGGGATGCAGTAATAATATTTGCCGATCGAATTATTTCCGCAGCCGACACGGTGGGCCTCGGAATAATCCACAAAGCTGCAGATGAATAAGTCGAGCCTGCCATCGCCGTCATAATCGAACCAGACCGCGCTGGTGGTCCAACCGGGCGTGGCGAGGCCGGCCTTCTCGGTGACATCGCGGAACGTGCCGTTGCGGTTATTTTGATAAAGAACGCACTTGCCGTAGGAGGTGACAAACAGGTCGGGCCATCCATCATTGTCGAAATCGCCCACCGCCACTCCCATGCCGAAGGTGCCGCCCCCGACTCCCGCCGCCTCAGTCACATCGGTGAATGTTCCGTCGCGATTGTTCTTGTACAGGGCGTTGCGGACTGGTTTGGACGGGGTATAGAAATCGCAAGGACCGGCATTCACAAAATACAGGTCCATCCAGCCATCGTTGTCGTAGTCGAGAAATGCTACGCCCGCTCCCATGGTCTCGGGCAAATGGCGGCGCTGGGACATGGCCGCATCGTGGACAAACGCAATGCCGCTGGATTTGGGTGGAATTTCGAGAAATAGAGGCGGCGCGGTTTCCACGGGGGAGCCTGACAGGCGTAGAGCCCCCGCACCGGCAGTGAGACACAGCCATTCTCGTCGGGTAAGCTTGTGGGGCGGCCAATCATGGCCGCAGCCGCCTTTTAGGCGGCCAGAGCCGGCTGAAAGCCGGCTGCGGGCAGAATTGCCCGCCCCACGGTGCAAAAAGAATAACCTTGGCCGAATGGTCATTCCAGGGTAAAAGTGGCGGATTCGCGTGCAACCTCGGCCCCTTGCGTGACCAGGAACACGACCTGGTAGTTTCCAGGTTGCAGCTTATCGGCCGGCGCGGTGGCGATGTATTGGATGCGGCCGCCGGTATCCGGATCGGGCAGCGGCGTCGATCCGGCGCCTAGCGGCTCTCCATCCTTGCTGAACTGCATCGAAAGTTTCGCCTTGTCAGTCGCCGCTTTGTCGGGATAAATCACCAGATAAAAGGACAACCTGTCGGTCGCGCTTTTGTTGAAAGACGGACTGATGGCCGGCGTCACTAATTTACCGGATATCAAGAAAGGGTCCTGGTCGGAGGTGTTCGGGTTCTTGTCGCGAATGGTACGAACCAACGCGACGCTGCTGATGCCCAGTCCCGGCCCGTCGGGCGGAACCACGAACACGGACTTGCGCGCGCTGGTCTTGGCGCCGGCCTTGTCGGATACGGCTGTCTCGAGCGTATAGCGCCCCGGTCCCAGGGTAAGGTGCTCGTGATAGATAAAATGGCTCTCCTTGAAGGCGGCAAGCTGCGCGGGAGTGGACGCCAGGGGCACCTCGCCGCGAAACTTGTGCACCACTTCTCCGGTGGCATTGCGCACCAGCGCGATGTAGGCGAGCCCGCCTTCATAAGGAGCATCCGCGCTCGCCTGCTTGAGCGTCACGTTTCCGACCGGCACATCCAGAACTACGCTGACCTCAGGATCGTGGCCGGCCCCGCGAAAGTGCATGCCCGCGGATTGAAAGCCGAAATCGCGGGGCATTGGGCTGGCGGTCAAGGACTGCATCAGGGGCAGCTCATAGGGGGCCAGGATCACCTCGCCGTTTACAGTGGACGGCGGCAATGCAAAGTAACCCGAACGCGCCTGGATGCGAAGTCCCGCACGCAGGGGACGCACTTCAATTTTGTGGAACGCGCCGTCGTACTTATCGATGCGCGGGTCGTAGGTAACTTCGTAATAAGTCTCGATGTCCTCGCTGACCTTTTTCAACTGGTTGCGAAAATCGTTGGTGTTCGCGATCAAAATGCCGCCCGTGGACTGCGCCAGGTCGGCCAGCGTATCCTGCGTGTTGGCCTTGCCGCTGTCGATCGCCATATCCATGGCCTGTGCCATGGACCGCGTCACCAGCCCGTTGCCTTTGCGGAGGCTGGCCCGCGATGCGCTGGCCGAGTCCTTAAGCTCAGAGACAGCCTCCTGATTCATCGGGGTAGAGTCCAGCCCCCGCGCATCGATGGAGTAGAACGTCACGTTGAAGCGGTTCGCGGTACTGATCAGCACCCGCCACGCCTCTTCCATGCCTTGCGGAACCCCAAATCCGGATGAGAAAAACAGAACCGACTTGCGGCCAGGCAGGCGATACTGCTGGCTCACGGCGTCCATCAAGCCCCAAATCGCGCTTCTGCCCGTTTGAGCCAATTCGTTGGCGCGCGAAAGTTGCAGCATATTGAGCATCATCTGGGCCATGGCGGCGCCCGCGGGATCGCCGCTGGGCCCCTTGCCTCCGGAACCGCCAGTGGCGTCGCTCATCCCCTGCACCTGCTCGCCGACGCTCTCACCGGCCGTAGCCGGACCCAGTTGCTGCTGCATCTGCACTTCGATCTGGGCCGAATCGGAAATGAATTCCGTGTAGGCGCCGCTGGTGGCGCGCTCCACCGCTTTGCGCAGAAGTCCGATGTCGTTGGTGAACGGCTGCAAGGCCTCCAGAGCATCGCCGAGCACCAGCACGCCCATGTACACATTCTGCGGAAACTGGTTTTTCAAAAGGTCCAGGGCGGCGATACGGGCGATAGTCCGGGCGTTCAAGTCCAGGCGATTGAAAATGAGAGTCACCAGGCGGATGGGACGTTCCACATCCACGGGCCGCTTCGTGCGGATCGCCTCCGCCGGCTTCGGCGGCGCGCCCGGTTCCGTACTGGCAAGCACCTGGTCGCCTTCAATCAGCCGGAAACTGGTGATCTTGCGGACCACGCCATTGTCGGTGATTTCCAGCTCTCCGGGTTCGAGGTTGGTGACGCGCTGCCCCTTCTTGTCGCGCACCACCACGTCGAGTAAAACTTCCTGGGTTCCCACGCGAATGGTCACGCCCGTCGACGGAGAGGCGGGCGGCTGGGGAGGCTGTGCCGGTTGCTGTCCGAACAGGTTCCAGCACGCGGCAATCGAACAAATGAGAAGTGTCTTCTTCATCGGCATCTTCTGCTCACTTTCAGGGCTCCAGGTTGAGGGCGAAATCCTCTTCCGCGGCTTCCGCGCCCTGCCTGACCAGGAAACGCACCGCATAATTACCGGGAGCGAATTGATCGATCGGCGCATTGGCCACGTATTGGATGCGCCCCTGTGAGTCCGGTGCGTCCATGGCCACTGCCGCCACCCGTTTGGCATTGCCATCCCGGTTAAATTCAATCAGCATTTCAGGTTTGGCCGCACTGTGCGTGTCCGGGTAAACAATCACATAGAAAGGCAGCGACGTGGAAACCGACTTATTGATTTTAGGGAGCAGCGAGGGTGTCACGGTCTTATCCCCGACTACAAACGGGTCGTCGGCGCCGGCATCCGGCTCTTTCGGCCGCCACTTCCGGATCAGCGCCACGCTGCTCATCGCCAGCCCTTCGCCGCGCTTGGGCACGAACATGGCGCTGCGCCGCGCGTTGGTTTGCCCGGACTCCCGATCCAGTATGGCCACTTCGATGGTGTAATAGCCGGAAGGCGCGTCAAAGTATTCCACGTCGGTAAAGCGGCTCTGCTTGAATGAAAGCGCCTGATCGTGACTCAGTTCCACCGGCATCTCGCCTTGCAGCTTCTTCACCACCGCGCCCCTCACATCTTTGACCAGAACCAGGTAGGCGAGGGCGCCGGTGAGCATGTTCTTGCCGCGCTCCTCGCGCAGCGTCATGTCGCTCAGCGCCATATCGATCAGCACACCGCAAGTCTCCAGGTTTCCGTCGCCGCGGAAATGCATGCCGCCGGATTCGAACGGCAGCGCGGGATTCGTGCGCACGTCGCTTAGCGTGCGCAGCAACGGGACTTCGTAGGCGTTCAGTCCGGAGGCCCGCAGCATGTCGGGCGGCAGGGCAAAGTAGCCGGCGCGGGATTGTACGGTGAGGTCGTGGTTGTCCACCTTCACTTCAATGTGCCGAAACTTACCGTCGTACTTCTCGATGCGCGGAATATAGGTGATCTCGTAGTAAGTATCGATCTCCTCCATCACCCGGTGCAGGGGGGCGCGAAAGTCGTTGGTGTTGGCCGTGAGGAAGCCGCCCGTTTCATCCGCCAGGATGGCCAGGGTGTCTTGGATGTTGCTGCGGTTGGCCTCGATGTAGAGATCGTCGGAACGCGCGACTTCCGTCTTAGGCGTGGTCATCCCACCTAGTCCCGATGCGCCGAAGTTCGCGTTGTCCGCCGACGCATTCGCCGCCGCGGAAAGGCCCTCGGTCGCCTTGTTGTTCAGTCCGGTGGATGTCGCAGCGCCGCCCGAGGTGCCCGAGAGCAGGCCGTGTGCGTCGATCGGATAGAAGCTCAGGTTATTGCGGTTCGCCGCGCTGATAACTGCTTTGAACTCTTCTTCCGCACCCTGCGGAATGGCAAAACCTTCGGAGAAGTAAATCAACGCCTTGCGTCCCGGCAACTCCGACTGCCCGCGCACCGCTGCCAGCAGCGCCCAAATGGTCGACCGTCCAGCCTGGTACATCTCGGTTCTCTCGGCGAAGGAAGTCATTTCAAGCAGGGATCGCGCCATGATTGCATCCATTCCCGCTGCCGCCGAGCCGGAGCTCGCGGCAGTCGCAGACAACTGGCCCAGCCGGCTGATCATATCCTGATTGCCGGTCTGGTTTGGCCCCAGGATCTGCTCCACTTGCGCCCTCATCGCTTCGCTATCGGCGGCGAACTGGGACGACGGCCGGCTGGTCGCCTTTTCCACGGCTTGAATCAACAGATCGCGCTTGTTGGTAAAACTCTGGATCGCCTGCAGCTCATTGCCTAGCGTGAACACCGCCATATACACATTCTGCGGGAAGTCCTGTTTCAACAGGTCCATGGCCGCTTGCCGCGTAGCCGTGCGTTCGCCCTGGCTCAAACGGTCGAAGATCATACTGACCAGGCGGATTTGCCGGATCGGATCGAGCTTCTGGGTCGTGCTCGTACCGTTGGAACCGGTGGAGACGGCCTCGGTTCCCTTCACCAGCCGAAACGAGGCGATCTGCCGCGGCGTGCCTTCATCCACCACCGAAAAGGAGCGTTGCTCCAGGTTGGTGACGGCGTGCCCCTTCTTATCGCGCACCACCACATCCACCAGCACTTCTTCGCCCGCGGTCCGGATGGCGGGCCGCTCCTGGGCTGAGGCCACACCCAGGAGCGTAAAAGAAAGCGCCAGCAGCCGTTTCATAAGGGGTCCAACGCGTCTATTCGAGTGTAAAAGCCACGGACTCATCCGCGGTCTCCTTGCCTTGCTGGGTGATGAAATGGATCTCCCAGTTGCCCGCGGGCAGTGCTGCGGCCGGTGCATTCGCCACATATTGAATACGGCCCTCCGCGTCGGGATCGCCGAGTGCCGGCGCGTTGGCCTTACCGAGCGTCTGGCCATCCTTGCTGAAAACCATGATCATAGTCGGCGTCTGAAAGTTTTTCTTATCCGGATAAATGGTCAGGTAAAACGAGAGCGCGTCGTAGTCCGACTTCTTCAAAACCGGGTTCACCATGGGCATCACCACCTTACCCGCCATCAGCATGGGATCGTCGGCCTTGGTACCGGCGTCTTTAGCCTTGGTGTTGCGGATCATGGCCACGCTACTCATGGCCAGCGCATCCGACGGCGCCGGAACGATGAAGCTGGCCTTTTTGGCACTCATCTTCTGCGACTCCATATCGAGGACCGCGGTCTCCAAGGTGTAGCGGCCTGGGTTCAGGTTGATTGCCTCGTTATAAATGAAGTGACTGGAAGCTTTGTAAGCGGCTATTTTGTCGGGTGTCACGCGCAGGGGAACTTCCTGGCGCAGTTTCTTCACCACCTGGCCGTCCGCATCCTTCACGACCGCGACATAGGCCAGCTTGCCGTCAAAATAGCCCGCCTGCTTATTCTCTTCAAAAGTGAGGCCGCCAACCGGAATGTCGACCACCACTTCGCAAGTGCCGCCATTGGCGGAGCGGAAGTGCATGGCGGCCGACTGGAAGGCGAAGTCGGTCTTCAGCGGTTGGGTATCCAATGCCTGCAGCAGGGGCACTTCATAGGAGGCGAGCACCGCTCCCTGGGTCACATTCGGAGGCAGCGCGAAGTAACCTGCGCGCGATTGCACGCGAAGGTCTGCGACGTCTGTCTTGACCGTTACTTTGCGAAACGCTCCGTCGTATTTCTGAATCTGCGGGTCGTAGGTGATCTCGTAGTAGCTCTGCACGTCTTCGGTAACTTTGCGGATGGGCGTCCGGAAGTCGTTGGTGTTGGCGATCAGCGCGCCGCCGGTCTCCTCCGCGAGCATCTTCAGGGTTAGTTGCGTGTCGCTCTTACCGGCATCCATGGCCGCATCCGCGCCCTTCGCGTCCCAGGTGGAAACCGAGTTGCTGCTGCTGGTCACGTGGCTCATGGAAGCCGCCCCCGCATCGGCCAAGGCGCTATTGGCGTTGCCGGCCGTGCTCCAGGTGGTCAGTCCGTTGACGTCGATGGCGTAAAAACTGACGTTGGCCCGGTTTGCGATGCTGACGATTTGCTTGAACGGATCCTCGGTGTCCTGCGTGATCGGGAATCCGCCGGAGAAGTACAGGATGGTCTTGCGGCCCGGCAGGCGGTACTGTTCTTTCACCAGGTCAAGCAGCGGGAAAACGGAGGCGCGCGACCAATCTTGCGATTCGTCGGATTGCGCGTTCTTCAGGATGGTGAGCATCAATTGCGCCATGGCGGCGCTGGCGCCACTGGCGTTCGCGGCGCCTGGACCCGTGGCGGTAGCCGCCGCAGTCGTGGCCGCGTTGGCTTGGCCCGTGAGGCTGGTATCGCCGCCTTGCGCCGGACCGAGCATCTGCTCCAGGTCTTTGCGCACCTGGATGGTGTCGGCAGTATAGTCGTTCACCGATGCCGTCGCGCGCGCAATGGCTTTGCGCAGCAGTGCACGGTCATTAGTGAAGGGTTGCAGAGCCTGGAGCTTGTGGTCGATGGCCATCACCGAGATATAGACGTTCTGGGCCAACTCTCCCTTGATCAACTCCAAAGCCGCATCCCGCGAGAGCTTCTTGGCATTCTGATCGCCCCCTTGAAAGACCAGGGTGATCAGGCGAAGCTGCCGCAGCGGGTCGAGCTGCATGCGGCCGCCGCTCGAACTGATGGCCTCCGTGCCCTCCACGATGCGGAAGCCCTTGATGGGCCGCGTTTGGCCGTTATCGGTGACCGTGAAGTCGCTCTCTTTGAGATCCTTCACCAGCCGCCCTTTCTTGTCGCGCACTACCACGTCGAGCACCGTCTCTTCGGCACGGGCTTTGAATGTCGTATTCTCTTCCGCGGCGTTGGTCGCGGCTGTGGCCGCCGGTGCGGACGTCTGGGCAGGCAGGCTTGCCCCCATGGCGGCGATTACCAGCATCAATTTTGAAAAGATCCTCATGGTTGTCACTCCTTCGTTTGTTCCGGATCACTGCGGATAAGGTTCACCTTTCACCGCGATCCGGATGTCGTGGTCGGTGAAACTGTGATGCGCACCCGGGAGATCCATTTTGGGCATATGGCAGCTCGAACAGTCCTTAGTCCCTACGGTGCAAGATTTCGCTCCTGGTTTGGCGGCGGCCTGGTTCCCGCCCCCGTGGCAGGATTGGCATTTCGCGTCATAGTGGGACGCCACCCGGTCAATCGTCTCGTGCGGATTATGGCAGTTCGTGCAACTAATCCGCGCGTCATCCACATCAAAGCATTTGCTGTTAGTGAGACGGTACGGCTGGAACCGTACGTTACCCACGCTGTGCGGCCCATGTTCGGCCACGTATTCCCACGTGCGGTGGCACTGCCCGCAAAACTGCGCGCTCTCCTCGCCGTTCATGCCGGTGAGCTTCTTCATCTTGAATAGCTCGGGATCGCCCTTCTTCAGCCCCGCCAGGTGATTTTCGGTGGGGCCGTGGCATCCCTCGCAGGTGATGCCGGGCAACAGCGTGTTCTCAGCCACATGCCCGCCGTTCAGCCCGTTGCTGGTGTGACACGCAAAGCACATCGCAATTTCGTGCGACCCGATGTGGCGGCCGGCGGCATCGCGCAGATTCGACGGCTTGAGGGGCTGATCGCCAATGGTAATGTCGAGTCCGTCGATGGCTTTGTAATAGCTCACAAAGCTCTCGTAGTATTCGCCGTCCTTTTCCAGGATGTATGTCTGTCCGGCTTCCCCCAGGCCGAAAGCGTAGCGAATGGGATAGGTCAAGTTCTCCACGCCGTCGCTGACCATATACAGGCTCAGGCCGTTGCGGCGCTCGATGCGATAGTCGTAGCGGCCGCGCGTTAATTTCATGAGGGGGTGGCTCTTCAACACACTGCATTCCGCGTTCGTCTCGGCGGCGTGCGCCATCGGGGTGAGCGGATGCGCTTTGGCTTCGGCGGAATGGCATTGGACGCATTCTCTGACGTTACGCGAGAAACTCTCGATCGCCGGTTTATCGCTCCCGGCGCCAGGCGCGGCTGCACCCGGCTCCGCCGTTTTGGTGTCGCCTCCCGCAAGCAAGGCCACCAGGCCCGCCACGGCGCACAGAAGCCAACCCGCACGTCGTCTCATTTGGGGTTCGGCGACTCCGTGGAGTCGACCTCCTGGCGCAGCTTCAGGAACTCGCGGCGCTCGCGGGCCGCATCCTCTTTGCGGCCGGCCTTGGCGTAAGCGGTCGCCAAGGCGATGCGCACTTGCGGGCTTCCGGCCGCCAGTTTGCGGGCCTCTTCCAGTTCCTGGATGCCGCGCGGGACATCCAGATCGCCTTCCGCCAGAACGCGGCCCAGAACCACATGAGCCGGAAAGGACTGGGGTTCCAGTTCGGTGGCCTTCTGCGCGTATGGCAGAGCCGCCTGAAAATCCTTGCGCTGGATATACTCGTTGGCGATCGTCACCATGGCGGGAACGTGCGCCGGTGAAATTTCCAGCTCCTTCTTCATTTCCCGCAGTCCGCTGTTGGCATCGGCAAACATCAGAAAACTGCCGTATAAGTAATGGATATTGGGGGTTTCCGCGTACTTGTCCACCAGGATCTTGAATTCCGCCCCGGCTTCCGTGGTGCGCAGGGCCGTGGCGTCGTACATGACGCGGCCCACGTCCATGACCAACTGCCGGTCCGTCGGGACCATTTCGGACGGCAGAAGCGGTTTGCGTAACGCCGCAATTCCCATGGCCTCGATATATTTTGCGTCATTCAGATTCCGCTGGGCAAACAAAGCCAGAATCTTCATTGCGCTTTCGTATTCCTGGTTGCGGGTCAACAGCCACGCGAGATGAAAGTTGGCGTCGTCGGCAATGGTTTGATCCTGTCCCGAGTGCAGGTCCGCGGCGCGACGCAGGTGAGAAAACGCCTGGTCATACTGTTTGGTCTCGAATTCCGATAGGCCCAGCATGGCCCAGGGAGCCCCTATATTTGGCTGAATGACCGCCAGGTGCTTGAAGGCTTCGCGCGCCTCATCGAAACGATCGAGGCCGTAGTTCAGGGTACCCAGAGACCACCAGCCCTCTTCCCAGGTGGGCTCAAGGGTTACGCCCTTCTTATAGAGCGCGATCGCGGCGTCCACGCGGTTTTGCTTGCGAGCGGCTTCGGCTTGTGCCTGAATCTGCCGTACCGCCGGAGGAGTCACGGGCTGGGCCTTGGGTTCCTCGGCCCAGGCAGAGCCGACGCACACCCATGCCAGACACACCAGCATCGCTTTGAGAGAGGATCTCATTGGTTTGCCGGGACTGGATTCGGTTTGCCGTCCGCACCCAGGCGCGCCGCGGGCTGTTCTGCCTGCCGCTCGGCGGTCAGAGTTTGCACGATCTCGCGCTCCCGGTTGCCATCGGTTTTGCGCTTCAGCCGATAGTACAGGGTCGACAGGGTAACGTGGGCCTCCAGGAACTTCGGCGACTCGGAAACGATCTGCTCCAGTTCGTCGAGCGCCACCGCATCCTTGCCCTGAGCCATCTTCGCCAGCGCGATCTGATACCGAACCGCCACATCGCCTGGACGCGATGCCAGAGCGCGTTTCAAAAACTTCAGGGCCTCGTCGTAATTTTGATCCTGCTTCAACAGCAACCCGATGTGCACATTCGATTGAAAATCGTTCGGGTTTTGCGCCAATTCTTTCTCAAACAGCGCTTTGCTCTCCTCGGTGTGGCCGTTGGAAAACATAGCCTGACCGTAAAAGGAGTTCACTTCGGGCAGGTTGGGGTTCATCTCGGCGGCTTTGCGCAATTCCTCGAGCGCCCCCGGATAATCGCGGGCGGCGAACTTTGCGGTGCCCAGAAGCATGTGTTTTTCCGCGGAGTCCGGCCCCGCCATCAGCGGGTTGATCACTTGCTGGGCAAGATCCGCCTGGCCGTCGCGCGCCAGCGCCGTGCCCAGAACATAGTCCACCGCCACATCGCTCGAGCTGGCCACGTACACCGGCCAAAGCACATCGATGGCTTTCTTATTTTCGCCGGTACGTACATAGGAGTCCGCGAGCAGTGTCGATACCTGCCGGTTATTGCGGTCCACCGCGTGCACCTTCTCGAGTTCCACAATCGCGTCCGCAAAGTCGTCCGTCTTGTAGTACGCCAGCGCCAGATTCAACTGGAGTTTCGGATCGGATTTCTTCATCAGCGCGAGCTTGTACTGTTCTATGGCCTGCGCGTACTTTCCGGTGGCCGCCAAGGCTGCGCCCAGGTTGGAGCGCACTTCCGGAGCATCGGGATATAGATCCAGGAAGAGCTCGTAGTCGCGAATGGCTTCCGCCAGCTTCCCTTGCTGGTGAAGCGTGACCGCTTCCTTTAGGAGTTCTTGAGGAGACTGAGGCGCGGTCTGCCCGCAGAGCAAACCCGCCGCGAAGACAGCCAACCCAAGGCGATACATCGACCAACCTTCCAAGATTTTATCACGCATTCATCCACATACTTACTCACCGTGGGGCGGGCAATTCTGCCCGCAGCCGGCTTTCAGCCGGCTCTGGCCGCCTAAACAGGCGGCTGCGGCCATGATTGGCCGCCCCACGGTGAGAAACCAGAAATGCCTCAATTAGCCTTGCGAAGCTGATCTAAAGCCGCTTTGAGCTGCGCATCGTCCGGACGTAATTGATGGGCGCGGTCCAAAACCGGCAGCGCGGCCCGATCGTCACCCAGAACGTAAAGTGTCGCTCCCAGCAGGTTGAGCGTATCGAAAATGTCGGGGCGCAAGGCCACTGCTTTCTCCAGGGGCCGCCGGGCCTCCTGGTACCGCTTCAGCCGGAAATAGCTGAGACCCAGATTGTGCCAGGCGTCGAAGGAATCCGGATCTAACGCTACTGCCCGCAACAGAGGGTCGACTGCATCGGCGAAATGGCCGTGCTCGCCGTACAGTTGCCCTAGCAGCACCAGTTTCTCCGGGTCGTTTTGGTCCACCAGGTGGGCACAGAACTCCTGAATTTTATCCGCCGCCTGGGCATCCAGCGCCGTGTTGCAAGCGCGCATACGCTCCTCGGTTCCGCGCTCCGCGTCCCGATATTTGTTATAAAGCGCATACTCCCGGTCGGCGTCGGCCTTGCGCCCCGCGCCTGCGTAGACCCGCGCCAGCCGGTAGTGGACGTGATAATCGCGCGGTCTAGCCTGGGCGGAATGCTCCAACCACTCGATCCCGTTAGCTTGATTTCCCGCGGCAACGTAAGCCAAGCCTAGATAATAATCCGCATCGGGAATCTTGGGGTCGCTGGTGAGGGGCGCCAGTTCCCGGATGGCGCCGGCTGAATCGCCAGCCAGAAACAGGAGGCGTCCCAGATAGTAAGAGAGCTGATGCGAAGGTCCCGTCTGCTTTCTCAGTAGTTCAAACTCCCGGCGGGATTCGTCATTCTGGCCCAGCGCGAAGAAACAAATCGCAAGTTGGTAACGCGCGACGTGCAGGCTGGGCTGTAGCTGCAGAGCGTGCTCAAATTCACCGGATGCCTCTTGGTATAACCGCTGCTGCATGAGCTGGTTGCCTCTACCCAAGAAGGAGGTCGCATCGTTCGAAGGAACGGGTTGAGCCAGAGCAGCGATGGTGAAGACGAAAACCGCGGAGAGATTGCCAGCCGCCACAGAACTACCCGGTATCCGAAGCATACCATGCGCAGAAACGAAACGGGGTGGCTTGCGCCACCCCGTTCTTGCATTGGAACTGTTACGCGGAGCCTAGAAGAAGAACTTCAGCACCAACTGGATGGTGCGGTTGCCGTTCAGGTAATCCGCGTACCCGAAATTGGGGTTCAGCTTCCCGGTGTTCGGCCCACTGGTGATGAAGCCCATGGTCAGGTTTCCGTCGCCGCCCGCCGGATTGTACGAAGTCAGCGGATGGTTCAGGAAGTTGTAGAACGATGCCCGGAACTGTACTTTCTTGGCTTCCGAGATCTGGAAGTTCTTGAACAGCGAGAGGTCGCTGTTGAAGAATGTGGGGCCCTTGATGTACGGGAAAATGAACGAGCCATTTTCTCCGGGACTGGGCTCCGCAAAACAACTGCCGTTGATGAACTGATTCTTGGCCAGGTTCTTCCGCGGATCGCAGGTCAGAATCGGTTGCATGTTGACGTTGGGGCTTCCGGTAACCAGCGCGTTGGTGAGCCCCACACCGGCCACACTCACGCCGTTGGGAAGTTCCGCGCCGGGGAGGAAGTTCCCGCCCATGCCGAAGTTGCTGCTGTTGACGGCCTGCAGCGGGCTGCCGCTCTGGACTTGGGTAAGGCCCGAAATCTGCCACCCATTCACTACGCCGCCCACGAACTTGTTTCCATGGTAGACGCTGCCTTCCTGGTATACATAGGCGGCGTTGAAGAGATGGGTTCTGTCGTTCGGCAGCACGCCGTAGTCGTTGCGGATGTTGGTCGGATCGCCTACGCCGCTCGTCCCGTTCTCACCACGGATGCCCAGCGCCTTGCTGAAGGTATAGTTGACCAACCAGTTGCCATGGCCGCTTTGCTTGTTCCAACTAGTCTGTAGAGAGTTGTAGTTGGAATACTCGAAGTGGCCGATCTGATTGATGGTTTCATACAGAGGGTACGGGTCGATCGCCTGCACATTGGGGTTATTCGCGACGCTGCCCGTCTTGCCGAACAGGCCAATGTTTGCCGGTTGGAACAGGGTTCCGGCCAGCAAGTAGTTTTGGCCGCCGACGCTCGAGTTGTAGTTGCTTAGGTCCGATGCATGGTTGCCGACGTAGGCGACCTCAGCGGTAGAGGACCAGGGCATGCGCTGGGAAATCGTAAAGCTGTAGCTCTGGGTGAAGGGCTGCTCGCTGTCGTTCGGATTCAAAACAACCACGCTTCCCGGAGTGATGGCGGAAGGTTTAATGCCCGCGATGTAGGCGAAGGTTTGCGGCAGGCCGCCTGCCGGACTGGGAACGCTATAAGTGTATGCGCCGCCGGAAAGGCTCATGGCGCCAGCCTGCACGTTCTGCTCATCGTGGTAACGATACGTGCCGTAACCGCCGCGGAGCACGGTTTTGCCGGTTCCGAAGAGATCGTAGGCGAACCCGAAGCGCGGGTTGTAGAAGGCCAAGCGGCCTTTCGCGCCGCTCAGAGGAACGGACGGGTCGATGGCGTGCCACTCAAAGCCTGTGAGCGAAGTACCGCCACCCGCTGCATTCGGATTGTAGTCGGCGGGAATGAAGACCGCGGCGCCCTTGCCGCTTTCATCCACCCAGGGACCCAGGTGGTCGATGCGGATGCCGTAATCCAAGGTGAAACGGCGGCTGATCTTCCAGGAATCCTGGCCGTAGAAGGAAACGGTGTTGAAGTGCATCCGGACGATCGGGTCGCTGTTGCTTTCGGCATACCCACCGGAGATGATGCCCGTCAGCATATCCGCGTACACGTTGCCCGTGGAGCCCTGGCCCCAATTGGCGTACTGCAACTCGCCATTGGTGTAGTTGCTGCTGGGCTGCTGGTTCTTGGTCCACTCGTAGTAGAAGCCAAATTTCGCGGTGTGCGTTCCCCAAACCTTCGAAACGTTGTCGGAGACGCTGGGCAGCCACTTATGGGCATACAGAGAACCCGTCTCAAAGCCGCTGGGTTGAATCAGGTTAGCCATGCCGTCGCTCCATCCGGTAATAGCCGGGATCTGGTTGTTGACGGTGTTATTGAAAATATGCGTGAAACCAACGCCCAGTGCAGTGGCTGTGTTGGCTGCGAGATTGGGAATGGTGAACGGCACGTACAGATCCGTGTACGCGAAGAGGAGTTCGTTGGTCAGAGTCGGACTGAAGACCTTCGTCAGGTTCACGGAGAGCGAATCCGAGTAATTGCCTTGAGCCAGCGGAGTCGGATACGGGACCGCCGGGTTGGTTCCCCACCACGCGGTGCTGTTGTCGTGGTTCAGGTCCTGCTGATGGTTGAAGCTGACGAACAGTTTGGTATTGTCGTTGATGCTGTAATCCACGCGCGGACGGAATTGCCACATGTTATCCGAGTGGGTGGTGGAGTAGATGTAGTTGTACCCGTTATTCTGCTGCGGGTTGACATTGGCCTGCGGCATCAGCTTGGCGAACATATTCACGCCGATGGTGCTGAATTGCGAGGCCGGGATGATGCCGTTGACGCCATAGTTCGCGTTCGACGTTGCCGCGCCCAGCGCATAGCCTTGGTTACCCGCGGTCGAACCGAAGTATTGGCTGATGCTGGCGGCGCTGAAGTCGCCCGTGCGCTCAAAGGGCGCCGGCACCACGGAATTGAACACGTCGTGGGACAGATCCTGCACGGTCTGCTGATATCTCTCGTACGCCAAGAAGAAGAACAGCTTGTCGTGGTTCTTGTTGAAATGCGTTCCCGGTATGATTACGGGACCGCCAACGTTGCCGCCGGGATAGTAAAAATTGGTGGCCGGCTTAGGCGCCACTTTCAGGCCCGTCAGCGGGTTGGTTCCCTCGCTGTTGTTGAAAGCATTAGTCGCGGCCAACACGCCGTTGCGGGCATAAAGATAAGCTTCGCCGTGGAACCGGTTGCCTCCGGACTTGCCTACAGAGGAAATGACGATGGGCCCCTTCGCGTTATCTGCGCCAAAGTTGGAGGTCAACACCTTCATCTCCGATGTCATATCGACGACGGTGTTCACCGCTTGGCCGCAATTGCAGCCAGGGTCGATGGTGTGCGCGCCGTCCGACGTAATATCGAGCGCCGCCGTGCGCAGGCCGTTCGGCGAGAAGCTGCCAACCGGTCCTGCACCGGTGTTCTCAGCCCCGCCGCCAAAGCTGGCCGCGTTCACGTTGCCGCCCGTCATGGCAAAGCCCGGCAGGAGCTTGATGAATTCCGCGGCATTCTGTCCGATGATGGCGATGTCCTGCATCTGCTTCTGGCCGATGACGGTGGATTTCTCGCCCGAGTCTACCGGCGTCAGTTGCTCGGCCACTGCGGCCACCGTGACGGTTTCTGCCGCTGCACCGACTTTAAGGGCGATGTTCGACAGGTTGCGTTTGTCGCCTTGGTCGAAGTGCACTCCCTTCTGCTCATACTTCTCGAAGCCCTGAGCCGTGATCGTAACGGTATAATCCCCCGGCTGGACGGCGTTGATGGAAAAGAAGCCGTCATTATTGGCCACCGAGCGGCGTTCGTCACCGCTTTGTTCGTTCTTCATAACTATAGTTGCGCCCGGAACCACAGCTCCGCTGGGGTCGGCCACAGTACCGGTCAGGGTACCGCTGGCATTTTGGGCGCTGACAGGCAGGACTGAAAGGATGGACAGGCAGCAGATTAATAGGATCGGCAGCACAGCCGTTCGGACTTCTTTACATCGAATGCGGGTCATGGCACTCCCTCTGAGCAAGAATTTTGCGAAACTTGAAATAGTATATGGGTCCTAACAGGTTCTGTCTAGTTACGGACGTTGTTTTACTTGAACATGACGTTTCCGATATCGCGGAAGGAACCATGAAACATTGCGTAAAGATTCCGGATAATCCAGGAAAATGCTTATTTTTCAATCACGTACACCATGTTACATTCCTGATATGGAGCGCCTCGCGGAAGACTGCCGGAAGTTGACACTTGCGGCAGTGGAGTTCCGGATGTTTAAGGACGTAACCTGCAGCCGACCGGCTTCGCCATCGCCAAAAACGGATGAATGCATTCCCGTGCCGCGCCGCCGCGGCGACGGCTTTCCGATTCGAAATCCACCCGCGCCGATCACTTTTTACGACTTCGGTTGCCCCAGAGCGCCCTCGGAATGTGTATAATCTCCTACAGACAGGGGGTTTACTAAAATGGGGGAGGTTGCCCAGGTTGTCAATCGGCCCGCCAGCGTCGCCGACGCGGAGCGGCAGGAATTAGCGGCGGTACTCGCTTCACCGACGTTTGCGCGCTCGCCGCGGCTGGTGAAGCTGCTCGAGTACATCTCGGAAAAGCATTTTCAGGATCAAGACGGACAGGTTTGCGAGTATGCCATCGCGACCGAAGTTTTGGCCCGGGGAGCCGATTTCGATCCCGCGGAAGACGCCATCGCGCGGGTCGAGATCCATCGCCTGCGGAAGAAACTGCGCGAATACTACGCCACCGAAGGCGCCCATCAAGCGCTGAAGATTATCATTCCGCCCGGCATGTACACGCCTGTTTTTCAACAGGAGGGAAGCTCTGCCGAGGTGGTCCCGGTGAACGGGAAGGCGCACGTGGAGCCGCCCGCAAAACTGCCTCCTGAGGCTCCTCGGGAAGAGCAGGCCGGACCTCCGCCAGCGCTGCCTGTCCTTGATCGGCAAGCGCCCAGAAGGCGAAGTATCTGGCTGGCGGTGGCGGTGGTCGCCGTGGTGGCAGGCGGGACGGGCGCGGTCTGGCGAGCCGCGGCCCACGTAGATCCGGTAGCACCACCCCGGCTCCCTCCTCCGCCGCTCGCTCCCCCACCAGATAACGCGATCCGGATCGTCGCGGGTTACGACCGCAAGTACGTCGATCATCAGGGACACACCTGGCTGCCGGATCGATACTTCGAAGGCGGCGGGCAGCCGGCGGCGCCCTTCCGCCAGTTTATCGGCCGCACCTCCGACCCTTTGCTATACCAGAACGGGCGCATCGGCCTGACCGCCTACAACATCCCGGTGAAACCCGGCAACTATGAATTGAAGCTTCACTTTGTCGAGCCGGTTTATGGCCCCGGCCTGGAAACCGGCGGCGGCGAGAATAGCCGGGTATTCGACGTCCTGGTGAACGGCCAGATCGTCATCGACGGACTGGACATCGTTTCCGATGCCGGTGGCCCCCTGATCGCCGACGTTCGGGTGTTTAAAGATGTCCAGCCGGGGCCGGACGGCTTTCTGCGGGTGAGTTTCCATGCCAAGCGCGAGCAGCCTATAGTGAATGGTATCGAGATTGAGCCGGCCGAACCGCACAAGATCAACCCGATCCGAATTGTCACGCAGCCCAATTCTGTGACGGATTCGCGCGGACAGGTTTGGGAAGCGGATAACTATTATATTGGCGGCCAGGCATCGAACCATTACAAATCGGTGACCGGCACCCAGGATGGGGATCTGTTCGGCAATGAACGCTACGGCCACTTCTCGTACGCCATTCCCGTGGCGCCGGGATCCTATACGGGTACCATGTACTTCGCGGAAACCTACTGGGGCAAGGAGAACCAGGGCGGTGGCGGCGCCGGCCAGCGCCTGTTCGATATCTACTGCGACGGATCGACCTTAGTGCGGGGTCTCGATATTTTCAAAGAAGTCGGCCCGAACCATGCTTTAACCAGAAAATTTCACGGGCTGCGGCCCAGCCCGCAGGGCAAGCTGAATTTCGAGTTCGTGCCTGCGGTTAACTATGCTTCGGTGTTTGCTATTGAGGTGCTGGACGAAGGCCGGTGACGTGGGGCAGGCCCGCGGCCTGGTGTGTTCAGTATGACTTGGATTCAAGGGGTGCAAGTCCCCCATGGACTGGGAGGACGGGGCCGCGAGGCCCCTCCTACCTGATCGGCGGCCTCCCGGGCCACCATCTTTTCCTCTGCAAGAGCTCAATTTCAGGGTGGCCAGCGGGTCCAGGGGACCCGCGCACGCCGAGGGCCTGCCCCACTATTTATGCAGCTAGAAATACACTTTGAAAGCGAACTGCAGAATGCGCGGATCGAACGCCGACTGCACCTGCCCGAACGACGCCGAACTCAGATTCGTATTCATCGTGGTAAAAGCGGCCACCAGACCGGCCGGCGAAATCGCGCCGACGAAGTTGGGATGGTTGATGATGTTGAAAGCTTCCGCGCGCGCCTCCACTTTGAACCGCTCGGTGATGCCGAAGATCCGGCTGAGGGCCACATCCACATTCACCGTGCCGGGTCCGCGCAGCGCATTGCGCCCCACATCGCCGAACGTGCCCGTGGGGTTCGCCGCGAACGATGCGGGATTAATCCACTGCACGCAGGGCGGACTCTTGCATTCCTGACTCGCGGGATACGCATCGGGCAGCACCTGATTGGGCCGGTCGTTGTTCAGGTCGGTGAGCGAATCGTCGTGGCCGGTAGTGATGTTCAGCGGCTGGCCGCTCGCCACGTGAAAAAGCGGCGCAAGCTGCCAGTTGCTCAGCAGGCGGCTGGCCCATGGGCCGCCCTTCCAGGAACTCGTTCCCACCATCGACGCATTGAAGATGTACCGCGTATCGAAAATGCACGGACCCCAGTCGGCGTGCCGGTTGAACGGCTGCGAGTTGGTTGGGGTGGCGAGCGCCGCGCCAAAGTCATAATCGGACAGACAGTAGGAGTCCGTGAAATTGCCCAGAAACGTGTAGTTGTGCGCGAAACGATGCTGGATCGATAGCAGCAGGCCCTCATAGTGGGCCACGGCGCCATCGTCCATGGTGTCGATGCTCGAGTAATACTTGCCCAAGCTGGGGTTCGTCAGGTACAGCAGGCGGCGATCGTTGGTATTTCCAGAAGTCGAACAAGTGGAGTAGTTCACGCCATTGATCGTGCACGCTCCCGTACCCATGAACTGCGCCGGATCGATTTCATGCGAGATCCAAAGGTGCGTCGTCTTGTTGCCCAGGTAGCTCGCCGAAGCCAGCCAACTTCCGGGAAGCTGCCGCTGATAGGTGACATTCCACTGCGCCACGTACGTCGGCTTCGGATTGATGGGCATGTTGACGTATACGCCCTCCAGCGGGAAGAACAGATTCCCGTGCTGGGGAAATGGATTTCCGCCCGGATAACCGGCCCACGGATTCGAGAGCGTTCCCGTGGACCCCACGTCAATATCGTTGCCGAACGGCGGGTTGGTGGTTTCGCGCTCGTTGAACCAGGTCTCCGTGGAATCGTAGAGGACCGCCGCGCCCACGCGCAGCGTGTCTCGCCCGTCGCCGTGCGGGCTCCAAACCAGACCCACGCGCGGCGCGAAGTTCGCCAGGTGCCCGTTCCACATGGCCGGGGGAATGCCTGGGTCGCCTTTGAAGAACAGCCCGGCGGGCGCCGTTGGATGCACCGTGCTCACCTGATCCGCCAGGAAGGCCGACTCGCTGAACGAATCGCCGCGCCCATATTTATCCGGGTCGGCGAAGGTAGGTTCCCAACGCAGGCCGTAGTTCAAGGTAAAGTGCGAAGAAACGCGGAAGCTGTCCTGCGCGTAGAAGCTCATCACCCATTGCCGCAGGTCGTCGGGAGTCGGATTGGTCTGCTGGAAGTCGCTCACCGAGCCGACCATGAAATCGGCCAGCGGGCTGCCCGTAAACGAGCCATTGAAGGTGAACGTCCCATTCTCATCGAAGCCGGAGATGGTGTTGTTTTGGATGCGGATGAGGTTGAACCCCAGCGCGATCTGGTGCCGCCCGCGCACCAGGTCGACGTCGTCGGCCAGTTGGTAGCTGTTCACGTCGAAATGGCCCGGCGCGCAGGTGCCGCAGAACGTGCTGAACGCATTGCTGATCGACAGCAGCAGGAAGTTGGGCACCGCGCTGTACATGTCCGAACCCAGCAGCGTCGGATTAATCGGAATATCGGTTGGCCCGCGGTTGTCGCGTACCCGGTTAAAGCTCACGTGGAACGAGTTCAGTGTGGTGGGGCCGAACGTGTACGTGTCGCCTATGGTGGCCGACTGCGCCCGCTCGAGGCTGCCCGGCGCCGTGGTGGTCAGCAGATTCGTGCCGTTGAAAGTCGGCGGATTGCTGTAGTCGTCGAACAGGTATCTCCCAAAGAGAGTGTGCTTGGCGTTCTGCACCCAATCCACGCGCCCCACCAACTGATCTTCGTCGCCGGTAACCGGGATACCATAGGTGACTTTTCCGCACTGGTCCGCGGAGCTCACCGGCAGATACTTCGACGCGATCGCCAGCGCCACCGGATTGAGCGCCGACATCGGAATCTGATTGTTTGGGTAGGGCGTCCCGGTGGGTCCCTTCAGCGTCAGCGCCTTGCCGTTGGATTGGCAGGCGGCCGAGGCCAGCGTGCTGAAGTCCCCGGTGAGCGACGCTTCGGTGGGAATGTGCGCAATCGATTGCGGCGGATTCGAGCGGTTGCGCGTGCCCTGATACCCCCCGAAAAAGAACAGCTTGTCGGTGATCGCCTTGCCGCCCGCAGTGCCGCCGAACTGGTTCCGCTTCAGGCTATCGTGCACCGGCGCGAAGAAGTTGCGCGCGTCCATGTCTCCGTTCCGGATGAACTCGAAGAGATCTCCGTGGAATTGATTCGATCCGGACTTGGTGACCGCATTCACGGTGGCCCCCGGATGCTCGCCGAAACGCGACGATACGGCGCTGGTGTCCACGCTGAACTCCTGCAGCGCGTCGGGGAACGGGAACGGCATGTTCACGTTCGACATGGCGTCGGTGTGATCGCCTCCGTCAAGCAGATACGCAGTGCCGTTTCCCTGGCCGCCGCCCACCGAAATTCGCGTCGAGCTCCAGAACGTTTTGCTGCCTGTGTCGCCGCTGTCGCCATAAGCCGCCGCACCCAACGTGATGATCAACTGGGTTGCCTGCCGCCCGTCCAGCGGCAGCTCCTGGATGCGTTGTTGGTCGACCACCGAGGAAACCGAATTCTCTTTGGTCTCGACCAGGCTGGCATTCGCCTGCACCTCCACGGTCTCCGTTACCGACCCGACCTGCAAGCGCACGTTTACCTGGAAGTTATTGCCCACCTCCAGCA
>Ga0302325_10006282_pt1 | contig 26747 bp, 26 predicted proteins | sample Palsa_T0_2_FD_201948 | JGI IMG/M metagenome (GOLD analysis project Ga0302325, IMG submission 201948) | Peat permafrost microbial communities from Stordalen Mire near Abisko, Sweden - Palsa_T0_2 | ecosystem: Environmental > Terrestrial > Soil > Palsa > Peat permafrost | place: Sweden: Abisko... | reverse complement strand
GTAGCGCCGCCGCGGGCCCGGCCCGCGGCCAGGCTAAGGGGTTCGTGTCACGCGCTCCCGGCTCCGGGCCGTGAACCGGGAGCGCGTGACACCGCCCCCAGTACTCGCGAGGAAAGCCATCAAAGATCGTGCAATGACTTGTAGCGGGAGGGCAGCTGAGCGGCCACGTGTCACGTTCCCGCGCAACTGCGCCCAGTTGCGCGGGAACGTGACAGCGCGACCGCCAAACCGGCTAGGTGATCTTGATGTGCTCGACGCCCGGCGCCGGCTCCCCCGCGGTGCCCTCGTCGGGGACGACGACATCCGGCGTCCTCATCGGCCCCGCGCCCGCCCCCTGTTGAGCCCGGCCGACCCAACCCGGCGCGGCCGCGCCCACGACGCCAACGAGAGCGCTCACCGTCTCCGTCACGATGGAGGCCACCCCTCCCGGCTCGCGCACGGCCTCCTCGGCCAAGTCCAGGATCCCACGGGCCGCCTCGATGAACTCGAGCGTCGCTCGCTGCAGGTGAGCCATCGCCTCCCCCGCCCGCTCGGCCGAGGCCGAGGCCGAGGCCGACACCGGGGCCGACACCGAGGCCGACCCCGACCCCGACTCCGACTCCGACTCCGACCCCGAAGCTGGGACCGTCACCGGCCGACCCCGGCCAAAGGCACCCCGCCCACGCTGCCGAACTCGACGTCGAGGCGCCCATCACGCAGAGCCGCCGACGCGACGGGCCGGCGGGCCAGCGCGTCGGGCAGGAGGAGGGCCCGGCGGTGGGGCCCGACCCGCACCAACAGTTCCGAGCCGTTGCGACCCAATTCGAGCTCATCGCGCTCGGCGAATGGCAGAGCGATGTGGAGCACGTAACCCTCGGCCGTGGACTCCACCTTGAGGGGAGTGTCGTGGTGCAGGATCGCCGTCGGGTCGAGCTCGCCGTACAGCTGAGCGCCGAACTCGCTGAGGGCGCCGTTGCCGATCAGCTCGGACGCGGCGAGGTCGGCACGCAGGACGGGGATAGGGGCGAAGCCATCACAGATGGAGGCCAGGTGTTCGGCGTGGCATTCCTTCCAGGCCTTGAACCAAGGATCGACGATCTCATCGGACAGCAGCCGGTTGGCCACGACGGCGTCGACCCGGTAGCCGTACAGGCTCAGGTAGGTCGCCGTGCGCCGGGCCTCGGCGACGACGAGTCGCTCCGGGTTGACGACGAGGCGGACGCTGGCGTGCGAGGCGTCGGTGAGGAGGTCGCGGACCTGGCCCAGGCGGGAGTAAAACGCGACGGTCGAGGTAAACACGCCCTCGCCCGGTAGGGGCATGGCTGTCATCTTGGATGCCAGCGGGCGGAGCACCTTTGTGACGGTGCGCCCGATGGGAAAGACCCGCTCCATGTACCACCGCAGGACGTCGGGCAGGGACAACAGTCGGATGGTCTCCGCCGTCGGCGCGCAGTCGACGATCACAACATCCCAGGCGCCGGAGGTTGCCGAGTCGACGATGTCTGAGAGAGCGAAGATCTCGTCCAGGCCAGGGATGATGGACAGCTCCTCGGCCTCGATCCCGTCGGCGCCCGCCCAATCCATCACCCGGGCGAGGTAGCGCTGCACCTCACCCCAGACCTCCTCAAACCGCTCGGTGGCGTCGAGTTGCTGGGCCCACACCGCATCGGCGACGGCCAACGGCGAGGAGTCGAGCGGCGTGCCGAAGGCGTCGGCCAAGGAGTGAGCCGGATCGGTCGACAAGACGAGAGTGCGGCGGCCGGCCGCGCCGCACCGGAGAGCTGTCGCGGCCGCGACCGTCGTTTTGCCGACCCCTCCCTTGCCGGTGAAAAGCAGGATCCGGGTCATGGTTGCCAGCTCGCGGCCGCCTCGACCCGATCCTTCAACTGCCTCAACGCCGCGTGCATGATGCGGCTCTGGGCCCGGCGCTTGACGAAGCCCGGAATGGGGACCTTGAGCTCCGCCTCGAGGTGATAAGTCACTTCGGTCCCGTCCGAGGACGCAGACCCGGACGACGACGAGTCGGACGAGGCCAAGGGGGCGAAGACGTAGGCGCCGTCGAGCTTGCTCGTGATGTCACCCTCGACCTCGACCCATGACAACACGGTGGGCGCCTCGTCGTAGGAGTACCGCAGCGCGTACGACGTGCTCCTACCGAAGGCCGCAGTCCGAAACCGGACGAGGACACCGCGCCCGAGGGCGTCGCGCTCCTCCACCGTCACGGCCTTGATGTCGCCCGCCCATTCGGGGTACCGCTCGAACTCGATGGCCACGTCGAAGCACGCCTCGGGCCGTGCGTCGATCACGATCACCTTGGTCGCCTGCTCTGCCATGCCCGTCCCATGCCCGTGGATGAAGTTGGGCGTTCACCTTACCCAACTGCCGTCAGGCCTTTCCCCGACGACGGCGGGGTGGAGCGGCCACGCGGGGCGGGAAGGCGCCGTGTTTGGCCCCCCACAATCCAGCCAACCCGAGACCCCACATGGTGGCCAGAACCCCGAACGACAGCGTGCTGTACAACCGGAATCCCGCGGTCACCACAGCGATGGTGACCTGCGCGCCCAGCGAGCCGAAGAGGCGCCACTTGACCGCCGGCGGCGTTGATTCGGACAGCCCGTAGACCCCGAGAAGCGTGACGTCGTCGTCGCGACTTCGAGCGATGGCCACGAAGTAGGCCCACATGAAGATGAGGGTGCCACCGACAAACATGGCGAGCGCGACGACGAGCGCGGGGACCTCCAATCCCGTGGGCGAGATCGCGGCCGCGACCGCCGTCACGCCCAGCACGATGGTCCCCCCGATCGAGGTGAGGACGATCCCGCGGCCTACCGACGGATCGGCGAGGGTGACGGGTGGGCGCGCCGGCCGCGCCGCTCGCACGGCCTCGCGGCCGGCGGGCATAGCCGCCCGGGGTTTGGCCTTCGACTTGGACGAGGCTCTCGTGGACGCTCGGCGGCCGGGCGAGGAACGGCCACGTTCTCCGGAGGAGCCGGAGGAGCCGGAGTCGGTCATGGTTCCCACCGCGTGAGCGCCTCGTCGAGCCGCAGTGCCAGCCCTTCCCAGGCGAACTCCGCCTCGGCCCGCCGCCGCCCCGCCGCTCCCATGCGCTGGCGGAGGTCGGCGTCGTCGAGGATGGTCGCGATGGCCGCGGCCGCAGCCTCGGGGTCATCGGGTCGGCGGACGACGAGGCCGGTGACGCCGTCGAGGACGGCCTCGGTTGAGCCACCACTGTCCCCGGCAACCTGCGGGACACCGGACGCTGCGGCCTCGAGGAAGACCATGCCGAAGCCCTCCTGTTCGAGGCCGGCCCAGCGGTCGCGGCACAGCATCACGAAGACATCCGCCGCAGCATTCAGATCGGCGAGGTCGACGTCGGAGAGGCGACCCAGAAATCGAACCTTGACGCCGAGTCGACCGGCGAGCGTGCGGAGGCGTGCGGCCTCGCGGCCGGCACCGGCGACGGCGACGACGAGGTCGGGACGATGAACGATGAGTCGAGGGGTCGCTTCGACGAGCACGTCGAGACCCTTCCGGGGGACGAGCCTGCTGGCCGAGACGACAAGCGGTCCGGCGGCGGGCAGGCCGAGACGCTCGCGGATGGCGACCCGATCGGCGGCGGGTCGGGGTCGGAAGCGTTGAAGATCGACGCCGGGTGGGATCTCGACGATCTCGGGCAGGCCGGCGCGACCGACGAGTCGGACGGCCTGGGTCACGGGGTAGCTGCCGGCGGCGATGATGCCACGAGCGCCGCACAGCACTTTGCCGAGAAGCGCTCGCGCCAGCGGCAGCCGAGCGGGCACCGTGACCTCGGCGCCGTGCAGCACGACGACGTATGGAAGGCCGAGGTCCGGCCCGATCAAGCCGATCGGCAACGCGGGGTCGAGCACCACCAGCTTGGCGCCGGTGTCCACGGCGAGACCACGAATGCGTTCGGCGACGGCGGGGCGTGGGACGAGCAGAGGTTCGCGCACCCGATGAATGGGGAACGGCTGCGCCGCGTCCCATTCGGACGCCTGCGGATGCGGCGTGGTGAGGATCGTCGCCCGCCCTTCGGGGAGCCGCCGCCACAACTCCCACAGGTAGGTCTGGATGCCGCCGACCTTGGGCGGGAAGTCATTGGTGACGAGGAGATGGCTCATCGGGCGCGGCGCGCTGGTACCTCGCCTCGACGCTCCAACTCCTCGCGCACCATCGGATCAGCTTCGGTCGCCACCAGCGGATCGGCCAATTCGGGACGGCCGAGTCGGGCGGCCGCCCACACGGCGTGCCCTCGCACCAGCGGGTCGTCGTGCGCCAAACAACGACGCAGGATCGCCAGCGTGCGGCCGTCGGCGGGGTCGGCCGTGTTGCCGAGCACGACCAGCGCGTTGCGGCGCAGGAAACGAGCCTGTCGAGCGGGCACGTACCACCGTCCGGCGGCGCCGACGACAGCGTCGTCGTCGTCTTCTAGGAATGTGGCCGCGTCGACACCAGCCCTCGCGTCCGCCGGAGCCGCGGCGCGTCCCGCCTTAGCGCCCACGTTGGGTGGGCACACCTCCTGGCAGTCGTCGCATCCGTAGAGACGGTCGCCCAGGGCGACGCGGTACTCGCGCGGGAAGGGCCCCTTGGCCTGAAGCAGCCAGGCCAGGCATCGTCGAGCGTCGAGGACACCCGACGCCACGATGGCCTCGGTCGGACACGAGCTGAGGCATCGCGTGCACGCGCCGCAGCCAGGCTGGATCTCCGCGGATGGGATGAGAACGGCGTCGGTCACGATGGAGCCGAGCACGTACCAGGAGCCGCGGCCGGGCAGGAGCAGGTTGGTGTTGCGCCCGTACCAACCGATGCCGGCGCGGCGAGCCGCCTCACGGTCGACGAGCGCGTTGTCGTCGGCAACGACGACCGCTCGATGGCCGGCTTGGAGCAGGACGTCGGCCCCGACCTTGAGCGCGGCGGTGAGGTTCGCGTAGTAGTCGCTCCACGCGTATCGGGCGACGCGGGCGGGGGCGACCGCTAGCTCGTCTCGCGGGCGGGTGGCGGGCGCGTCGCGCAGGTAGCCGTACGCCCCCACCACGAGGCTGGCTGCGTTGGGCAGGATGCGAGCGGGATCGGTGGAGCGTTGGGGGTTGCGGTAGGTGAACGCCATGCCGCCGTGCAGGCCGGCGGCGCGGCGCTCCTGAAGGTCTTGACGAGTGCTGTCGAATTCCTCGACCGGTGCCACGCCCGCGGCCGCCAGACCCGCGGTGCGGAGCGCGTCCAGAACGGTGGCGGTCAGCCGGGCCGTGGCCGCGGTGCGACCCGCCTCACTCGCTTCACCGGCGGCCTCACGCTCTGAGCCGGCGGCCTCACGCTCTGAGCTGGCGACGGTCCGTCCTCCGCCGGCCCCGGCCTTCACGACTCAGCTGGACCTTGCCCGGCCCGGTCGGCCTGGATCACGAGGCGACGCGTCGACCCGCCGACCTCAGTCGGGGCCAGGCCGGAATCTGTGTCGTTGCTTGTCCGTCCCGACGCCGAACGGCGGCTGCTGCGAATGACCCGTGTGCGCAAGGGCGGCGGAGTCTTGTCGTCGCCTCGCCGAACCGCGACGAGCGGTCGGGGACGCCGCATCGGCGAGGTGCTCGGGGGCTCGACCGGGAGGGCGGCCGTGACCGGGCGCGCCACCGGCACGGCGGGGCGGGCGGCGACGGACAGCGGCGGCTTCTCGGCAGCGCGGGCTGGTGGAGGAGGGCTCGCCGGGCGTAGGGCCGGTGCGGGCCGCGGCGGCGTCGTCGTCCGGCGGGTGACGCGGGGGGCCAGGCCGTCCGACGACGATTGGTCAGCGCCGAACGACGGGCCCCGCCGAGGCGGGGACCCCGCAGCATTGATCGTTGTGGCAGCCAGTCGGCCCGACGCCGCCGGTCCCGCGGTGGGCGACGGCCTCGTCAAGCTGCCAACGGGCGGCATCCGCGAGGGTGGCGGGTTCGTGATCGTGGTCACGGTGGGACTGCGACGCGACGCAACCCTCGTGGCGGGGCGCGTGCGGGCCGACGCTTTGCGCACCCTCGCCCTCGGCGCCGTGACCTTGCGCGCGGGCGTCTTGCGAGCCGCCGCCTTCGTGCGCGACGCGGTCGGTGTCGTCGCGACGGCCTTGCGCAGTCCGGCCTTCTTCCGACTCGTCGCCTTCGCTGCGGCGGCCTTCTTGACTGCCGCCTTCTTCCCAGCCGCCTTCTTCCCAGCCGCCTTCTTCCCAGCCGCCTTCTTGACGGCGCCCGCCTTCTTGACGGCGCTCACCTTCTTGACGGCGCCCGCCTTGCGGGCACTGACAGCTTGGCGGGGCGCCTTCCTCCCGGCCGTCGCCCGACGCCCGCCGGCCTTGCGCGTCGCCCGGCGACGAAGCGGACCCGGCGAGGGTTGCTCCTCGGTCCCTTCCCCTCCCCCGTCTCCGCCCTGGCCCGAGCGATGGTCGTCGGCCGCCGAGACGGGGAACGGCTTGCGCCGCCGGCGGCCGGCCTCGACAAAGCCGAGCTCGGTCCCGAGCCGATTGAGCGGGACCACGGTGCCGTCGACGCCGTCGTAGCCCCACCGAGCGACGAGCAGCGTGCGCGGCGTCTGGAATTGGAAGCGCACGACCCATGACGAGTCCCGGACGTGATAGGCGCTCCACCCGGCGCCGACCTCGTCGTCGGTGAAGCTCAGACCCCGCTCGATCAAGTTGAGGACGACCGACTCGGCAAGTGGCTCGGCCGACTCACCCTTGCGGTTGGCCCGGCAGCGCACGACGATCGCCCGACCCACGATCCGGGTCTGCTCGGCGAGCACGGGTGAAGCGAATCGCCGGATCCACTCCTCGGTCGTGCCGGCCTCCTCAGCCACCTCAGCGACCGTGCGCCCGGAACGCAACCGACTCTGAATCTCCTTCGGAGTCAAGCCGCTGTCGACCGCCGCCATTCGACCACGACGGCCGCCGTCGCCGTCTGCGGACGCGCCATCCTCGCCCGATTGGAGTCGCGCCGCCTCGCGGATCGAAGCGAGCAGCTGCTCGTCGAGCGCGACGACGTAGCCCCCCGATTTCGCTCCTCTCCTCACGCTGAAGATCAGGCCGTCGACCTCCGACGTGAACCCGACCAGGTGGAGACGTTGCACGTGTGGCCCCTGGGCTAGCCCGGACCCGGCCTTCGGGTCAATGCGGGGGGGAACCTACCACCAGCGCCGAGCAGACTGATGCTTTGTCACCCGGCGCGCCGCGCGTGACGAAGGTCGGCGGCCAGCCCGACACTGCTGAGCAGCCGGATGGCCTTGGCCTCGGCGGCGTCGATCACCACCCCATCGCTCGACTCGGGACCGCACAAGAACGTCACCACGCAGTCCTCGCACACCTCGGTGTGCAACATGGCGCAGTCGTCACAACTGATCGTCAGGCTCATGCCACCAATTGTGACGACCCCCAGTGACACCGAAGCCGAGGGGGTTGCCGCGACAAGCGCCTCGCCTACGCCTCGGTGTCGCTCAGATCGTCTTCCATCAGCTCGACGGCGCGGCCATGTCCACACCACCGGCATGAGACCGACTCGACGGTCTCGGAGAGGACCTCGTGTTCGTCGATGCTGAGCTCACCACCGATGGAGTAGTGATAGAACGCGCGCTCGCGCCGACTCACGGTCACGTCGAAGCGGGTGAGGTTGCCGCACGCCGAGCACCGATAGCGGGAGGTCACCGGGTCAGCCTACCGAGGCACCGCGTCCTCACCGGCGCCGCAGCCGCGCCAAGACGGGCGCCGGAGCCGCGACGCCGGATGTCAGCGTCCGGCGAGGACGGGCTCGGGCTCGCCGTCGACCACTGCGCTGGCGCCGGCCCCCAGCGGGACGGCGGCGCCGTCGACGCTGAGGTGGGGCAGATGACGCTCGAGCCAGCCCGGCAGCCACCAGTTGGCCTCGCCGAGCAGCTCCATCGTCGCCGGGACCAGCACCATCCGCACGACCGTGGCGTCGATGAGGATGGCCATGGCCAGGCCCAAGCCGATCAGCTTGGCGGTGGCGTCCGTCTGGAAGACGAAGGTGAAGAAGACGCAGACCATGATCGCCGCTGCCGCGGTGATGACGCGGGCGGTGGCCGCCAGCCCGTCGGCTACCGCAAGGGCGTTGTCATGGGTCCGGTCGTGCTCCTCTTTGACTCGCGACAGGAGGAAGACCTCGTAGTCCATCGACAGCCCGAAGAGGATGGCGAAGAGCATCATGGGGCTGAAGGCGATGATGGGGCCCTTCTTCCCGATCCCGATGAGGTTGGCGCCCCATCCCCACTGGAAGACGGCGACGAGGATGCCGAACGACGCGCCGATGCTCAGCAGGTTCATGATCGCCGCCTTGAGCGGCACGAGGATCGAGCGGAACACGCACATCAACAAGATGAAGCTCAGCGCGATGACGGCCGCGAAGAAGTAGGGCAGGCGCCCGGCGAGTCGCTTCGTCAGGTCGATCGACGTCGCCGCGCTGCCGCCGGAGTGGACCGTGATGTCGGTGCCCGCGACGGCCGGCTTGATGACGTCGTTGCGGATCTGCCCGACGAGGGTAGAGGTGGCTGCGGCTTCGGGGGACGTCTTGGGGGTCACGGTGATGACGGCGGCGGTCGGGTCGATCCGACTGTTGGGGATGACGGGGCTGACACTTGCGACGCCCGGGTCAGCCTTGAGGGCAGCGTCGAGACGCTGGAGGACGGCCAGGTCCGAGACCTGCGGGAAGCTGGCCGCCACGGTCAGGGGCCCGTTGTAGCCAGGTCCGAAGCCGGCCGACAAAAGGTCGTAGGCCTTCCTCGTCGTGGTGCCCTTGGGGTCGTTGCCGGAGTCGGGGTTGCCGAGCCGCAGGTGGGTGACCGGGAAGGCGAGGGTGAGGAGCAGGGCGAGCGACACCAGGGCGAATGGCCACGGGTGGCGCTGGATCTGCCGGCTCCAGCGGAACCAAAACCCGCCGCGGGTCGCCGTCGTCCCGGCCGACCGGTGCAGGGCCGGGAGGTGGAACTTGTCGATGTTGTGCCCGGCAAAACCCAACATGGCGGGCAGCAGGGTGACGGACCCGACCATGGTGACCAACACCGCGAGCGCTGCACCGATGGCCAGGCTGTCGATGAACGTGAGCCCCATGATGAACATGCCCATGAGGGCGATGACGACCGTCGATCCCGCGAACAGCACGGCCCGGCCCGACGTCGTGAGGGCGGTCGAGACGGCGTCCTCGACCTCCATCCCGTCGTGGAGTCCCTGTCGGAATCGGGTGACGATGAAGAGGGCGTAGTCGATGCCGACGCCGATGCCGATCATGGCGGCGATGAGGCCGGTGAAGGAGACGACCTGCATGAAGTTGGCCAGCAGGGCGATCAGCCCGAGGCCGATGATGATGCCGAAGAGGGCGATGAAGATCGGCAGGCCCATGGCGAGGACGGAGCCGAAGGCGACGAGCAGGATGATGATGGCGGCGAGAACGCCGACCGCTTCGGTGCCGCCCGGAGGTGTCCGGGTCATGAAGATGTTGCCGCCGAAGTCGACGGCGACGCCGGGGCTCGAGCCGACGGCGGCGTCAACGGTGTGCTCGACGGCGCTCGCCGTCCCCTTCGGTGCGCTGTAGGACTGGACCTTGAATTGGATGACGGCGAAGGCGACCTGACCGTCGGCCGAGATCTGACGGGCGCCGCCCGCCGTGTAGGGGCTGCTGACGCCTGTGACGTCGGGGCTCGACGTGGTCGCCGCTGCGAATCCGGCCTTCATGCGCGCTTCGACGGCGGGCGCCCGGACGCCGCCCGGCCCGGTGGCCTGGAAAACGATGTCGGCGGTGTCCCCGGAGCGGGCCGGGAAGTCCTTCTGCAAAAGGTTGAACGCCTTGGATGACTCCGTCCCCGGCAGGGAGAAGCTCATCGTGGACTTGCCGCCGACGGTCTGAGACAGGGCCGTCACCACCACGAGAGCCAGCACCCACGCGGCGAGGACATACCTACGGCGGCGATAGCAAAAACGGGCCAAGCCTTGCAGAGACATGCGCATGCTCCAGAGGGGGGTTTGCGTGCCGGCGGGGGGACCGACACGGAACATAGATAGACGAGATAGTCGGTATTGTCAATTTCTTCACATGTCAAGTATTCTCCCCATCGTGTCCGTCACCGAGACCCGCCCGCCGATCGACAAGGCGCCGCCGATCAACAAAGAGATCGTCGATCTCCTCTTCGGTGTGCTCGGTCTCATGAAGCAACATTTCGTCGCCTGCACGGCCGAGCTCGACCTGACACCCCAGCAGGCCCACGCCCTGCGCTGCCTGGATCCCGCCCAGCTCCTGCCCATGCGGGATCTGGCCGCTGAGTTGATGTGCGACGCCTCCACGGTGACCGGGCTCGTCGATCGGCTCGAGCAGCGCCACCTGGTCGAGCGCCGCCCGGCCCCCGACGACCGCCGGGTCAAGGCTCTGGCCCTCACCGAGGCGGGCATCCGGGCCCGCGAGCGCCTGATCGAGCTACTGATAGCCAAGGCTCCCCATCTCGTGGCCCTCTCGGTCGACGAGCAGGTGCAGCTGCGCGATCTCCTCCGCCGCATCGTCGATGTCAACGCGCCGGGCGCGGTCCTGGCCGGCCCCCAAGCCGCCTGCTGACGCTCCCACCCGCGACCACCAGCGACCACCAGCGAAGCGCGTCCAACGCCTCCAACGTTGGAGGAGGATTCGGGGAATATGTCCCGTTATCTGCCTCCAACGTTGGAGGCAGATAACGGGAAACGCGCGTTACCAACCAGCCCTACGCCGGCGGGAGGTCGGCGGCGGCTTCCGCCGAGACCCGAACGAGGGTGTCCAGCGCCCGGCTTGCCGCCCCGGAGTCGATCGACGCGCCGGCCAGGGCCAGGCCCCCCGCCAGATCGGCCGCCAGCCCGGCGACCACGAGGGCGGCGGCGGCGTTGAGCATGACGATGTCGCGGTGGGCGCCCGGCGCGCCGTCGAGGACGGCCCGGAGCATGGCCGCGTTGGTCGCGGCGTCGCCGCCGACCAGCGCCGAGCGCTGAGCTGGCGCCAGGCCGAGAGCGCCCGGATCGACGGTGTAGGTGCTGACCACGCCGTCGACGAGGGAGTGAACAGTCGACAGGTCCGTCGTCGTCAGCTCGTCCAGGCCGTCGTGGCCGTAGACCACCAGAGCCCGTGAAGCGCCGTTGGCGCCGAGCACTCCCAAGACCTTCGAGGCCATGCGGCTGTCGCTCACGCCGACGACTTGCCGTTTGACCCGACCGGGATTGGCCAGCGGCCCGAGGAAGTTGAAGACCGTCGGCACCCCGAGCTCGCGCCGCACCGGTGCCGCGTGCCGCCAGCCGGGGTGAAAGCGGGGCGCCAGACAAAACCCGATACCCGCCTCGTCGATGGACCGGGCCACGCCGACGGGCCCCAGATCGGTGACGACGCCGAGCGCCTCGAGGACGTCGGCGGAGCCGGCGAGCGATGTCGCCGCCCGCCCGCCGTGTTTGCACACCTTGGCCCCGGCGCCCGCAGCGACGAGGGCGGCGATGGTGCTGACGTTGATGGTGCCACTCCGGTCGCCCCCGGTCCCGCAGGTGTCGATCACCGAGGCGGCCACGTCGACGCCCAGGACGACCCGCTCGGCCACGTCGAGCATGGCGCTCACGAGGGCGGCCATCTCCTCGACGGTCTCCCCCTTCATGCGCAGTCCCATGGCGACCGCCGCGATCTGGGCCGGGCTGGCGTTGCCGGCCAGGATCTCGGCCATGACGGCCCCCGCCTGGGCCGCCGTCAGATCCTGGCCAGCCGACAACAGGCCGAGCACGGTCGGCCAGCCACCCAACTCTGCGAGCGTTTCAGCCATCGATGTCCTCGAGGAGAGTCCGACCAAACCCGGCGGGAGCCAGGCCAAACCCGGCGGGAGCCAGGCCAAACCCGAGCAAAGGCCGGGGGCCGGACGACGACGCTATGCCGACTTGCGCCGCTGCCGCACGAGTCGGCGGCGCTCCTTTTCGGTGGCACCACCCCAGACTCCGTCGCGCTCGCGCGTCGCCAGGGCGTGCTCGAGGCAGGTCTGGCGGACGTTGCATTGCGCGCAGACCGACTTTGCCTCGTCGGCCTCCTCCTCGGAAGCCGGGTAAAAGACGTCCGGATCGACGCCCCTGCAGGCCGCAGACTGCCGCCATGACAGGCTCATCTGTGCGTTCACATCCTTGCAAATCGGGGGGACCCTAAGTATGGCGCCCGTCCCGCCGGCCGTAAAGGGGAATGTGCTCAGATTTGGGGACGGAGGTCGCCGAGCAGCTCCCGGAGGCTGTCGTCGCTGAGCAAGGTCTGGTGGCTGTAGGCCGGGTGGTCGATGCCGATGGCGACCGGGCCGGCCGCGAAGGCGTCGATCTGGGGCGGGTCGAGCTCCCAGCGGACGTAGTGGACACTGGCCGTCATCTCGCTGCGGGTGAGCTGGGCGGCGTGGCCCTCTTCGGGGGCGCACCCGATCACGAGCGGCGACGGTGAGCCCGCGCCGATGATGACCTGGCCGGACCGCTCGATGCCGACCAGTCGCGGCAACCACTCCCGCAACGCCGGCTCGGATGTGAGCTCGACGAAGAGGGTCGCCGACAACTGGCCGGGGCCCGGCACCAACGGGTTGTAGGTGTCGAGCTCGACCTGGATGGCCTCGTCGCTGAGCATGCGCTCAGCGCGGGCCATCTCCTGGATCTGGAAGCGCACGGTGTCGGCGTTTTCGAACACCAAGGTCACGAACGGTCCGACCCCGATCCGACGCCGGCGCTTGAGGTCGATGATGCGGGCCCGGAACTCCTCACGTTCGCGTTCGTAGGCCCGCAGATCGACGATGTCCTCCAGGGTGAGGGGCCCTGGCACGGCGAGACCTGCCGCTCAGACTGCGACGAGAGCGGAAAGACCGGTGGTGAAGCGACCGGCGTGGCTCTTCTCGGCGCGGGCGAGGGTTTCGAGCCACTCGGCGATCTGGTCGAAGCCCTCGTCGCGGGCCGTCTTGGCGAAGCCCGGGTACATCTCGGTGTACTCGTAGGTCTCACCCTCGATGGCCGACTTCAGGTTGTCGGAGGTCGGGCCGACGGGCACCCCGGTGACGGGGTCGCCGACCTCGGCGAGGAAGTCGAAGTGACCGAAGGCATGACCGGTCTCACCCTCGGCGACGGAGCGGAAGAGAGCGGCCACGTCGGGGTAGCCCTCGACGTCCGCCTTCTGGGCGAAGTAGAGGTACCGACGGTTGGCCTGGCTCTCGCCGGCGAACGCGTCCTTCAGGTTGGCCTCGGTCTTGCTGCCTTTGAGCTCAGACATGCTGCTCCTTGTTGGTTTTGGGGGATTGGGAAACATCACTGCACTCCGCGCACCTACCGCGGAAGATGACTTCGGCGTCGCCGACGGTGAAACCCTGACGCGCGGCGTCGGGGACATCAAGCCCGGGCAGGTTGATGTGGAGGTCGCGAACCTTGCCGCACCGCTCGCAGACCAGATGGTGGTGATGGGTCTCGACGTTGGGGTCAAAGCGTCCGGCGCCGGTGCCGAGGTCGAGCAGGCCGATCTCGCCCATGCTGCTCAGATCGTTGAGCGTCTGGTAGACGGTCTTGAGTGAGATCGCCGGCATCACGGCGGCGGCCGCGGCGAACACCGACTCGGCGGTAGGGTGCGCTTCGTTGCCGTACAGCACCCCGAAGATGCACTGGCGCTGCGGCGTGACCTTCAGACCCCGGGCCCGGAACATGGCGCTGAGCTCCTCCGGTGGTCGCACGAGGGCCATGATATCACCAAAGGTTGGCAACCACCAATGGTTGTGAATTAGTGGTGGGCATCGCCGCACCGAAGTCCGGGCGACCTTTTCTACCGCTGGTCTTGGCGGCGGCCGCCACCCTGCCCGGACTGGTGGTGCGGGTTGGAGGTCTGGGGGGCCACGTTCCCCAAGTCGGCCTCGCCGCCATCTACGGCGTGGCCATCGTGGGCGCCTCGCTGCTGCTGACGTGGGGCGCCGAGGTGGCCCAGCTCGACGTGTCGCCGGCCGTCGCCATCGGCGGGCTGGCGCTCGTGGCTGTGCTGCCCGAGTACATCGTCGGCGCCGTGTTCGCGTGGCGGGGCGGGCACCAGTTCGCCCGGTTCGGGCCGATCTGCCAATCGGCGGCGCAGGTGGCCGCCGGCCATGACGCGCCGTGCACGCTCGCCCTGGCCAACATGATGGGCGCCAACCGGCTGCTGATCGGCATCGGTTGGAGCCTCGTCGTGCTCGTCGCTTGGCGGCGGACACGAGCCCGCCACGGCACCCTGCTGACCGGCGTCGTCTTGGGGCGAGAGCACGCCGTCGAGCTCTCATTCCTCGCCCTCGCCTCGCTGTGGTGCCTGAGCCTTCCGTTCCGCCACTCGGTCGGCCTGGTCGACACGTGCGTGCTGTTTGCCGTCTTCGCTGGCTACGGGCGCCGGCTGCTCGCCGCGCCCAACACCACCCCCGAGCTCGAAGGCGTGGCGGCCTTGATCGGCGGCCTCCACAAGCGCCGCCGACGGCTCGCCACGGCCGGTCTGATGGTCGGAGCCGCCACCGTCATCTTCCTGTGCGCCGACGCATTCGCAACGGCTCTCGTCGCCAGCGGATCGGTGCTCGGCGTGTCGTCGTTCTTCCTCGTGCAATGGGTGGCGCCGCTCGCTTCGGAGGCGCCCGAACTGATCGTCGCCACCGTGTACGCCTACCGCCTGCGCGCCGCCGTCGGCCTCGGCGCCCTCGTCTCGTCGAAGGTCAACCAGTGGACCCTGCTGGTCGGGTCGCTGCCCATCGCCTTCGCCCTCGCCTCGTCGTCGTGGCACGGCCTGCCGCTGGCGACCGCCCAGCGTGAGGAGTTGGCCCTGACGGCGGCGCAGTCGGTCTTCGGCGTCGCCGTCCTCGGCAACCTGGAGGTGTCGACGGCTGAGGCCATCGCTCTCTTCAGCCTGTTCGCCAGCGAGTTCGTGCTCGGCGCCGTCCTCTCCGGCTCGCCGCTGGGCGACGTGCGGATCGGGTACGCCGTCGTCTACCTCGTCGCCGGCGCGACCGTCCTGCTGATCAAGCGGCGCGACACCGTGGCCCTCCTCGAAGACGGATTTCGCACCCCGTACGGCGAGTTGGGCGGGCCTCGGTGACGCGCGGGAGACTGTGGTGTCGTGAGCGCTTTTGATCGGAATGTTGCCCTCTCGCAACTCACCGACGCGCCCTTCGATGTCTTGGTGATCGGTGGCGGCATCACCGGCGCCGGCGTCGCCCTCGATGCCGCGGCTCGCGGTCTTCGCACCGCCATCGTCGAACGTGACGACTGGGCGTCGGGCACGTCCTCCAAATCATCGAAGCTGGTCCACGGCGGCCTCCGATACCTCCAACAAAAGGAGTATCGACTCGTCTACGAAAATCTCGCCGAGCGTCAGCGACTCCTCGGCAACGCACCCCACCTGGTGCGCGAGCTCCCCTTCTTGATCCCGCTGTTCGGCAAGGACGGCGTCGTCAACGCCACCGTCGCCAAGGCCTACTCGACCGCGCTGTGGCTGTACGACCTCACCGGTGGGCTGCGCATCGGCAAGCGCCACAAGCGGGTCACGCGCGAGCAGGCGCTGCAACACTTCCCGACGCTGCGCGCCGATCGTCTGGTCGCCGCCTTCCTCTACTACGACGCGCGCACCGACGACGCCCGCCTGACGCTCGCGCTGGTGCGGACCGCCGTCATCGAGCACGGTGCCGTCGCCGTCAACCATCTGGCCGTGACCGGCCTGGTCAAGGAGAGCGGGCGGGTCGTCGGCGCGTCGCTCGCCGATGGCCGCATCGTGCGTGCTGCCGTCGTGGTCAACGCTGCGGGTGTGTGGGCCGACGATGTGCGCGCCCTCGACGAGGCCGTGCACCCCGACTCGATCCGACCGGCCAAGGGCATCCACGTCACCGTCCCCGCGTCGCGGTTGCCGTGCGACATCGCCGCCGTGATCCCGGTGCCGTCCGATCGGCGTTCGATCTTCGTCGTGCCGTGGGGCGAGCTCACCTACGTCGGCACGACGGACACCGACTACGACGGTCCCATCGACGACCCGACCTGCACACCGGACGACATCGCCTACCTGCTCAACGCCATCAACCTGGCGACGTCCTCCGCCCTCACGACCGCCGACATCACGGGCACGTGGGCGGGCCTGCGGCCGCTGATCAAGCAAGCCAAGTCCGAGCGCACCGCCGACCTTTCGCGCCGCCACGTCGTGTCCACGTCGGCGTCGGGTGTGATCTCGGTGACGGGCGGCAAGCTCACCACCTATCGCAAGATGGCGGCCGACACCGTCGACGTCGCGGTGCGCCAACTCGGCCGCGGTCGTCGGCACTCACCCACCGCTCGACTGGCGATACACGGGGCGGGGGGTCTCGGTGCGGTCACTGCTCCCGGCGCCGCGGCGCGCCTCGGCGTCGACGACGCCACCCTGACGCATCTCGTCCAGCGCCATGGCGGCGAGGCGGCCCGACTCGCCGCCCTCGCCGGGTCCGACCCTCTGTTGGCGACACCGCTCGTCGCCGGCCTCCCCTACCTCGGTGCCGAGGCGGTGTGGGCGGTGCGGGAGGAGATGGCGACATCGCTGGCCGACGTGTTGGCCCGCCGCACCCGGGCGCAGCTCCTGGCGCGTGATGCGACGGCAGCGGCGGCGGCCTCCGTTGCCGAGCTGATCGGCCCGTTGCTCGGTTGGTCGCCGGCCGAGACCCAACGTCACACGGCCGACTACCGCCTGGCGGTAGCGCACGAACGGGAGTCGGCCGAGCTGCCCATCACCGGCGCGTTGTTGTGACCGCGTTGTCATGACCATCGACACTCGCCGCGGCGAGCCCACGCCGCCCATCGCCTTCGGACCGCCCGATGGACCGGCGCCTGCGCCCGGTGGCCTCTCCCGCCGGCTGACCGGCCCGCTTGTCGAGGTGCCCGACGCCGTGCGGGCCCGGCTGGCTGGAGCGTGTGCGTTGATCGCCGACGACGCCGCCCTCGACGAAGCCGGGCGCGACTGGTGGCCTCTCGCCCTGGGCTGGGCCGTCGCCGGAGCCCTGCCGTCGCGGCCCGCGCTGATCGCCCGGCCCGCTGACACAGGCCAAGTCGGGGAGGTCCTGCGCATCTGCAACGAAGCCGTCATCCCCGTCACCGCGGCCGCCGGGCGCAGCGGGGTGTGCGGCGCCAGCGTCCCGGTCTTCGGCGGAGTCGCCCTCGATCTTTGTGGGATCGCCGGCATCGTCGACGTCGACGACACGTCGCTCCTGCTGCGGGTGCGGGCCGGCACGTTCGGCGACGTTCTCGAAGACGAGCTCCGAGCGCGACACGGCGTCACCCTCGGCCATTGGCCGCAGTCCATGCAGCTCTCCACCGTCGGCGGGTGGCTGGCGTGCCGCTCGGCCGGCCAGTACTCGACGCGCTACGGCAAGATCGAGGACATGGTGGTCGGCCTCGAGGTCGTGCTGGCCGACGGCACCGTCGTGGCGACCGGAGGCCGGGCACCACGTTCGGCTGTCGGGCCCGACCTCAACCAGGTCTTCGTCGGCTCGGAGGGCACGCTCGGCGTCATCACCGAGGCTTCGCTCCGCGTCCACCCGCGGCCCGGCGGGTCGGAGCAATCGGCCTGGGCGTGCGCCACCTTCGCCGAGGGCCTCGAGATCTGCCGCCACATCCTGCGGCGGGGATTCACCCCGGCGGTGCTGCGGCTCTATGACCCTGTCGAGGCCAAGCGCACGTTTGATGTCGACTCCAATGTGCTGATCGTTCTCGACGAAGGCGACCCCGATCTCGTCGCCGTCACCATGACCGCCGTGCGCTCGGCCTGCGAGTCGGGCGGTGCGTCGGCCCTGGCGCCGTCGCTCGTCGACCGCTGGCTCGAGCATCGCAATGACGTGAGCGCCCTTCCGGCCCTGGTGTCGCGGGGCATCGTTCTGGACACCGTCGAGGTCGCCGCCCACTGGGCGGCTCTCCCCCGCCTCTACACCGACGCCGTCGCCGCCCTCCGAGAGATCGACGGGATGGTGGCCGCCAGCGCCCACCAGTCCCACGCCTACACCGACGGGGCGTGCCTGTACTTCACCTGGGCGATCCGACTCCCGGACGGGTCTCCCGTCGGCGGGGCCGCGGCCGAGCGCGCCTACCGGGCGGCGTGGGACGCGGTGACCGAGGTGACCCTCGGGCTCGGTGGTGCGCTCAGCCACCATCACGGGGTCGGGCTCAACCGCAGCCGCTACGTCCACGCCGCGCTCGGCGACGGTGGGGCCGCGGTCCTCGGGCGGCTGAAGGCTGCGCTCGATCCGGTCGGGATCCTCAACCCCGGCAAGTTGGGGTTTGCGTCACCCTGGGGCGATCCGGGCTTCGGCGCGGCCGGCTGAGCCGTGGCTGGGGCGCGACCGCCGGCATGTCTGCGACGTCGCAAGGCGCGACAGGGCCATATTCCCCTCAGCGTCGTACGACGTCGTAGACGTTTGGGCCCTGCGTGAGGGATCGCGGGGTCGAGTGGGCGGCGGTGCGGTCGGGCGCCCTCGCCGACTTGGCCGTCCTCGCCCCGGTGCTGGCCGTCTACACCCTCCTGCACGGCGTCGGGGTCATCGGCGGCGACGCCGGAGTCATCGTCACCGCCGTCATCGCCGTGTTCGTGGCGCCGGTGGTCGGCGGGGCGGTGGCCGCTCGGCGGGCCGAGTCGGCTCCGCTCACCAACGCCGCCCTGGCCAGCGCCGCCGCTGTCCTCGCCTACGTCGCCTTCCGCGTCGTCGATGCCGTCGTGCGCAACCGGCCCCTGCCCGTCGGGAGCGTCGTCATCCTCGTGATGATCAGCGTGCTCCTCGGCGTGGTCGGAGGCCTCGCCGCCGACCGGCGCGGCCGCCCCGCTTCGGGAGGGCCGCAGCCCGAGCCGTGAACCGCCCGCCGGGCCCGCGTCCTGGCAGACTCCGGCCATGAGCATCCTCGTCATCGACGTGGGCACGAGCGGGGTGCGGGCTGCCATCGTGCGTCCCGACGCCAGCGTGGAGCACGTTCACCACCGACCGGTGCTGCCGTCCTCGCCGGAGCCGGGCATGGTCGAGTTCGACGCCCGGCAACTGGCCGACGCCGCCCTCGACGTGGCCCGGTCCGCTCTCGCCGACGGAGGGCCCGTCGACGCCCTCGGCATCGCCAACCAGCGCGCCTCGACCATCGTGTGGGACCGTCGCACCAGCCAACCCATCGGCCCCGGCATCGGCTGGCAAGACCTCCGCACCGTCGTGCACTGCCTCATGCTCCAAGCGCAGGGGGTGCGCGTCGCACCCAACGCGTCGGCCACCAAGGTCGCCTACCTGCTCACGTTGTTGAGTCGCCAGGATTGGGAGTTCCTGGCCTTCGGAACGGTCGACGCCTGGTTGACGTGGGTGCTGTCCGAAGGCCAGCTTCACGTGACCGACGCGACCAACGCCGGCATCACCGGCATGCGCATGGGCGACGCGTCGGGCTGGAACGACAAGGTCCTCGAGGCCATCGACGTGCCCCGGTCCATGCTGCCCACGGTCGTCGACTCGACCGGGATCATCGGCCCCGCCACCGCCCTCCCCGGTGCGCCGATGATCGCCGGCATCGCCGGCGACCAGCAAGCGTCGCTCATCGGTCAGGGCTGCGTGCGGCCGGGGTTGGCCAAGATCACCTTCGGGACCGGCGGCATGCTCGACGCCTGCCTCGGCGCGGCGCCGCCCACCTTTGACTACCGCGGGACCGGCGGTTGCTTCCCGATCGTCGCCTGGCAAGCCGACGGCGTCACGACCTGGGGGGTCGAGGCCATCATGCTGGCGGCCGGCACCAACGTGGAGTGGTTGCGGGACGATCTCGGGGTCATCACCACGGCAGCTGAGAGCGACGCCGTCGCCGCCGCCTGCGCCGACACCGGCGACGTCTGGTACGTCCCCGCCCTCCTCGGCCTCGGGACACCGCACTGGGACTTCGGCGCTCGCGGCACCCTGCTGGGCCTCACCCGCGGCACGGGCCGACCCCAACTGGTGCGCGCCGTGCTCGAGGGCATCGCCCACCGCGGGGCCGATCTGGTCGAGGCGGCCGAGACCGACGCGGCCATGACGTTCGCCAGCCTTCGCATCGATGGGGGCATGAGCGACAACGCCACCTTCGTGCAGGCGTTGGCCAACACGTGCGGCCGGCCCATCGAGGTGGCGCCCATCACCGAAGCGACAACGCTCGGCGCCGCCTTCCTGGCCGGGCTGGCGGTTGGGACCTGGTCGAGCTTCGACGACGTCGCCGCCGCCTGGAAGCCGGCGCGCGTGGTGGAGCCGACGGCCAGGGCCGACCGGGCGCGGTGGCAGGAGGCCGTCTCGCGGTCCCGGTCCTGGCTCGCCGACCTGAGCGCACTCGACTTCTAGACGGCGGACCACCGCGCGGGGTGGGTTTGGTCCGCGGGCTGCGGTCCGCGGGCTGCGGTCCGCGGCCCGCGGGCTTCGGGCTTCGGCGCGGCCCGGGCCGGTCACGCCCGCCGGCTTGGTAGCAAAAGTCGGGTTGTTTGTCCGCCCCTCCGGACAAACAACCCGACTTTTGCTACCAACCTCGCGAAGCTCGGCGACCCCGCCCGGCGCGGAGGGCGCGAAAGGGTCACACTGGGCGTCATGAGCGAGGGGATGAGGTTCGAGCGCCGCATGAGCGACGCCGACGCGTTGATGTGGCGCAACGAAAAGGACCCGATGCTGCGCTCGACGATCGTCGCTGTCGCCGTCCTCGACCAGGCGCCCGACCGGGCCCTCCTGCTCGACCGACTCGACCGCACGTCCCGACTGGTGCCCCGTCTTCGCCAGCGAGTGGTGCACAGCCCGATGTCGATGGCGCCGCCTCGATGGGAGGCCGATCCCAACTTCGACCTCTCCTCTCACCTGCGGTGGTTTGGGGCGCCGGCCGGCGATGGCCAGGCCGCCACCCTGGATGATGTGCTGCGCTCGGCCGAGCCCGTCGCCATGCAGGGCTTCGACCGGGCCCGGCCGCTGTGGGAGATGCTGGTCATCGAGGGCCTGGCCGACGGCGGCGCCGCGATCGTGCTCAAGCTGCACCACTCGATCAGCGATGGCGTCGGGTTCGTCCAGATCGCCATGAACCTGTTTGATGTCGGGCGCACGCCGTCCACCGCCTTGGGTCCCATGCCTGACGCGCCGCAGGCGGAGGCCCTCGGCATAGCCGGGCGCATGGTCGATGCCTTCGACCACGAGAGCCGTCGCTGGCTGGGCATCGCCCGACGCTTGCCGGCGACGTTGGGTCAGGCCGGGCGGGCCGTCATCGACGACCCGACCGGCGCACGCCAGCAAGTCCTGGCGACCGCGGCGTCGGCTGCCCGGATGCTGGCTACCGCCTCGCGCCCCGCCAGCCCGATCATGCAGGGGCGATCCCTGCGCATGCGCTTCGCGGCCGTGTCCGTTCCTCTCGACGAGATGAAGGCCGCCGCTCGGCGAGCCGACGGCCGACTCAACGACGCCTTCGTCGCCGGCGTTCTCGGAGGCCTGCGCCGCTACCACGACAGCCACGACTGCGAGGTCGCCGCTCTGCGGATGACCATGCCGATCAACATCCGATCGGCCGACAACGCTGACCTGGCTGGCAACGCCTTCGCTCCGGCCCGGTTTGTCGTCCCCCTCGACATCGACGACGTCATCGAGCGGATGCGAGTTGTGCGCGCCCTCGTCCAACAGCAACGAGCGGAGCCGGCCATGGTTCTCCTCGACCCCATGGCCCTCGTCGTGCAGCGACTACCGACGTCAGTCTCGACGGCTTTCTTCCAGTCGATGCTCAAGGGACAGGACTTCGTCACGAGCAACGTGCCCGGCGTCCCGCTCCCGCTCTTCGTCGCGGGAGCCGCCATCGAGGCGCAGTACGCCTTCGGTCCCCTGTCCGGCGCCGGCGCCAACCTGACCCTGCTGAGCTACCAGGATCAGGTCCACATCGGGATCAACAGCGACCCGGCGGCCATCCCCGACGCGGACCTGTTCACCTCGTGCCTGCGCGACAGCCTGGACGAGATCCGCAAGCTGGCGTAGCGGGCGCGGCCGCGCCGTTCTAAGCGGGCAGTTGCTGCTCGGTGGTGAGCAGCCCGGCGAAGAGGTCTCCCCCGCCGGCCACCCGGGCGAGGACCTCACCCGCCTCAAACCGCAGCGATGACGCGTCGCCCGTCGAAACCGCCGCCGCCAACTCCTCCCAACTGACGGGCGTCGACACGGTCGGGCGGGGGCGGGCCCGGAGGGAGTAGACGGCGATGGTGGTCTTGGTGAACGAGTTCTGGCTCCAGTCCACGAACACCCGACCGGGCCGCTGCTCTTTGGCCATGTTGGTGGTCACGAGCTCGGGACGCTCACGTTCGAGCAGGCCGCCAAGGGCCAGGGCAAAGTCGCTCGTGTCCCGGAAGGTCACGCCCGGCGTGTTGAGGGGCACGTAGAGCTGGAGCCCCTTGGAGCCCGAGGTCTTCACCATCGACACCAGGCCGAGGTGATCAAGAAGCTCGCGCAGCAGCAGGGCCACCTCGCCGCAGGTGACCTCGTCGGCGGGAGCACCGGGATCGAGATCGAAGACCACCCACGTGGGCCGGCCGACGTCGGCTTCGGTCTGCAGGCCGGGGTGCAGCTCGAGGGCGGCGAGGTTGGCCGTCCACACCAGGTGGGCAGGCGACTCGAGCAGGCAGTAGTGGACGATCTCGGGACGGTTGCGCCCGGCCCGGCGTCCGCTGCTCTCGATGTCAAGCGTCCGCACCCAGTCGGGATGGTGCGAGGGGCAGTTCTTCTCGAAGAAGAAGGCGTCCTCCACACCGTTGGGATAGCGCTTCAAGGTGATGGGCCGACCGGCCAGATGGGGCACCATCACCGGCGCGATGCGCCGGTAGTAGTCGATGACCTCGGCTTTGGTGAAGCCGACGGACGGATAGAGCACCTTGTCAAGGTTGGACAGGGACAGCTCGCGGCCGTCGACCTCGACGAGAGTCCGGTCGGCGGGGCCGGCGCCGGCCGGGGTCATGCCGTCTTGCGCCGTCCCCGCGCCGCCTGCTTGCCCGCCTCGTCGGCATCGGCGTCGGCGTCGGTGTCGGAGTCCACGTCGGCGTCGCGGCCGGCGGCCGTCCGTCGCTCCTTGGCCGCTTTGACGCTCGCTTCGAGGGCGGCCATGAGGTCGACCACGCGGGCGCCGGACTGCACGGCGACGGGGGCGGCGATGGTCTCACCGGCCGCCTTGGCCTCGATCAGGCCGAGGACGCGCTCGCGGTAGGTGTCGTGAAACTTCTCGGGCTCGAACGTCTCGACCGTCAGGCTCTCGATCAGCGACTGGGCCATGTCGAGCTCTTTGTCGCTCACCTCGATATCGGATTGATCGGGCAATCCATCGAGCCGGTCGAGCGGGACGACTTCGTCGGCGTACAACATGGTGGACAGGACCAGCGCGCCGCCCGGCACCGGTCGCAGGGCGGCCAGATATTGCTTGGTCCGCATGACGAACCGAGCGATGGCCACCTTGTTGCTGCGCTCCATCGCACCGGCCAACAGGGCGTAGGCCTTCTCCGCCCGCTTGTCGGGGACGAGGTAGTAGGCGTGCTCGTAGAAGATGGGGTCGATCTGATCCAGATCGACGAACTCTTCGATGTCGATCGTCTGGGTCGCTTTGGGGTCGAGGGCGGCGAGCTCGTCGGGTTCGATGATCACGTAGGTGTCAGCGGCGACCTCGTAGCCCTTGACGATCTCCTCATACGGCACCTCTTCGCCGTCGGCGGCGCTGACCCGCTTCTGTCGGACGCGCGACGCGTCGCTCTTGCGAAGCTGGTGGAAGCGGACGTCCTGCTGGCTGACCGCGCTGAACAACTTGATCGGCACATTGACCAGACCAAACGAGATCGAGCCGCTCCAGATGGGCCTCGGCATGCCTTAACCGTACCCAGTCTCGGGTCAGCCCACCCCGGGCAGCTCCCCGTCGAGGCCCACGTCGTCAGCCGAGATGTCCGTCCGGAAGCCGGCGAGGACAGGCTGGCGAAGGGTGCCGGCGGCGGTCACCTCGGAGAATGTGACCTCCGCGACAAGGACCGGTTGCAAGTACTTCACGCCCGGTGGTGTCGGGGAGGCGAACGGGCTGTCGGCTCGCGCCAGGTCGGCGAGCGCGCCCCGGAAGGCGGCGATCTCGGCCGCGGTGAGGCCTGAGCCGACCATGCCGACGAAGACCAACCGTCGAGGATCGGGAACCCACACCCCGAGAGCAAGCGACCCCAGATCACCCGCCCGCGACTTCTTGCCCTCGAGCCACCCACCGACGACGAACTCGCGCCGACGCAGGCACTTGACCTTGATCCAAGCGTCGGAACGTCGACCGGACAGGTAAACGGCATCAGCCCGCTTGAGGACGAATCCCTCCAGGCCCATCTCCCGGCCCAGACGGACCAGGTCCTCGGCAGGCGGCAGATCCAGGACCGGAGACGTGCACCACGGCCCGTCGCCGATCTCGAGCGCGTCGAGCCGGTGTCGCCGCTGCGTCTGTGTCTCATTGGTCACCACCCTTCCGTCGAGCCACAGAAGATCGAACACCATGGCAGTGACAGGAACCTCGGCGACGAGCGGTTGGGCCGGGTGGCGCACATGCATGCGGCGTTGCAGAAGGCCGAAGTCGGGGCGGCCACGTTCGCCAAGAGCAACGAGCTCAACGTCGAGGACGGCGCTGTGATCGACGAGCGCAGCAGGCGGTCGGGCCAGCTCCGGATAGGCGTCGGTGATGTCGTTGGCGTTGCGGCTGGCGACGCCGACGTGCCCGTTGTGGACCGTCACGATGGCTCGAACCCCGTCCCATTTGGGCTCGACCAACCGGACGATGGCATCACTCGGGACCCCCACACCGCCCGTCAGCATGGGCCGCAGCTCGGGCGGCGCAGCGGACGGGTCGGGAGGCGAAACGGGGGCTGTGACCCGTCCGACGCTACCGGGATCCACGTTGACTGTCACCCCCCCTCGTCATCATGGGAGCATGCTTACGCTCGCCCTCGTCGCCACCCTCGCCGGTGTGGTGGCCGTCATGTTCGCCTTCCTGCTGGCCAGCCGCCGATCCTCGGGCGCCGCCGCTCGTTCGGACACCGCCCGCCTTGTGGCCGAAGTCGCCGCTGCGCGCGCCGAGACCGGGGAGGCCCGCCAGGCCGCATTCTTGGCCGGTGAGCGTGAGGCGACCTTGCGAGTGGAGGTAGCCAGGCTGACCACCGAGTTGGAAGCCGAGCGACGTCAGGCGCTCGGCCAGCGCACCCTGCTGGACGAGGCGGAGCAGCGGCTCGGGCAGGCGTTCGCCGCCGTTTCGCGGGAGGCCCTCAATCAAAACAGCCAGTCATTCCTGGAGCTGGCCGGCACCCGGCTGGCTCAGCAACAGGCCGACGCCAAAGGCGACCTGGACCAGCGGCGCCAGGCCGTCGAGCATCTCGTGTCTCCCCTGAAGGACGCCATCGGCCGGGTCGAGACCCAAGTCGCCGAGATCGAGCGGACCCGCCAGCAGGCGTACGCCGGTTTGTCCGAGCAGGTCAAAGGGCTGACCGAGACCCATGAGCGTCTTCGCACCGAGACCGCGCACCTGGCGAGCGCTCTTCGCTCCTCTCAGGTGCGCGGGAGATGGGGCGAGGTGCAGCTGCGCCGCGTCGTGGAGCTCGCCGGCATGGTGCGGCACTGCGACTTTGTCGAGCAGGCGACACTGGAGCGGGCGGGCATCACCCGCCGACCCGACATGGTCGTCAACCTCCCCGGCGGGCGCCATCTGGTCATCGACGCCAAGGTGCCGCTGGCGGCCTATCTCGAAGCCCACGAGACGGAGGACGAGGACAAGCGGGCGATCATGCTCCGCGACCACGCCCGGGCCCTGAAGGCCCACATCAATGCGCTATCCGAGAAGACCTACTGGGACCAGTTCCCCGAGTCGCCCGACCTTGTGGTGCTGTTCATCCCCGGCGAGCCGTTCCTGGCCGCCGCCTTCGAGCACGAAGCCGGCTTGTTCGAGTACGCCCAGGCTCGCAAGGTGCTCCTCGCCACCCCGACGACCTTGATCGCCCTACTCCAATCCGTGGCCGTCGGGTGGCGGCAGGAGGCCATGGCCGACAACGCCCGGGCGGTGTGCGACGCCGGCCGCGAGCTCTACAAGCGACTCTCGACGATGGGTGACCACGTGGCCGCCGTGGGTAAGGCGCTCGACAAGGCCGTCGCCGCCTACAACCAGCAGGTTGGCTCGCTCGAAACCCGGGTGCTGCCAAGCGCCCGGAAACTGGCCGCCCTCGAAGTCGGCGAAGGCGACCTACCCGAGCTGGCGCCCGTCGAGCTGGCCCCGCGTCTCCCGGTCAGTCCCGAGCTCACTCCCCTACCCGGCATCTTCGATGTCGCGTAAACTGAGAGGCGACGGTGAGTCGGCCGGGTGGTCGCGGTCAGGCATGACCTGGTCGAGGAAGGTCGGGGCTCCAAAGGGCAGAGTGCTGGCTAGCAGCCAGTCGGGGTGACCCGCAGGAAAGTGCCACAGAAAATAGACCGCCGATGGCCGGTCGCCCGGGCAACCGGTTGATCGGATCAGGTGAGGGTGAAACGGTGCGGTAAGAGCGCACCAGCGCTCGGGGTGACTCGGGCGGCTCGGCAAACCCCACTCGGAGCAAGGCCAAGCGTGGGACGACCGGCCCGGTCAATGTCCCCAGGTAGGCCGCATAGATGGATGACCACACAGCCGGATACCCGCAAGGGCCCGGTGGACAGAACCCCGCCTACAGGCCGACTCACCGTCACCCACCTGGGGGATTCACGAAAAGAGCACCAGTAGCAGCGGCTCTCCCAGGAGACCCCGGCAGCACTCCGCCTGGTCT
>Ga0302325_10006279_pt1 | contig 26751 bp, 18 predicted proteins | sample Palsa_T0_2_FD_201948 | JGI IMG/M metagenome (GOLD analysis project Ga0302325, IMG submission 201948) | Peat permafrost microbial communities from Stordalen Mire near Abisko, Sweden - Palsa_T0_2 | ecosystem: Environmental > Terrestrial > Soil > Palsa > Peat permafrost | place: Sweden: Abisko... | reverse complement strand
GAGCTTGCTGCGTGCGGGCTGGGCCAGCCCTCCCCTCCTATTTGGCCTTGCTCCACGCGGGGTTTTCCGTGCCCCGGATGTTGCCATCCGGGCGGTGGGCTCTTACCCCACCTTTTCACCCTTACCTAATGCGCTGGACCGAAACAGGCGGGCCATGGGTTTCCCTGTGGCCTGCCGCCGAGGTCTTCGCGTCACCGGCGGTTTAATTTTCTGTGGCACTTTCCGTAGCCGCGCCGTCATTTGCAGATTTCGCCAGCTCGCGCCGGCAAAATTTTGGATGAAGGCGTGACCCCCTGGCGTTACCAGGCGCGTCGCCCTTACACCTCGCGGCTTTTGAGGGCTGCGAGGCTAATCCCACGCTCTTGCGAGCTGAGGACCATGGGAGTCCGGACTTTCCTCCCGTCTGCTTCCCTTGCGAGAAGCAAACCGGCGATCATCCGACTCACCCGCTACGGTGAATTATACGGGTAGGGGCGGCCAGCTACAATCGATTCGAGGAGGGCTGGTGAGTTGGGATGGCGGCGGGAGCGAGCGTGGCCAGTGCTTTCGCAGCAGGCCCGGCTGGTTCGTTGACTTGGTTTGCGGCGTTGCCTAATATGTGCGGCACATGTCAGGAGCCAATTCGTTCATCGGGCAAGTCGTCTCGCATTATCGCGTTACGGAAAAGCTGGGCGGCGGCGGGATGGGCGTGGTCTATAAAGCCGAAGACACCGAGCTGGGGCGCTTCGTCGCGTTGAAATTTCTTCCGGTGGACGTGGCGCAAGATGCGCAGGCGCTCGAACGCTTTCGCCGCGAGGCACGGGCGGCGTCCGCACTGAATCATCCCAACATTTGCACGATTTACGAAATCAGCCAGCACGACGGGCATCCCTTCATCGCCATGGAATTTCTGGAAGGGGTGACGCTGAAGCACCGGATCGCCGGGCGTCCGCTGGAAATGGAAACGCTGCTGGAGCTGGGAATCGAGATCGCGGACGCGCTGGACGCGGCGCACGCGAAAGGGATCGTGCACCGGGACATCAAGCCCGCGAATATTTTCGTGACCTCGCGCGGACACGCGAAAATCCTAGATTTTGGACTGGCGAAACAAATACTGGCGGCTTCGGAAGAGACGCTGGGGGCGAATCCATCGGCATCGACGCACGACCGACCGCTGATGAGCGAGGCGGACCTGACGAGTCCGGGGATGGCGGTGGGCACGGTGGCGTATATGTCGCCGGAGCAAGCGCGCGGAGAGATGTTAGATGTGCGCAGCGACCTTTTCAGCTTTGGATCCGTGCTGTACGAGATGGCTACGGGGGCGGTGCCGTTTCGCGGCGGGACCACGGCGGTAATCTTCAATGCGATTCTGGAAAAGCCGCCGGCGCCCGCGGTGCGCTTGAATCCGGACATACCGCCGCGGCTGGAAGAAACGATCGCGAAGGCGCTGGAAAAAGACCGGCGGATGCGCTACCAACACGCGGCGGAAATGCGCACGGACCTGGCGCGGCTGAAACGCGACACGGGATCGAGCCGCGTTTCGTCGGCGCCGGCGATGCTGACGCAATCTTCCGGGGCCATATCCGCGGCCATGCCGGAAGCGAACGCGAGCGGCGCGGCGCAGCCGGTTTCGGGCGGCGCGACGGCGGTTGCGGCGGCGACTCCGGCGAGCGGCACGAGCGCGGCTTCCGTGGCGACAGGCTCATCGACGGTCACGGCGAGGGGCTCGGAAGCCGGGATAGCAGGGGCATCGCCCGCGACCGGCACGTCAAGCGCCGCCGTGGCTGCCCGTGGATTTGGCAGCACGGCGGGTGAAGCGCACGACGGCGCGAAAAAAAGCCGCTGGCCGCTCATCGCCGGCGCAGTGGTGCTGGCCGCCGCGCTGGCGGGGGGCGGATATTTTTACGCGCATCGTGGAGCAAAGCTGACCGGGCAAGGGTCGATCGTTCTGGCGGATTTCACGAACACGACGGGCGACGCGGTGTTCGACGGCGCGCTGCGCCAGGGACTGGCGGCGCAGCTTGCGCAGTCGCCCTACCTGCACGCTATTTCCGAGCACGAGATACAGCAGACGCTTCAATACATGAGCCAGCAGCCGACCGCGCGCGTGACGAACGAACTGGCGCGGCAGGTGTGCCAGCGAACGCAGAGCGACGCGGTGATCGAGGGCTCGATCACGCAAATCGGGAACACTTACAATTTAATTTTGACGGCGGTGAACTGCACGTCCGGCGAAACGCTGGCGACCTCCGCCGCGGAAGCGCCGGACAAGGATCACATTCTCGGGGCGCTGAGCAGCGCGGCGGACGGAATTCGCGGGAAGCTCGGTGAATCGCTGGCGTCGATTCAGAAATACAGCACGCCGATCAATGAGGCGACCACCTCGTCGCTCGACGCGCTGAAAGCGTACAGCCTAGGGATGCAGGCGCGCGCGAACAAAGGCGAAGAGGCGTCCGTGCCATTCTTCAAGCAGGCGATCGCGCTGGATCCGAATTTTGCAATGGCGAACGCCACGCTGGGCCAGGTGGAAATGAATCAGGGAGAACGCACTCTCGGCGCCGACTACACCAGGAAGGCGTACGAGCTGCGCGACCGCGCCAGCGAGGTCGAGAAGTTCTACATCGACACGCATTATTACGAGAATGTAAATCGCGACGAAGAAAAAGCCGCGCAGGTTTACGAAAGCTGGAAACAGGCCTACCCGCGCGACGGCATTCCGCTAAACAACTTGGGCGTGCTTCATCAGATTCTAGGCCAGTGGGACACCGCGTTGGACCTGGGACGCCAAGCGCTGCGGCTCGGCGAGCCGGAGAGCATTTACTACGTGCAGGCCGCGGGTTCGTATGTGGCGCTAGGACGGTACGACGAAGCAAAAGCGACGATCCAGGAGGCCAATGCGCGCAACCTGGACGTTCCCTTATTTCACCGGGTCCTCAATTACGCGGCTTTCGCGCAGAATGACGCCGCGGCGATGGAGCACGAGCTTGCCGTGCTTTCGAGAAGTTCGCCGGAAATGGCGGCCTTTGCTCTGGAACTGGATGGAGAAACGCAAGCGTATGGCGGACGAATGGCCAAAGCGCAGGCGTTGTTCAAGCGCGCGGTGGAAGACTATGAAGCGCTTGGCAAGAAAGAATCGGCGGCGACTGTGGTGATTACGCAGGCGCGGATTGAAGCCGCGACGGGCGAGGCCACGGCGGCGAAACGCGATGCGAACGCGGCGCTGGCAATCGATTCCTCGGTCGGAAGCAGGGAGCGCGCGGCGTTTGCATTCGCTCGCGCGGGAGACATGGCGCGCGCCCAGTCGCTCGCGGATGAAGTTGCCAAGGAACTGCCAACCGCGACGATGGTGAACAAGTACGAATTGCCGGTGGTTCGCGCGGCCATCGAAATGGATCGCAACAACGCCGCCAAGGCGGTGGAAATTCTGCAGCCCGTGGCAGCGTACGATCTGGCGAGTGGGAGGGGAATGCTGGCGGCGTACGAGCGCGGTCGCGCGTATTTGGCCCTGCACCAAGGCACGGAAGCGGCGGCGGAGTTTCAAAAAATCGTAGATCATCCCGGCGTAGTGTGGAATTCGATTACGGGGGCGCTGGCGCGTTTGGGGCTGGCGAGGGCGTACGCGCTGGAAGGCGATACGGCGAAAGCGCGCGTGGCATATCAGGATTTCTTCGCATTGTGGAAGGACGCCGATCCGAAGACACCGATTTTGGTCGAGGCGAAAGCGGAGTACGCGAAGTTGCGATAAGCGGCTCGTGATTTGCGGGTGGCGAGCGGCTCAGGGACGCGCTTCGTAGACAATATTGAACGGCGTTTCCGTGGCTCTTCGGAAACGGGTGAATCCCGCCGAGGTCACCACGTCTTTCACACGCGCTTCGCCCGCCTGGGCTCCCAGGCAGAGCGCCACTTCCTGCGAGCGCGAGCATGGAGTACACAGCAGGGTCGAGAAGGAGTAGTAGACACGACCCACGGGATTTAGATTGTCTTTCATCTCGTCATTCGCGAAAGGTTCGACGATCATCCACGTGCCGTCCTTGCCGAGCGACTGCCGCACGTGCTTTGCGGCGCCCACGGGATCTCCCATATCGTGGAGACAGTCGAAGACCGCGACAAAGTCATAGTCTTTTCCCGGATACGCGTTGGCGGCAGCGACGTCGAAAACCACGCGATCGGCGAGGCCTTGGCGTTGGGCAGATTCGCGCGCGCCCTCGATCGATTTGTCGTGGTAATCAAATCCGAAAAACTTCGATTTCGGAAACGCTTTGGCCATCAGCAGCGTCGAGGCGCCTTTTCCGCAGCCCACATCAGCAACCCGGGCGCCGGCCTCGAGCTTCTCTTGGACATTTTGCAGCGACGGAATCCAATTGCTGACCAAATTGGCGGCATAGCCGGGACGAAAAAACTTTTCGCATCCGTGGAACACGCCTTCATTGTGTTCGTGCCAGCCCATGCCGGCGCCGGTGCGGAACGATTCGGCGATTCGCGGAACCGCGGCCAACGATCCCAAGGCAAGTTCGAAGGCCCCGGGGATGTACGCGGGGCTGTCCTCATTGGCGAGCGCGAAAGCTTGCTCCGGACTGAGGCTAAACTTGCGTGTCTTGTCATCGTAGGTCACGTAGCCGCCGGCTGCTTGCGAAGCGAGCCATTCGCGAACGTAGCGTTCATCGGTCTTGGTCTGCGCGGCAAGTTCGGCCGAGTTCATGGGAGCGGCTGCCAGCGCCTTGTACAAGCCCAGTTTTTCGCCGATGACCACCATTCCGGCATGTACGGCAGCGCCTAGATCGCCGACGAATTGCCCGATAAAAGCATTCAACTTATCCATGTTCAAAGCAGGACTTGGTGCAGTACTCATCGTATCCTCCTCTAAGAGGCGGTCTGAGGGCCCAACGGGATGTCCGGCAAGCTGGCTATTTGCGCAGATTTTGCGTCCGCGCAATTTCAAAGTCAAGGTGTGATGTTTTGGCCGGCAGCCATTAAGAAGCGGGTTCCTCGCTGCGCTCGGGTTGACACACCCGATTCTTTCTGTGTGCAAATTACGAGGGTCGAATTATCCGCGCTGATTTGAACCAAGATGACGGCCTGCAGGCTGCCGCTACAAGGACAAATTCTGGGCGGAGGGGCGGCGTCGGAACTTCGCGGTGCGAACCTTAGATTTTGGCGGTGAGGAGCTTGTCGAATTCGGGTTCGGTGAGGATTTTTACTTTTAGGGATTCGGCTTTGGCGAGTTTTGAGCCGGCGTCTTCGCCTACCACGACGTAGCTGGTTTTCTTGCTGACGGAGCCGCCGATTTTGCCGCCGTGAGCTACGACCAGCGCCTGCGCTTCTTCGCGGGAGCGCTTGGCGAGGGTGCCAGTAAAGACGAAGGTCATGCCGGCGAAGCGGGTGTCGATCAGGGCTTTGCGTTTTTCCTGCATGTTGACGCCGACTTCGCGCAGATGGTCGATCAGCTTGCGGTTGGCGGATTCAGAGAAAAATTCGCGCACGCCTTCGGCGACTTTTGGGCCTACTTCGCCTACTTCCATCAATTCTTCGGTGGTAGCGTCCGCGATTTTTTCCATCGAACCGAAATGCGCGGCAAGCAGTTGCGCGGTGCGTTCGCCGACAAAGGGCATGCCGATCGCGTAGACCAGGCGCGCGAGGCTGGCTTTCTTGCTCGCGGCGATCTCGTCGAGTAGATTCTGCGCGGACTTTTCGGCCATGCGGTCGAGATTGGTGAGGGTTTCGAGGTCCAGCTTGTAGAGGTCGGCGTAGTCTTTGATGTGACCTTTCTCGAGAAGTTGGATGACGATTTTGTCGCCGAGGCCGTCAATATTCATGGCGTGGCGTCCGGCAAAATGGAGGAGTGATTCGCGGGTGCGCGCGGGGCAAGAAACGTTGACGCAGCGGTAGGCGGCTTCGCCCTCGGTGTGATGAACGCGCATTCCGCACACCGGGCATTTCGAAGGCATCTCGAATTCTTTTTCCTCCGCGCCATGCTTGACGACCTTCAGCACGTGCGGGATGACTTCGCCGGCGCGCTCGACCAGCACTGTGTCGCCGGCGTGGATATTCAGGCGGCGCACTTCATCCAGATTATGGAGCGTGGATTTGACTACGGTGACGCCGCCGATTTGTACCGGCTCGAAAACGGCGAACGGAGTTAAGACTCCGGTGCGGCCCACGCTAATCATGATTTCCCGCAGCAGGGTGGTTTCCTGATGGGCCTGGTATTTGTAGGCGATCGCCCAGCGCGGGGCCTTCGAGGTATAGCCGAGTTCGTTCTGCAGGCCGATTTCGTTGACTTTCACGACGATGCCGTCGATCTCGAAGCCCAATTTTTCCCGCTTGGCGTCCCATTTGGTGATGTATTTCTCAACCTCGCCGATCCCGTGGCGCAATTCCCAATCGTCGCTGACTTTGAAACGCATGAGGCCGAGAGATTCGAGAATTTCGGAGTGACGCTTTTTGGGGATGCGTCCGTTCACCAGCAGGTAGTACGCAAAGAATCCTAAATTGCGGGACTTGGTGATATTCGGGTCGAGCACGCGCACCGAACCGGCCGCAGCGTTCCGCGGATTCGCGTAGCGCTTCGCGCCGATCGCGTCCTGCTGTTCGTTCATGGCTTCAAAAGATTTGCGGGTCATGATCGCTTCCCCGCGGACTTCGAATGAGCCGGGGATGCCGGCTTTCTTGAGAAGTTTTTCGTCGACCCAGAGTGGCACCGCGCGAATCGTGCGCACGTTGGGCGTAACGTCTTCACCGGTGGTGCCGTCGCCGCGAGTCACGGCGCGCACGAGACCGCCATTTTCGTAAACGAGCGACATGCTGAGGCCGTCGAATTTGTGCTCGGTGACGTATTCGATTTTTTCGCGGCCTGTCAGCTCACGGACGCGGCGGTCGAAATTGGCGAGTTCCTCGAAGGAGAAGGCGTTATCGAGGCTGCCCATAGGAGTCTGGTGCGCGACGGTCTGGAATCCTTCGCGGGGCGCGCCCCCCACGCGCTGCGTAGGCGAATCCGGAGTGACGAGCTTGGGATTTTCTTTTTCGAGCTGCTTGAGTTTATTGAGAAGCTTGTCAAACGCCGCGTCGGAAATTTCGGGGTCGTCCACGACGTGGTACAGATATTCGTGATGACGGATTTTTTCGCGGAGTCGATCGATTTCCTTCGCGGTTTCACTGTTCCTGGACATGAACTCTCCACGCATTGCGACCGGAATAACGACGGCGACTATTATACAATGCGCGTTCGATGCGGCCGGATGCGGGTTTCCGGGCCGACGGCACAGAAATCTCCCGAGTCCAATCCACCGAGACGATGGCACACGGCATCAAAAACGCGCTGCTGATTTATAACCCGATGAGCGGGGGGCGGCGCCAGCGGCGTTTCCAGGAAATCGAGGAAGCGGTGCGCATCCTGAAGGACGCAGGCGTCACAACGGAACTCGCGCCCACGGCGGATGCGGGCCACGCGGAGGAAATCGCGCGACTGGCGGTGGCAGCGCGGCGAGAAATGGTGATCGCCTGTGGCGGGGATGGGACGATCAACGAGATTATCAATGGCCTGGCGGGCAGCCAAGTGCCGATGGCCTTGCTTCCGGCGGGAACCGCGAACATCTTGGCGAAGGAACTGGGAATTCCCTGGGATATTCCGCGAGCAGCGCGGCTGATTCCCGACGGCATTATTCGGCGCATCGCGCTGGGCATCGCCACTTTCGCGGGGAGCGACGGCAGTGGCAACGCCCCTACCGTCGCGATTCCCGAGGGCGGCCGTTATTTCCTGAGTTGTGGCGGAGCCGGGCCGGATGGCGCGATTGTGAATGGAGTGGACTATGCGCTGAAAAAGAAGGTTGGCGTGGCGGCGTATTGGCTGGAGGGGATAAAGCAGCTATTTAGCTACGACTTTCCCGAGATGCGCGTGCGTTCGAATGGCACCGATCATCTCGCGTCGATCATCGTGGTGGGACGAACCGCGAATTACGGCGGACCATTTAAAATCACGACGAACGCCACACTATTCGAGGATTCGTTCGAGTTTCTGACCAATTCGACGCGCAGCCGCATGCGGTACCTGGCTTGCCTGCCGGCGCTGTGGCTGGGAAAAATCCGGGGCATGCAAGGGATCAAGATGTGGAAGGCCACAGAAGTGGTGTGCGAATCTGCAGGCGCGAATCCAGTCTATGCCCAGGTCGACGGAGAACCCATTGGCGCGCTTCCGTTGAGATTCCGAATTGTGCCGGACGCTTTATCGCTGGTGACGCCCGCGGCACTGCGGGTGAATCCGGCGTCCTAAGGTATCGAACGACGGCAACATCCTCATGGACCCGATAACGAATGCACTCACGTCTTTGGCGCTGGCGCGCGCGGCAGGTGGACGATTGCCGCGCTTTGGCGCGGCGATGCTGGTTACGGCGGGCGTAGCCGCCGACTTGGACTTCGTCAGCTATTTTGGCGGGCCGAGTGCGTTTCTGCGATTTCACCGCGCGGTTCTCCATTCGATTTTGGGGTCGGTGGCGATGTGTTGCTGCGTCGCAGCGATATTTTGCTTCGTGGATCGTGTCTGGCCGAAAGGAGGCGCCGGTTCTGTCGCCGCGCGCCTGGCATTTTCGGTGGCGTTTTGGGTCTGCGCGATCGGTGCGGGAACCCACATCGTTCTCGATGTCGCGAGCGGCATTGGCGTGCGGCTCCTGTGGCCGTTTCGCGGGGGGTGGGAATCGTGGGATCTGCTGGCGAACCTTGATGTATGGATATTGATTGTGCTGGTGGCTGGGCTTTTCGTTCCGCATTTAATCGCGCTAATCAGCGAAGAAATTGGCGAGCGTCAGCGCGGCGCGCCGGGGAAATTCGCCGCTGTCGCTACGCTGGTTCTGTTGGCGCTGTACATTGGCGCACGTGGAATGTTGCACGCGCGGGCTACCCAGCTGCTGGGTTCTCGTGATTATCACGGACAGCCGCCGCAAAACACGGGAGCCTTCCCTGCTTCGTCAAATCCATTCGCCTGGCGAGGCCTGGTTTCCACGGTGGGCGCAATCGAAGAAATGAATATTTCGTTATTTCCCGGCGCGACATTTGATCCGGAACGAGCCGTCGCGCACTACAAACCGGAGGAGTCGCCGGCGATTGCAGCCGCGCAGAAAACAGCCGACGCGAACCTGTTTCTGAGCTACGCGCGATTTCCGCTGGCCACGGTCGAGCCGCAAGACCCCGGATTCGACGTCACGCTCCGCGATCTGCGCTTTCCTGCCGGCGACGGCTCGCTCGACAATGTAGTGGCCGAGGTGCAGCTCGGAGCGGATTTACAGGTTACGAAGCAGCGGATACGTTATGCGAAATCCTCGCGGCGGTGAGCGCGCATCGCTGGTGTGTGCCGGGCGATTATGTTTTCGCCGCAGGCCGGTGCAGAAGAAAATGCGACACCAGATAAAGAACCAGAATGGCGATCCCAACCGATAGCGCAAATGCACCGCCGTGTGTTTTCAGAAAATCCAGCGCCGAATCGCCGTAACGCACCGCGAGAACACCCTCGGTGCCGTAGCGCAATCCTCTGCCAAGCAGAATGGCCAAGACAAACGTGCGCCACGGAACCTGAAAGACGCCTTCGGCCAGAACGAAGGGCTTGAATGGAAAGGGCGGCGGAAGGATTGCGGGAATGAAAGCGCTCAGGAAAGCATTTCTCTCTACCCATTCCTTGATTTTTTCGGCTTTGCCGCGCGCGTGCTTGTGGAAGAAAGCTTCGCCGCCTTTTTTCGCCAGGGCGTAGAGCACCAGGCAGCCGCAAAGCGAGCCGATTGCGGCCATCGCCGCGTAGTACGGCATGCGGGCATGGTTGGCGACGCACAGTTGAATCAGCACGGCGTCCGGGAAGAACGGGAAGGAGAGCACCGAAGAGTCAAAAAAGGTGACAACAAAAAGTCCGCCACCGCCGAAGGTGAGAACAAGCCCTTGCAACCACGCGAATATTTTTCGCTTGTTCATACAGCGGGAGAAACGCTCCGAGAAAATCGAGAAATTGTAACAGAGTTTGGCCTGCCAACGCGGTCGTGCGGAAATTCACGCGAAGCGGCAGAATTGCTGAATCGAAGCTGGTCAGTTAGAATTTGCATGTAAGTTTTTCACCCGCCCATGGCTCTCCTCGACAGATTGAACGAACGGCAGCGCGAAGCTGTGCTCACGACGGAAGGCCCACTACTGGTTCTGGCCGGCGCGGGGACCGGGAAGACGCGCGTCATTACTTATCGTGTGGCGCATTTGATCGAATTGGGCGTGCCCGGTTACGCGATTCTGGCGGTCACGTTCACGAATAAAGCGGCCGGGGTGATGAAAGAGCGCATCGGAGAGCTGCTGCGCGCGAGCGGGCGCGATGCTTCCGACGTTTGGGTGTCTACGTTTCACTCGTTCTGCGCGCGGCTGCTGCGGCGCGAAGCGACGCATCTGGGCCTGCCGCGCGATTTCGCGATTTACGATGACGACGATCAGAATGCCGCGGTGAAACGGGCGCTCGCGGCCCTGGAACTTTCCACCGAAGATTATCCACCGCGCGCGGTGCGCGCGCAGATCAGCCACGCGAAAAATCACGGCATCACGCCCGGTGATATGGCGGAAAGCGCGGCGCAGGCGCGGGACGAGGGGCGCAAAGACACGGCGAGGATCTTCCGCGTATATGGCGACATTCTGCGCAAGGCGGCGGCGCTCGATTTCGACGATTTGCTCCTGAAGGCGGTGGACTTATTGCGCGACAATCCGCAGGTTCGAGCCGCGTGGAATTCGCGTTTTCATTACATCATGGTGGATGAATTCCAGGATACGAACCGCTCGCAGGAAGATTTGGTGCGGATGCTGGCGGGCGAGCGCCGGAATCTTTGCATTGTGGGTGATGAGGACCAGTCGATTTATGCATGGCGCGGGGCACGCGCGGGGAATTTGAAGCGGTTTACCGAGGATTTTCCCGACGCGAAAGTGATTCGCCTGGAGGAAAACTACCGGTCGACGCAATTTATTCTGGATGCGGCGGCGGCGGTGGTGAAAAACAATTCGGACCGGCTTGGAAAAACTTTGCAGGCGACGCTGGGCGAAGGCAGCCGGGTGCGGTTCTTCGAAGCTCCCGATGCGCCCGCCGAAGCGGAATATATTTGCGCGCAGATTTCGTTGCAGGTGCGCGACGACCCGGACGCGCGGCTAGCGGTGCTGTATCGGACGGGCGCACAGTCGCGGTCATTCGAAGAGGTTTTGCGACGATTGAATATTCGATATCGCGTGGTGGGAGGCTTTAGTTTTTACGAGCGCGCTGAAGTGCGTAACGCGCTGGCCTACGTGCGGCTGATTTTTCATCCCGGGGACGATGTGGCCTTGCTGCGGATACTGAATGTTCCGCCACGAGGCATCGGCGCGGTGACGGTTGCGGCGCTGGTAGCCCGGGCGCGGGAGCAGTCCAGATCGCTGTGGGAGGTGGTCCGCTCCGGGGAGTTTCTGACCGGGAAGAAATTCAGCGGGGCGCTGCGTTCGTTCGCGAAGCTGATTGAAGACTTGCAGGGAGAATGTACGGAGCTGGCTCCCGCGCAATTGATCGAACGCGTTTTGGCGCGGACCGGGTATCTCGATTGGGTGGAGCAGCAGGACAATCTGGAGCACACGTCGCGCGGCGAGAATTTGCGCGAATTGGCCAACGCGATGGCCGAGGCCACCGAGCAGGGCCAGACGCTTGAAGATGTGCTCGACGCCGCCGCGCTGGCCAGCGATTCGGATCAGTACGACGACACGATTCCGGTTTCGCTGATGACTTTGCACAGTGCCAAGGGGCTGGAGTTCGATTCGGTGTTTCTCGCAGGCCTTGAGGAAGGCGTGCTCCCGCATAGCCGGTCGCTGAACAGTGGAAACGCTGAAGTCGAAGAGGAGCGGCGGCTTTTTTATGTGGGGATGACGCGGGCAAAACGGTTGCTGGTGCTGTCGCGCGCGGTGTATCGGCGCAGTTATGGGGAAGAGCGGCTGCGCGCGTCGCTGCCTTCGCGATTTCTGGCGGAAATTCCGGGAGATTTTATTGAAGCGGCGTTGGGATCGCAGTCCGAACCGGGCGAATCGCGGCGCTACGAACCGGACCCGGATTACGCCGCGAGCTATTCGTACCGCCAGAAAACGCGGACGCCTTACGGGCAACGGGGTCACGGCCGGCCGGCGCCGCGCGGACCGTCGAAAGATCCGCTGATCGGGACTCGAGTGCGCCATTCGAAATATGGAGTGGGGACGATTATTGGGGTAGAGGGCGAAGGCGAAGAGCGGAAGCTGACGGTGAGCTTTCAGGATTATGGGGCAAAGAAGCTCGTCGAGCGGTATGCAAATTTGCAGTTGGCTTGAGAAGGCAAAGGATTCATAAGCCAGCGCTAACCCAAGAAGAATCGCGAACCAAATCTCCGTGAATGACAGTTCTTAATTATGGTTAGGGCCGAGCCAATTCGCCGATCGCGCTCGAGCCGTATTCCTTGATGCATCCTAACGACAACTAAATGATTTAGCGGAGCTTCGGACGGTGATGAACGGCTGGTATGATGTTGCGCAGAACCGCTGCACAATGTAGATTCTTGTCGCTTTCTAACGGGAAGGTGGCGATTGGGCGCACAGCTTTTCCGCACCAAGAATATCGACCTGCTCATTGCTGAATCGGAGAATCCGGAAAAGCGGCTGGAGAAATCGCTGGGCTGGTTGAGCCTGACGTCGCTGGGAATCGGCGCGGTGATTGGTTCGGGCATATTCACGATCGTGGGTACGGCGATCGCGGGGCAAAAGCTGCAATTCAGTTCGATCCTCAACGCGCCGCTGCTTGAGTATTTGATTTATCACTCGGCGTCTTTTGGCAGGCCGGGAGCGGGGCCGGCGATTGCTTTGTCCTTCGTATTGGTGGGTTTCGTGTGCGCGTTCGCCGCGTTGTGTTACGCGGAACTTGCGGCGATGATTCCGATTGCAGGGAGCGCTTATACCTACACGTACGCGACCATGGGCGAATTGATCGCGTGGATTATCGGCTGGGACTTGATTCTGGAATACGCGGTCTCGAATATGGCGGTCAGCGTGGGATTTTCCGCGCACATCGTGAATCTTCTCGACTGGTTTGGCGTGCACCCTGATTTGCGGTGGATTTCGCCCGCCTATTTGCCTTCGGGGCTCGCGGACTTGCAAGGGAACGCCCTTTACGGTCCCGGCTGGCATTTCGGGTTCAACTGGCCGGCGTTCATCATCGTGATGCTGCTGACGATTATCCTGGTGCGCGGCATCCGCGAATCGGCGAACGCGAACAGCATTATGGTCGCGCTGAAAATCACGGCGATCATGGTTTTCGTGATTTTCACAGCACACATGATTCATCCGGCGAACTGGCATCCCTTCGCGCCAAACGGCTGGCCCGGAATTCTAACCGGCGGCTCGATCATTTTTTTCACATACATTGGGTTCGATTCCGTCTCGACGGCCGCCGAGGAATGCAAGGATCCACAACGCAACGTGCCGATCGGGATTATCGCGACACTGATCGTCTGCACGATCCTGTACATCGCGGTCGTGGTCGTACTCACCGGGCTGGTTCCCTGGCAGTCGTTGATGGATGACGCCGCACCGGTGGTCAATACGCTGAAGCGGCTGCATATGGGAAACATTCAACTGATCGTGCTGATTGGCGCGCTGCTCGGCATGACTTCTTCCTTGCTGGTGTTTCAGCTCGGGCAGGCGCGGGTGTGGTTCGCCATGTCCCGCGACGGTTTGTTGCCGCGGATTTTCAGCCGAGTTCACCCGCGATTCCGGACGCCGGATTTTTCGACGATTGTGGCGGGATTTCTGGTGGGGATTCCGGCGGGCTTGCTGGATATCGGCACGCTCGCCGATCTCTCGAATATCGGCACGCTGTTTGCGTTCGCGCTGGTGGCCGGAGGTGTTTTGATCTTGCGCTACAAACAGCCGGACCGGCCACGCGCTTTCCGTGCTCCCGGTGGTATTCTTGCTCCGGTGGTTACGATTCTGGCGTGCCTGCTGCTGATGGCCGGACTGCCGATTACGAATTGGATTCGGTTTGTGGTCTGGCTGCTGATTGGCTTGTGCTTTTATTATGCGTACGGGCGGAAGCACAGCCAACTTTCCGATGCGAACATCGCGGCAGATGCGGGACGGAAGAGTTAAGGAGATTCGTTTCGTGATGCGTCGAACGGCTCACGGCGCGCTCGCGCTTTCGTTCGGAATCTTCGTCCTCAGCCTAGCCACCGTGTATGGCTGGGGGGAAAATGCGGACCGCCTGGTCACGAATAAGGCCGTGGATACTCTGCCGGACGAAATGCTTCCGTTTTTTCAGGCCAACCGCCAGTTTCTGGTGCAACACGTCACGCAGGATGATCCCAGCGCTAAACCGGGCGCGGGGCGTCACAACGATTTTATTCAGCTCGACCATTACGGGTCGTTTCCCTTCGCCACGCTGCCGCGCGAGTACAATGCCGCGATTTCTAAAATTAACCGGCGCACGCTGGAATTGTACGGCCTGCTGCCGTGGGAAATCGGGCTGTACAGCAAAAAGCTCACCGATTCATTTCGCGATCACAATTGGGGCGAGGTGAAAATAAACGCGGCCATCCTGGCGCATTACGTGAACGCGGCGCACGATCCCTTCAACACGACGATTAACTTCGACGGCAAACTTTCGTTGCAGCCGGGCGTGAACGAACGCTTCTCGACCGGCCTGATCGACCGGTACCAGCTTTTTTTCTTCGTCAAAGCCGACGAAGCGGTTTACATTCACGACCCGACCGACCATGCCTTCGATACCTGCTTGACAGCCCATTCGTGGCTGGAAAACGTTTTGCTGGCGGACCGGCGGGCGCACGATTTGACCGGGGGATTCAAGGAAGACTACTACGATCGTTTTTACTCGCAGGCCGGCGCGGTACTGGTGCGCCAGCTTTCGGACGCTTCCACCGATGTGGGCTCGTATTGGATGACCTCCTGGATTAACGCGGGGCGGCCGCAACTGCCAGCACAGTAGAGTGAAATAAAATGACCGCCATCACGCCGACAAACCGAAAGCCTACCGTCGTCGATGCGCTGCCGAAAGCAGAACTGCACCTGCATCTGGAAGGCTCGATCCGCCCAACGACGGCCGTGGAGCTTGCGGCGCGTCATGGCGTGGCTTTGAAAATCGAAGACGTGCTGGCGCGATATAGCTATTCGAATTTCAACGGGTTTCTGGAGACTTTCAAATGGGTGACTTCGTTTCTGCGCACGCCGGACGACTACGCGCTGATCACCAAACAGCTCGCGGAAGAATTGATCCGGCAGAACGTGGTGTACGCGGAAGTGACGATTTCCGCGGGGGTGATACTGCGACGGATGCAAAATCTGGAAGCGACGCTCACGGCGATCCGGGATACGGCGCAGAGCGTGCCGTTCAGCCGGCTGCGACTCGCGTGGATTCTTGACGCCACGCGCCAGTTCGGACCGGAGCCAGCGATGGAGGTTTCGCGCTGGGCCGCGAAGTTACAGCCGCTGGGAGTGGTGGCTTTCGGGATGGGCGGGGATGAGATGGCGTATCCGACGGTCAATTTTCGCCCCGCGTTCGATCATGCGAAGAGCGAAGGGCTGCGCGTGGTCTGCCATGCGGGCGAAGTGGGCGGACCGGATTCGGTGCGCGAGGCGATCGATTTGCTGGGCGCGCAACGAATCGGGCATGGCATTGCCGTGATGCGCGATCCCGCTTTCGCGGAATCCCTGGCGACGCGACGCATCGTTCTGGAAAATTGCCCGACAAGCAACTTGTGCACGGGAGCGCTCGCGCGGCAGATGCAAAAGTCCGGTGCGACGCTGCAAGACCATCCTCTAGCGGATTTCATGAAGAAAGGAATCTTGGTTACTTTGTCCACCGACGACCCGGGCCTGTTTCACACCGACTTACTGACGGAATATTCCAAAGTCGAGTCGCTCGGTTTGACCGACGCGCAGCTCGTACAACTGGCCGAGCAAAGCTTCCACGCGGCATTCCTGTCGCCCGAAGACAAACGGAAATTGCTGGTTGATTTTCATGCCGCCGCAAAATCGGCCGGGCTGATATAATTAGGCAGATGAAAGCACACGTCTGGGTGATGTTGAAGACCACCGTTCTCGATCCGCAGGGCCAAACCATTCAACGAGCGCTCGCTTCGCTGGGGCATTCCAGCGTGAAGGAAGTGCGCCAGGGGAAATTTTTTGTCCTTTCGCTGGAGGGCTTGGATCGCGACAAGGCCAAGACGGAAGTCGAGCGCATTGCCAAAGACGTGCTGACGAACCCCGTGATCGAGGAATTCCGGTTCGAAATTCTGGACTGATCCGCTCGCGCTGATTGTAGTTTCCGCACAGGCGCTCGGCGGTTCGATGGCCCGCTTTCGGGTCTGTGTTAACCTCATTCAAGCCGCATGGTTTCCCTTTGCCTTGCGGCTCCCAGGAGCAAAATCTCGTGTGCGGAATTGTGGGTTACATCGGGAAGAAGCGCGTGGTTCCGCTGATTCTCGACGGACTGAAGCGGCTTGAATATCGCGGATACGATTCCGCGGGCATCGCGGTGGTGGACGACTGCGGCAAACTGCAGATTCGGCGCGCGCCGGGTAAGCTCCGCAACCTCGAGGAGTCCATTCGCGTCACCCCGCTCGAAGGAGTTTATGGTATTGGACACACACGCTGGGCGACGCACGGACGCCCGACCGAGGAAAACGCGCACCCGCATCGTGACTGTAGCGGGGAAATTGTGGTGGTGCATAACGGCATCATCGAGAATTACCTCGAGCTGAAACATCAGCTGATCGCCGAAGGGCACAAATTCCTTACCGAGACCGACACGGAAATCATCGCGCACCTGATCGAGAAATTTTCGGCGACGAAAGGCACTCCGCTCGAAGACGCCGTCTTGAAAACCGTCAAGGTGATGACCGGCGCGTACGCGCTCGTCACGCTTTCGACGCGCGACCCGCAGAAGATCGTCGCGGCGCGGCTGGGGCCGCCGATCGTGGTCGGTATCGGCGAAAACGAATATTTCGTGGCCAGCGATATCCCGGCGATCCTGCAGCACACGCGCGAGGTGTTTTTTCTGGGTGACGGCGAGCTCGCGGTGCTCACGCCCCAAGGGGTCAGCCTGATGGATTTCGAACGCCACCCGATTACCCGCGCGCCCCAGCACGTGACCTGGGACCCGATCATGGCGGAAAAGGGCGGCTACAAGCATTTCATGCAGAAGGAGATTTTCGAGCAGCCGCGCGCCGTGCGCGACACGCTACTGGGAAGAATCTCGCAGGAAACCGGAAAAGTTTTCCTGGATGAAATGGACATCACGGAGCAGGAGTTCAAGAATTTTGAATCGGTGAAAATTATTGCCTGCGGAACGAGCTGGCATTCGGCGCTCGCCGGGAAATTCATGATCGAGCGGCTTGCGCAGATTCCGGTGGAAGTGGATTACGGCAGCGAATTCCGCTACCGCGATCCCATCATCGCGAAGAATACGCTGGTGATCGCGATCAGCCAGTCGGGCGAGACGGCGGACACACTGGCGGCGCAGCGCGAAGCGCGACAGAAGGGCGCGAAGATTCTGGGCATCTGCAACGTGGTGGGGTCAATGCTGACCCGCGAAGCGAATGGAACAATTTACACGCACGCCGGCCCGGAAATCGGGGTGGCGTCCACGAAAGCGTTCACGGGCCAATTGACCGCGCTGATCCTTACGGCGTTGTATCTCGCGCAGGTCCGCGGCAAGCTGACGCCGGCCGCCGGCCAGGCGTTGATGCAAGAGCTAACGCGCATCCCCAGCAAGATCGAAACGATCCTGCAGCAGGACTCGAAGCTGGAGGAGCTGGCGCGAATTCTCTTCCGCCACACCGATTTTCTGTATCTTGGGCGCGGCATTCATTACCCCATCGCGCTCGAGGGCGCGCTGAAACTGAAGGAAATTTCGTACATTCATGCCGAGGGGTATCCGGCGGGCGAGATGAAGCACGGGCCGAATGCATTGATCGACGAGAATTTGCCGGTGGTGGTGATCGCCACACGAGACGAATCCGATCCGGCGTCCATGACCCGTTACGAAAAAACCATTTCGAACATGCAGGAAGTAAAGGCGCGTGATGGCATCGTGGTGGCGATCGTCACCGAGGGCGACAAGCAGGCTCGCGAAATCGCCAACTATGTGGTGGAAATTCCGACGGCCCCGGAGCTTCTTGCGCCGATCCTTGAAATTGTGCCGCTGCAGATGCTGGCATATCACATCGCGGTTCGGCGGGGCTGCGATGTGGACCAGCCCCGCAACCTGGCAAAGTCGGTTACCGTCGAGTAGCGTCGGTAAACACCTCAGGTCGTTTGATCTGGTTCGGCAAACCGATTCCGCTTTCCCCTTCGGTGATTTAGAATTGGACAATGGTGCAAATTTCCTTGCGATCACAATTTGGGAGCGGGTGCGCCGGGCGGCGATTTTGCGCGGCGCTGTTTCTGACGATCTTCTCGGCCGTCGCGGTAGTTTCCTCGGGCGCCCAGCCGACGCAAAGCGGCAACGCGCATCTTGATGCCGTCGAAGTCACCGGCTCATCCCGGTTTAGTTCAAAACAAATCGTCGAGACGCTTGGACTTCGAACCGGGAGCATGATCAACCGGGAAGGCTTGCAACAGGTAGCCGACAAATTATCGGAGCTCGGAACCTTTGCAACGGTCCGGTACCAATTCACCACGGTGACCACAGGCGTCAGGGTGACCTACGAAGTAACCGATGCTCCGGCGCTGCCCGTAACCTACGATAATTTCCCCTGGTTTTCCGACGATGATTTATCCGCGGCGCTAAAGAACTCGGTGATTCTATTCGACGGATCGGCGCCAGCGTCGGGCACGGTGCTCGATCCCATGGACGCAGCGTTGATGAAATTTCTGGACGCGCACGGCATACACGCACAGGTAACTCACCGAGTGATTCCTCTCGCCGACAAGGACCTTCGCGTACAAGAATTTCACGTCGAGGATGCGGCAATCACGATTCAATCCATCGACTTTTCAGATCCGCTCGCCAGGTCCGATCGCCACATCCAGGACCGGCTGCCCGACCTGATCGGCCAGCCGTATTCGCGCAGCAAAATTGAAGCTTTCGAATGGGAGCAGGTTCGGCCGGTCTATCTGACGCACGGATATCTGCGGGTCAACTTCGCCAATCCCGTGGCGAAGTTTCCGTCGACTCCGGCGAATCCGCTCTCCGGAGCGGTCGCGGTGACGGCGCAAATCGAAACTGGGGCGGCTTTTAAATGGGGTGGCATCGAATGGAGCGGCAATTCCGCAGTCTCGAACGCCGATCTTGATGGTGTGGTACAAATGCAGCCGGGCGATCCGGCGGATGGCAATCGGATCGAAGCGGTCTGGAAACGCGCGATCGAGAAATACGAGCGAAACGGATTTCTTAGCGTGGATCTCAGCCCCACGCCGCAGTTCGACGATAAAGCCGCAAGAGTCTCGTACGCGGTCAAAATCACGGAAGGACCGCAATACCATATGGGAAACCTGGTGCTGACGGGACTTTCCGTGGAAGGCGAGCGGCGCGTGAAAAAAGCGTTTCCAATTCCACAGGATGCGCTGTTCGATAAGACGGCGTACGACATTTTTATCGATAAAGGACTCAAGGGCGCGTTCGTGGGCTTGCCCGTGCACTACTCGAAAATCGGCAATTTCCTGCAGCTCGACACGCCAAACGCAAAAGTAGATGTTTTACTGGATTTTCAGTAAATCGAACTCGGATATACTGGCTGGCAGAATGGCGACGGAACAATTTCAGATTATCGCGGGTGGCACGGCCAAGGCGGGCGCGGCCTTCGACGAAACTTCGGCTTTGGAAAAGCAGTCTTTGCTTTTCGGGCGTTTGAGCGCGCTACGGTCCGTGCTGATCGCGCTCTCCGGCGGCGCGGATTCCGCGTATCTCGCCTGGGCGGCGAACCACGTTCTCGGCGAGCGAGCTATTTCTATTACCGCATTATCGGCGAGTTTTTCCCGTCACGATCGCGAGCAGGTGGAAAAATTCATTTCGTTCACGGGCATTCGCCACGAATTCATCGAAACGAATGAATTCGATAATCCTCGGTACGTGGCGAATAACGCGGACCGTTGCTACCACTGCAAAGACGAGCTTTTCGAGCAGATGGATTCGCTGGCCCGCGCGCGTGGCGTGCAGGCCAGCGCCTACGGGATCAACGCCGACGACACGCGCGATTTTCGCCCCGGCCACCGCGCCGCGCACGAACATCGCGTGCTCGCGCCACTGCTCGACGCGCAGCTACACAAGGACGAAATTCGCTTTTTGTCGCGGCGGGCGAGCCTGACGACCTGGGACCGGCCGGCGTCCGCGTGCCTGTCCTCGCGCGTGCCGTATGGCACGGCGGTTACCGCAGAGCTGATGGACAAGATCGACCGCGCAGAATCTGTTCTACGCAGCCTTGAATTTCGTCAGTTTCGCGTTCGCGCCCACGGTGAGCTGGCCCGCATCGAACTCGCGGAAGACGAACTGGCTCGCGGCCTGGACTCCGAGATGGCCGGCAAGATCGTGGCGGGCGTCAAAGATGCCGGATTCGCAATTGTGACCCTCGACCTTGAGGGCTACCGGCAAGGCTCGCTCAATTCCCTTCTAAAAGCCCGATAAGGGCCGCAGACTCCCACGGAACTTCGGGTTGCGCTCTCTCGTATATATCTGATAGGAAGGGTTGCCGGAGAGGGCGGACACTCATGCAGCGGAGGCACAAAACAAGGATGATGGCGTCGCCAAATCGCCTAGGGGCCGTCGCGCTGTTGCTCGCGGCTGCGATTACGGCAGGTTGCGGCTCGCAGCCGAGTGCAGAGGGAAGCTTCGACAAGACCCTGACCGTCAGTGGCCCGATCCGAATCGAATTGACCAATGACAGCGGCGAATCGCATGTCACAGCCGGTCCGGCTGGAGAGGTACGCATCCACGGCGAAATTCAGGTTCGGGCGTGGTCGGACAAAAGCGGCCAGCTGCGCGTGGACGACATTCAGTCGCATCCTCCGATCATTCAGGACGGCAGCCTGGTCCGCATTGGGGCGTCGAGGCTGAGTTCGAAGGATGCTTCGATCGACTACACCATCACCGTGCCGGCCGACACGGAAATCCGGGCGACGACGGGTTCAGGCGATCTGGAAGTCAGTGGGCTAAAAGGCCCAGCCAATTTCACTAGCGGTTCGGGCGACATCAAGGCATCCGCGATTTCCGGCGACGTTCAAGCCATCGCGGGAAGCGGCGGGGTCGAACTGAGCGATATTGGAGGGCAAGTTCAAGTCACCGCGGGATCGGGCGACATCACGCTCGATCACGTCAAAAACGATATTCGACTGCAAACCGGCTCGGGAGCGCTTGAAGTCACGAATCCCGGAGGAAAACTCGAGGCCAACACCGGGAGCGGCGACATCACCATCCGTGGTGGCACGGACGACATACGCATCCGCACGTCGTCCGGAGACGTCACGGTGGACGGCAACCCGGGCGCCAATAATTATTGGGACTTCCACACGAATTCCGGCGACGTGGTGCTGCAGGTGCCGTCGGACGCGAGCTTCCGCCTTTATGCCCGGTCGAGCTCAGGAGATATTGGAGCCGAAATCCCACTCACCATGGAAGGCACATCGGGCAAACATGAATTTCAGGCGCGAATCGGCGATGGAAAGGCGCGCGTGGAGGTCACGTCTTCGTCCGGCGACATCTCTCTAAAGTAATAAAGGGTGATAAAATCGTCTTGGAATGCGTCTGATCCAGATCGCACTTGCCGCTATTCTCGCCGTTGCGCTCAATCCCATTGCCTACGCGCAGAAGCCCACACCCGATCCAGGGCAACCAAGAACTCCCTCTGAAGGAATCTCCAAGAAAGACGCCGATGCTGAATTGGAGTTGCAGAAAGCGCTTTCGGCCGCGGGAAACGATCGCGCCGCCGTGGTGCGCAATCTGAAAGCGTACCTACAACGATTTCCCGACGCGCCCAGGAAGGCCGCGGTATATCGCGCCATCGTGGAATCGTGCGAACAATTGCGAGATAACGCGTGCGCGCTCGAATACGCGGAGCGGCTGGTAGCGGTGCGTCCTGATGATTCCGAAATGATGATGTTGGCGGTGGGGATTCTGCAGGAGCAGGGAGATGACGCGAGCCTCGCGCGCGCCTCCGGATACGTCACGCGGGTTCTGGACCGCATCGAGAAGTCCGCCGCCACGGAAAAACCAGCCAGGGTTTCGCTCACGGATTGGCAGGAACATCACGATCAGCTGGTCGCCGCGCTTTACAGCCTGCGGGGGCAAATCGAAAAATCCCAGAAGAATTACGACGCCGCCACGAAAGATCTGCAGCTCAGTTATTCCGCGAAGCCCAATCCCGAGGCGGCGGAACAGCTCGGCGAACTCGCGGAGCTGCGCCACGATTTGCCACGAGCGATCGATGAATTCATGATCGCGTTCGTGCTTCCCGATGGCGACGCTTCGGGAAAAGTGGATCGCCGGGCGGTGCGCAGGAAACTCGGTAATCTGTGGCGGCAAGTTCACGGCAGCGAGGCGGGCCTTGGCGAGGCCATGCTGGCCGCGTATGACCGGCTCAGCGCAAGCCCGCAAACTTCTGGTTCCCAGATGCGCAACAAGAACGCGAAAAATGCGTACGAATTTGTGCTGGGCAAGCTCGACGGCAGCCCCATGCCGCTGGCCGCCGAAAAAGGAAAGATTCTGGTGCTGAGTTTCTGGGCGACCTGGTGCGGTCCGTGCCGCGAACTCGAGCCGGAATTCGCGCAGATCGCGAAAAACTATGCGGGCGATCCGCAAATCGATTTTTATGCGGTGAATACGGATGAAGATGAAGGGCTGGTCGCGCCGTTCGTGGCGCATGAGAAGTGGACCGTGCCCATCGTATACGCGGACGGTTTGGACGATTTCATGAAAGTGGAATCACTGCCCACCGTGGTGATTCTGGATCGTTCCGGAAAAGTGACGTACCGCATCGACGGATTCCCGGAAGAAGGGTTTCAGGAAAATCTCACCACGGCGATTCAAACTGCCCTCGCGCCGGCTAAACCGTAGTGACGTGGCCGGGATATTTTTTCGACTTGCCGAACAAAATTTCGGGGAGGTGTGTTAGTCTTTGCGCGATGCGACGAGTCCAGACCCTTCTCGTGATCTTGGCACTGCTGAGCGCCCCGCTTTCCTTGCTGGCCCGGTCGGTGAGCGCGGAAATGCCGGGCTGCGACGGAATGTGCTGTTTGCCGCATCGCGCAGCGCACCACCCGGCAAATCATCCTTCCGTGCCACAGAATCATCCGCTGCAGGGCGAAACCTGCGAGCATGGCGCAACCCAGCAACCGGCAAATTGTGCGCTGAATTGCGGGCACGCCACTGCGGACTACGGTGTTTCGTCTCCTCTTGCGCCGACGAAGGCCTCGAACCTGGCTTCGATCGCGCGACTGAATGTTCCAACGAAGGGCAAGTTGCCGCCCTATGCCGCGAACTTGACCGCTGGTTTCTTCTCTACTCCTTTTCAACCGCCCCGCGCCTAGCTTCGCCCTAGATTCCAAAATAAAAGTTCAGGACGGAGGATTTGTGCGCAAGCTCGCATTGGGTGTATCTATTGCAGTGTTTTTACTCTGTGGTTCGCTGCTGCGCGCCACCATTTTCGGGAAAATACAAGGAATCGTGCACGACCCGCAGCACCGGCCGGTGTCCGGCGCGTCGGTAAAGCTGCAGGCGATCACGTCGGCCTGGTCGCAAACTGCCCAGACGGACGATAACGGCGAGTTTTCATTCACCTCGGTGCCGGTGGGCGATTACAAGATCACCGTCAAGCAGGCGAAATTCCAGACCACGGAGCAAACCATCACGGTGGCTTCGGGTTCCGCACCGGTTCTGCACTTTCAGCTGGCGCTCGCGACGCTGAATCAAACGACAGTGGTAGTAGGGCAGGCAGACGTGGCCAACGTGGATTCGGTCACGCCCACGACGCTGGTAGATCGCCTCGACATCGCGCAAACTCCGGGTGCGTCGCGCACGAACGGTTTGGAGATGATTACCGACTACGTGCCGGGCTCGTACGTGACACACGACATGCTACACATGCGCGGCGGCCACCAGGTGGAGTGGCTGATTGACGGCGTTCCCATACCCAACACGAATATAGCGACCAATCTCGGCCCACAGATTGATCCCAAAGACATTGATTATCTGGAGGTGCAGCGAGGCAGCTACGACGCCTCGTACGGCGATCGTACCTACGGCATCTTCAACATCGTGCCGCGCACCGGTTTCGAGCGGAACAATGAAGGAGAACTAATCACCACGTTCGGCAATTGGTTTCAAACCAACGATCAGCTCAACTTCGGCGGGCACACGCAGCGCTTCGCTTATTACTTCAGCGTAAACGCGAATCGCAGCAACTACGGTCTGCAGCCCCCGATTGGGCAAGTGTTTCACGATGCGGAGAACGGCTACGGCGGGTTCACGTCACTGATATTCAATCCCGACTCGAAAAACCAATTCCGCGTGGTGGCTTCCCTGCGCCAGGATTTTTACCAGATCCCCTACGATCCGGATCCCAACTCAGCCGGGAATCAGGTTTTCCCCAGCTTTGGACTGCGCGATAGTGAAACTGAACCCGATGGCTACGTCACCTTCTCGTGGGTGCACACGTTCAATCCAAATCTGCTGACGACCGTTTCACCGTTCTATCATTACAACAAGGCCAGCTATGACGCGTCGCCCAACGATACTCCGGTAATCTCCGACGTCACCCAGACGTCCAACTATGGGGGGCTACAAGCTTCCGCCAACGCACACGTCTGGAAAAACGACATTCAAGTCGGAATGTACGGATTCGCTCAGCATCAGAGCGAATACTTCAATAACGTGTTCAACCCTTGCGTCCCCCCTTCTTGCATCAATACTCCCGCTTCGACAGGCGCGATTACCGGAGGACTCGAGGAATTCTATGTGGACGATAAGTTCAAGGTGACGTCGTGGCTCACCTTGCTCGCCGGCTTCCGGCAATCACACTTCACCGCGGACATCACTGAGGACCATGTGTATCCCCGATTTGGCGTCGCGATCCAGGTGCCGAAGCTGAACTGGGTCTTTCGCGGATTCTGGGGCGACTTCTACCAGGCGCCGCCTTTGCTAACTGCGACGGGACCTCTGCTCGATTTGGCACAGAACCAGAATTTGACGTTTGGACCTCTACACGGCGAACGCGATCGCGAGTATCAGCTTGGCGTCACGATTCCGTATCGCGGGTGGGCTCTGGATGCAGACACGTTTCAAACCTATGCGCGGAATTGGCTGGATCACAACAACATCGGCGAATCCAACATTTTTTGGCCGATTACCTGGGATAAAGCCTTGATTCAGGCATGGGAACTCACCCTGCGGTCTCCCCGTATCTGGAACCGGGGTCAATTTCACCTCGCCTACTCAAATCAGATTGCGCAAGCGAGCGGACCGATCACGGGCGGTTTGATCTGCCCACCCAACAACCCGAACTGCCCGCTCCTGATATCGCCCGGATATTCACCGGTGGACCACGACCAGCGAAACACTTTGAACGTGGGGTTCGACGCGATACTTCCGTGGCAGTCGTTTGCTTCGACGAACGTTTATTACGGGTCGGGTTTCACGAATGGCATGCCTGACGCGCAATATCCGGGGAATTATTTGCCGCAGCACACCACGTTTGACATTTCGCTGGGGAAATCGTTCGGCGAGAAATACAGCGTGGGAGTGACGGCGCTCAACGTGGCGAACCGCCGCGTTTTGCTCGATAACAGCCTGACGTTCGGCGGATTTCATTACAATGACCCGCGCGAGATATACGCCGAGTTTCGCTGGCGTTTTCATTACTGAGCGGCCGGAGGGGCTGAATCGAAAAGCAGGATCTAATTTTCGCGTTCGAGGATGAAATCGGGGATGGCGTAGAGGGCGCGGCGATACGGAGTATCCGGCAGGGCGTCCAGACAAGCTTTCGCACTCTGGACATACTCCCTTGCAAGTTTCGCGGAGCGATCGAGCGCGCCAGTTTCCCGCACCAGCCTGGTAATCTGCTCGGGCCGCACGGTATGGAAATCGCGCTCTTCCAAGACTTTTGCGACAAGTTTGCGGCCATCGCCATCGCCATTCGCTAGTGAGTGTGAATGCCCGTTCCCGCCGCCGTCCGCGCGGTTACGGCCGTTTTGGCTTTCCAGCGCGAAAATCAATGGCAGCGTTACCTTGCCCTCTTTCAAATCATTCAGCACCGGTTTGCCGAGCTGTTCCGGCGAAGCTGTAAAATCGAGAAGGTCATCGACAAGTTGAAAAGCGAGCCCGGCGTTTCGTCCGTAGGCCGCCAGGGCGTCTTCTATTTCCTTGGACTGCTGGCCCAACACGGCGCCAAGCCGCGCGCACCCACTGAAGAGGCACGCGGTTTTGCGGTAGGCAAGTTCGGTCGCTTCGGTTTCGTTTACGTCCATGCGGCCGAGGCGCGTCATTTGCAGCAGTTCGCCTTCGACCATGTTTTGAGTGAGATCGATCAGAATATCGAGGACCGCGAAATTTCGTTCGCGGAGCGCGATTTCGAAGGACTGCATGTAGAGCCAATCGCCGGCGAGAACGCTCATGTGATTGCCCCAGCGGGAATTCGCGCTGGGCCGGCCGCGGCGCGTGTCGGCGGCGTCAATCACATCGTCGTGAATAAGTGTGGCGCTGTGCAGCATCTCGACCACGGCGCCCAGGCGAATCGCGGATTTGCCGCGATATCCCGACGCGCCCGCCGCGAGCAGCAACAGCGCGGG